>Ga0154433_1109_pt1 | contig 17828 bp, 17 predicted proteins | sample RifGroC2_FD_115937 | JGI IMG/M metagenome (GOLD analysis project Ga0154433, IMG submission 115937) | Chloroflexi bacterium GWC2_73_18 | reverse complement strand
GCGCTCGCGCCGTTCGCCGAGCCGCTCGCGCTCGTCATCGTGACGGCGATCCTGAGCCTCTTCACGATCGTCTTCGGCGAGCTGGTGCCCAAGACGATCTCGCTCGCCCGTCCCGAGGCGATCGCGCTCGCCATCTCCGGGCCGATCGACTGGCTCGCCCGCCTCTTGGGCCCGGTCGTCGACCTCCTCACCACCGTCACCGGCGCGGTGACGCGACCGCTGGGCATCCGCGCAGAGGCGGCGGAGCGGATCAGCGCCGAGGAGTTCAAGCTGCTCGTCGAGCGGGGCGGCGAGTCCGGCGTGCTCGAGGCCGAGGAAGAGCAGATGATCCATGCCGTCATCGAGCTCGGCGAGCGGCGCATCCACGAGGTGATGGTTCCGCGCATCGATATCGCCGCGGTCGATGTCCGGTCGACCTTCGCCGAGGCGGTCGACACGATGATCGCCGGCGGTCACTCCCGCATCCCGGTCTACGAGGGATCGGTCGACAACGTCGTCGGCATCATCTACGCCAAGGATCTGCTCCCCTTCCTCAAGGGCGAGGACCAGCGTCCGACCGTCCGACAGCTGCTGCGCACCCCCTTCTTCGCCCCCGAGTCGATGACCGTCGACGACCTGCTCCACGAGCTGCAGCGGCGCAGGGTGCACATCGCCGTCGTCCTCGACGAGTTCGGCGGCACCGCCGGGCTCGTCACCATCGAGGACCTGCTGGAGGAGATCGTCGGCGAGATCCAGGACGAGTACGACACCGAGGAACCGCTGGTCGTGCGCCTCCCCGACGACCAGGCGCGTATCGACGGGCGCGCCAGCGTCGACGACCTGGTGGAGCTCTACGACGTCCAGCTCGACGAGGAGGAGCGCGAGGAGTACGACACGGTCGGTGGCCTCGTCTTCCACCGCCTCGGCGGCGTGCCGCGCGTGGGCGACGCCGTCACCGTCGATGGAGTCACCCTGACGGTCGAGTCGACCGACGGGCGCCGGGTGGGCAAGGTCCTGGCCGTGCGAACGGGCGTGCGGCCCGACGATGAGGAGGACGAACCATGAGTGAGCCGGGGGATGCGACCCGGTCGACGCCGCCTGCACCCGAAGCCGCGGTGGAGCGTCCGCCGAGGCGGGAATCGATCGTCGGCCTGGTCCTGATCGGCATCGGGGCCCTCCTCCTCGCCGGCCGCTCCGTGGCGGACATCGGCGACTACGTCACCCTGATGATCGGCCTGGGGCTGCTCGCCATCTTCGCTGTGACGCGCGCCTACTCGAGCGGGCCGTTGGCGGCGACGCCGGGTCGGGCCTCTTCATGATCGCCATGCCGTCCATCGGGGGCCGGCGGCATGTATCGGAATCGGGACCTTCGGCACTCACGCCCCGCGGAGCCCCTGCCCAGCGTGCCCGGCATAGTCGGGTGTGTCTGTCCCCCGGTCGCCTCACCGGGGACGGGCGCGTCACGGAGGAAGGAAGGCGCACGATGACCCGCGTCCTCGTGGTCCATCACGACATCGACGCCGCCGACCAGGAGGCCGAGGCGCTCCGTCACGCCGGCTACGACGTCGAGCAGTGCGCCGGCCCGACCGCTGGGCCCTGCCCCGTCATGCGCGGGTTGCCCTGCCCGATGGCCGATCGCGCCGACGTCCTCGTCTACGACGTGTGGGCCTCCGGGGAGACGGACGGCGGCCAGCGGCTGATCGCCGAGCTGCGCGAGCTCCACCCCGACATCCCGCTCGTCCTCGTGGCCCCCAGCTTCGAGCTCGAGTGGGTCGAGATGGAGGGCGTGCACCGCGTCACGCCGCTCACCGGCATGCCGACGCGCGCCCGGTTGACGGCGGCGATCGAGGAGGCGCTGGAGACGCGGTTCGCCGCCGTCTGACCGCCCCGGCCACCCGGGCCGGCAGCCTCGCCTGGCTCGTCCTCAGCTGAGCGGCGAGGGCACCTCGCCCGTCGCCACCGCGCGGTGGGCGACGAGGTAGCCGGCCGCCGACCAGGCCTGGAAGGCCCGGCCCATCGGGCGGCCGGTCCCACCGTGCAGCCACTCGCTGAACTCCCACTCGCCCTCGCGCCCGAGGCGGCACGCCTCGGCCAACCGCTCGAGGTGCGTCGCCGCCCGCTCGCGCCGGCCGGCGCCGACCTCCGCGGCCACGAGCATCCCGCCGACCAGCGGCCAGATGCCGCCGTTGTGGTACTGGTCCGGCAGGTTGAGCCCGTTGTTGCGGTAGTAGTCGCGCCAGTCGCGGTCGCCCGGCCGGATCGGCGGCCAGATCGCCTTCGCCGGGTACGGCTCCGCCGCCCCCACCGCCTCCAGGTGGTCGAGGATGGCGGCCGCTCGCTCCGCCCCGGCGATCCCGGCCAGGATCGCCAGGCTGTTCCCCAGGACGTCGCACCAGTCGCCGTACTCGCGGAAGCCGACCCAGGGCAGGAAATAAGGGCGGTTCCACAGCTGCGCCGTGGCGAGCTGGGCGAGCCGCTGCGCCTCGTCGTGGCCGCCGCGGAGCGCCGGCGACGCCGCCGTCTCCCAGAGCCCGTCGCGTGAGGCGACCCAGTGGAGCGCCTCCAGGCGCTCCGCCGCCCGGTCGGCCAGCCGGGCGTGGAGCGTCGCCTCCGGCAGGTCCACCGCGGCCGCCAGCGCGCCGTAGGCCCGCAGCGCCAGGACGTAGAGGACGTTGTCGTAGAGGACCTTGCCGCGGTAGGCGAGCAGGTCGGCCCAGCCGGACGCCTCCTGCGACTCGAGGAGGCCGTCCTCGTCGACGTCGTGGTGGCGGAGCCAGCGCATGGCGCGCACGAGCGCGTCGCGGTGGCGCGCGAGCAGGTCGGTCGTTCCGAAGGCCTCGTGGAGGGCGCGATGACCGATGAGGAACCAGAGGTTGCCGTCGAGGGCGCCGGCGTTGGCGGTGCCCGGCCGGCCGGCCGGGTCGACGTTGAGGGGGATCCGCCCGAGCTCGCTCTGCCCGCCGGCCAGCGTCTCGAGCGAGGCCCGGGCGGCGGGCAGCAGCTCCTCGAGTCTCGCGGCGCAGACGCCGACGAGCGTGACCATGGCGTCCCGTGCCCAGACCTCCGGGTAGCCGTCGGCCGTGCCCGAGGCGGTGAAGCCGCGCGGCCCGGCGCAGCGGCGGAGCACCTCGACGGCGCGCCGCGCGGTCTCCTCGGTCAGCTCGCCGTTCATTCCCGCCTCGCCGGCGTCAGCCCGCCAGCAGCGGTCGCATGAAGGCGGCCGCCTCCTCGACCCCCTCGGCCGCCGGCTGGAGCGGGTCCTCGTTCTCGATGGAGAGGACGTCGTCGTAGCCGGCCGCGGCCAGCGCCCCCACCAACCCCGCCCAGAACTCGGTCCCGTGGCCGCGGCCGATGGTGCGGAAGATCCAGGCGCGGTGGGCCGGGTCCTCGAAGGGTCGCCCGTCGAGGACGCCGGCGAGGGCGACCTCCTCGGGCACGAGCGCGGTGTCCTTGAGGTGGACGTGGTGGACCGCCGGCCCCAGCGCGCGCACCACGGCGAGCGGGTCCATCTGCTGCCAGAACATGTGCGACGGGTCGACGTTGGCGCCGATCACCGGGCCGACCGCCTCGCGCATCCGCAGCAGCGTCGGCACGTTGTAGACGAGGTGGAGCGGATGGAGCTCGAAAGCGATCCGCTCGACGCCGTGGTCACGGGCGAGGGCGCCGAGCTCCCGCCAGAGCGGGATCGCCGCCTCCCACTGCCGATCGCGCAGGGCGACGGCGTCGTCCGGCCAGGGGTACCAGATCCAGTTCACCACCGTCGCCCCGGCGCCGTCGCCCCCGCAACCGGACATCGTCACGATCTTGCGCACACCGAGGAGCCCGGCGAGGCGGATCGTCCCCTCGATGATGCGCCGGTCCGAGGCGCCGCGCAGCGGGTGGAGCGGCCAGGCCGAGCAGTTGAGAGCGGCGATGCGCAGGCCACGCCGGGCGAAGGCGGCCACGAAGCGCTCGCGCGCAGCGGCGTCCTCGAGCAGCTCGTCGAGCCGCAGGTGCGGCGCCGACGACTGCCCGCCGGCGGCGATCTCGATGCCGCGCGCCCCGACGGCGGCGGCCAGGTCCAGCGCCGCCTCGAAGGAGAGGCGTTCGACCGAGTCGGTATAGAGGCCGAGTTCCATGGGTCCTCCAGCGGTTTCAGCCACCGACGCCGAAGAGGCGGTGGCGGCGGACCGGGCTCCAGTCCGGGAGAGCGAGCTCGCGCAGGCCGCCGACCCCGCGCTCGTGGACCGGGTCGGCCGGGTCGAGCGGCAGGGTCACCGTCTGGCCCAGGGCCGCCGAGGCGTAGGCGGCGAGCGTCGCCTCGAGGATGTGGAGGCCCTGCTCCCCGGGGGCGATCGGGTCGCGGCCGTCGAGGACGGCGCGGCCGAAGTCCGCCAGGAGCGCCACGAAGGCGGCGTCCCAGTCGGTCGCCACCGGCACCTCCCGCCGCCCGCCCGGACCGTGGACGACGAGCGACTCGAAGGGGACGAAGGGGCCCGTGGCGCCGTCCCGGTAGCGGATCGCCAGGCGCCCTCGCGGCCCGCTCACCTCGATGCCGCCCGGCCCCACGCCCCAGCCCATGTTGACGAGGGCGACGGCCCGCTCGGCCTCGAAGCGGACGATCGCCAGGTCCTCGACCGAGGCGCCGTCGGTCCGCGCGTCGACCCAGGCGGAGACGCGCTCGATCGGCCGGCCGAGGAGCGCCTCGGCCAGGTAGACGATGTGCAGCATGTCGGTCAGGACGCCGCCGCCCGCCTGCGTCGCGTCGTGGCGCCAGGCGGGGCGGTAGGCGGCGGCGCCGGGCAGGTCGAGGACGCCCAGGTAGTTGAGGATCGCCACCTCGACCGGGCCCAGCTCGCCCGAGCCGATGATCCGCAGCGCCGCCTCGACTTCCTGGAAGAAGAGGTAGTTGTGCACGACGCCGAGCGTGACGCCCGCCTCGCGCGCTGCGGCCGCCATCGCTGCGGCGTCGCGCGGCACGGTCGCCAGCGGTTTCTCCGAGAGGACGTGGCGCCCGCTCGCGATCGCCGCCAGGACGATCTCCCGCCGCAGGTGCTGTGGCGTGCACACGTCGACGACGTCGAGGTCGTCACGGGCCAGCAGCTCCTCCGCCGAGGCGTGCGCGTCCCGCTCGCCCAGGCCGGCCCGCAGGCGGCCCAGCTCGCGCCGCTCCGGGGTCGGATCGGCGACCGCGACGAGCCGGAAGAGGTCGGGGAGGGCGAGGTGGCCGGGGACGTGGTCGTTGAGCGCGACGTTGCCGCACCCCACGACCCCTACCCGGAGCGGCCCGTCGGAGCGCGGCCGGGCGGCCACGCTCAGGCCCCGGCCAGGGCGCCGACGACGGTCGCCCGAAGCAGGTAACGGCGCACGACCAGGTAGAAGACGATCGTCGGCAGCATGTAGACGACCGAGACGGCGGTCAGCAATCCCCAGTCCACCAGGTTGCGCCCGATGTACGCCTGGAAGAGGCCGATCGAGACGGGGAACCGGTCCGGGGTCGAGATCAGGATGAGGGGCGTGAGGAAGTCGCTCCACGCCTCGATGAAGGCGAAGAGCGCGGCGGCCCCCACGCCCGGCGCGGCCAGCGGCATGACGATGCGGATGGCGCTGCCGAGGCGGCCGGCCCCGTCGATCCAGGCGGCCTCCTCCAGCTCGCCCGGCACGGTGTCGAAGAACCCCTTCATCATCCAGAGGGCGAGCGGCAGCTGCTGGGCGGCGAGGACCAGGATCATCCCCTGGTAGGTGTCGGTCAACCCGAGCCGCTGCGTGATCACGAAGAGCGGGGCGATCGTGGCCGTGGTCGGGATGATCCGCGTCAGCAGGATGCCGAACATGAGCGTACGACGGCCCGGGAAGGCGAAACGCGAGAGGGCGTAGCCGCCGAGGACGCTGGTGGCGGTCACGACGATCGTCGAGCCGCCGGCCATGATCACGCTGTTGAGCATGAACCGCGCGAACTTGGGGTCGGTCACGAAGCGGCCGAAGTTCGACAGGTCGATGCTCTTCGGCACCTGCAGGTGGACGGTGGCGTTGGGGTCGACCGAGGCGAGGAAGATCCAGGTGAAGGGGACGACGCAGAAGCCGCCGAGACCGATCAGGAAGGCGTAGGCGAGCGGCGTGGCGAAACCGGGCCGGCCGCGGCCCCGGCGCGCCGGGCGGGGGACCGGAAGTGTCGTGGCCGCCATCTCAGATCTGCGCCCGCAGCGCGCGCACGTAGAAGAGGCCGATCGCCAGCACGATCCCGAGCATGATCACCGAGGCGGCACTGCCCAGCCCGATCTCCGCGAAGTGGAACGCCCGCTCGTAGATGAAGACCGACATGACGGTCGTGCCGCCGCCCGGGCCGCCACGCGTCAGGAAGTAGATCAGCCCGAAGACGGTGAAGGTGCCGATCGTCGTCAGCAGCATGTAGAGGACGATGGCGTGCTTGATGAGCGGGAGGGTGATGCGCGTCAGCTGCTGCCAGGCGGACGCGCCGTCCACCATCGCCGCCTCGACCACCTCGCGCGGCACCCCCTCGAGGGCGGCGGCGAAGAGGATCATGGCGAAGGCGACGCCGCGCCAGATGTTGACGATGATGATGGCCAGCATCGGGTTGGCGACGAGCCAGGCGACCGGCTCCTGGCCGACGAGCCCGACGAGCAGGTTGAGCGTGCCCCGCGCATCGGGCGCGTACATGCTCGCCCAGGCGAGCGCGGCGACCGTCTCCGGCACGACGAGCGGCATCAGGATGGCGGCGCCGAAGAGCCCCTTGCCCACGATCCCCTTGCGGGCGAGGAGAAGCGCGGCGACGAGCCCCAGCACGAACTGGCCGATGATGGCAGAGAAGAAGACGAAGCTGACCGAGCGCCCGAAGGCGTCGACGAAGCTCTGGTCGCCGAAGAGGCGCGTGTAGTTCCCCAGGCCGACGATCTTCGGCGCGAGCGCGCCGGGCCCCCTGAGCGCCAGGTCGGTGAAGCTGAAGAGGACCGCCGAGACGGCCGGAGCGACGACGAAGAGCGCCAGCAGCAGGAGCGCCGGCGCCAGGAAGGCGAGGACGAGCAGTGCCTGGCCCCGGCCCGCCAGGGGTCGAGCGATCACGGGGCCGGGTCCGGGGCCAGGCGGGTGGTGCCGATCCTCTCAGCGGGACGGTTCGCTTGCCGTCCCGCCCGGCCTCGATCGGCTCGGCCGTGTGAAGGTCACGGTTGCTCTTCGACCTTGTCGGCGCCGAGCAGGCTGGTCGCCGTCTGGGCGAAGAAGTCGGCCGCCTGCGGGCCGTCCATCTTGCCGAGGAGGATCTGTTCGGTCGCCTGCCCGACCGCCTGCTGGATCTTGTCGATCCCGACCTGCGCCTTGAACGAGCGACCGGTCGGCAGGAGCTCCTCCATCTGGATCAGGTACCACATGTCCTTGTACGGCGCGACGTCGCGGATGTCGTCGCGCGGTGCCAGGTTGCCGACGGCCGCCGCGTCGATCGCCAGGGCATCGGCGGTGTTGAGGAACTTGAGCAGCTCGAACGCCTCGTCGGGGTGCTTGGACTTCGCGGAGATCGTCCACATCCAGTCCTCGGCCGCCCAGACGAAGGTGTCTCCCGACGCCTTGCTCGGGAAGGCCCAGACCCCGACCTTGTCGAAGATGCCGTCGATCGGCCGCGCGCCGTCGGGCCCCCAGTCGTAGATCCAGCCCCACGAGCCCTGGGTGGTGATCGGCGGCGCGATGTCGATCGCCGTCCCGTCGGCCAGCGTCCCGGTGAAGCCGTCGTACTTGGTCGGCTCCCACGGCTCCGAAGCCAGGAGCGCGTCGGTGGGCAGCAGGCCGTTCTGCTGGAGCGTCGCGTAGAAGGTGAAGGCGTCGGTGAGCGCCTGGCTCTTGACGACCCACTTGCCGGTGGCCGTGTCGTAGAGCGTGCCGCCGGTGCCGTTGAAGATGTGGATGAAACCCTCGTCGAACGTGCCGCCGCCCCAGGTCGTGCCGGCCGGCAGGGTGACCGCCGGGAGGCCGGTCTTGGCGTGCAGGTCGGTGAGGCGCTGGATCAGCTCGTCCCACGACTGCGGCTGCGCGGTCGAGATCCCGTTCGCGTCCAGGACGTCCTTGCGATAGAAGAACTCGATCACCGTGCCGTGGCGCGGCATCGAGTAGTACTTGCCATCCGCCTGCTGGGCGCGCTCGCGCAGGATCGCGTAGAAGTGGGCCTCCCAGTCGGGCCAGGCGGCCAGCCTGTCGGTGATGTCGAGCAGGTACCCGGCGGTGGCGAAGTCGGGGACCCACGCGCCGGGGTAGGAGGTGATGTCGGCGGGATTGTCGCCGCCGTACTCGAGGGTGACCTTGGTGCGGAACTCCTCGTCGGGGATGACGAGCTCGACGAGGTTGACCTTGACGTTCTTGCCTTCGGCCTCCATCTTCGACTCGAACAGCGGCAGGATCTTCTTGAGCGCCGCGATGCGCAGCTCCTGGTGCTCGAGCAGGGTCAGGGTGATCGGCTCGGCCGGCGGCGGCGTCGGGGTCTCCGCGGGCGGGGCAGTCGTCTGGCCGGGCGCGGTCGTGGCCGGGACCGGCGTCGGGGTGGCGGCTGCCTGGCACGCGGACGCCACCATGACGGCAGCCGCGAACAGGGCCAGGATCTTCGGCGCGCGCATCCAGTCCTCCTCTCGCACTGTGGCGAGTCGTGCGGTCGGCGCCGGTCCTCGCGCGCTCCGGTCGCGCGGTCCCGGACGAACCCCCGATTTCACCCACTGGAACCAGCGATGCCCCAGCGGGAAACCAAGGGTCAGATTAGGTTCGCCGGGGGCGGGCTGTCAACTGCCCGCGTTGACGCCGCCGCTCGACTGCCATAGGCTAGCCATTGCCCTTTCGTCAGGAGGCACCACGGTTCCGGTGGAAGGCTCGACCCGGCAGGCCCGCGCGGAGCGGTACTCGATCGGCGCGGTCACCAACGCCCTGGCGATCCTGCGGCTGGTCGGCGAGCGTGAGCGGATCGGCCTGGCCGACGCGGCCCGGGCGGCCGAGGTTTCCAAGAGCACCGCCTACCGGCTCCTGGCTACCCTCGAGGCGGCCGGGCTGGTCGAGCGTCTGCCCGAGGGCGGCTACCGGGCGGGGCTCGAGGCCGTCCGCTGGGCGATGCAGCTGATGGCCCAGCTCGACGTCCGCACCACCGCGGCGCCCTACCTGCGCCAGCTCTGGGAGAGGACCGGGGAGACGGCCAACCTGGCGCTGCTGCGCGAGGGTCGGCTCGTCTACGTGGAGATCCTCGAGAGCGCGCTCCCATTCCGGATGGCCGACGTCCCGGGCTCGGCCGCGCCGCTCCATGCCACGGCGCTCGGCAAGGCGGTCGCCGTTCATCTCGACCCGCACCGGCTGGCCGGGCTCCTCGGGCCGGAACCGTATCCGGCACTGACCGTGCACACGGCGACCACGTGGCGCGACCTGCGCGCCCGGCTCGACGAGACGCGGGCGCGCGGCTTCGCCGTCGACCGCGAGGAGGTCGCCCTGGGGGTCACCTGCGTCGCCGCGCCGATCCTCGCCCGGGACGAGGTCGTGGGCGCCATCAGTGTCTCGGGGCCGCGAGCGCGCCTCACCGATGCCCGGCTCGCCGAGGTCGCGGAGCAGGTGCTCGCCGCGGCGCACCAGGTCTCGCAGCGCCTCTCGCCCCGCGGCTAGGGCGCCGCCGCGGCGGCCGCGATCAGGCGATCTCCAGGTCGGCGACCAGCCCGAGGTGGTCGCTGGGGTAGAGGGTCGCGTCGGACGGCGACGGGCGGTCCCAGGCGAGGCGGCACCCCAGGACCCGCGCCGGCCCGCGCACCAGGATGTGGTCGATCGGCTCGATCGGGGGGCCGGGCTGCACAGTCGGAGCGACGAGCCCGCTCGGGAAGGTCGCGGCGTGGGCGCCGCACGCCTCGCGGTAGGCGGAGCGGAAGCCGGCCGCCTGGAGCATCGCGAAGTACGGCTCGTCCGGTGGACCGTTCAGATCGCCGGCGAGCGTCACCACGTCGGCCGGCGCCGACGCGTCGAGCCAGGCGAGGATGGCCCGTGCCTCGTTGGCGCGCGCCACCACGCCGGTCCGGTCGGACGGGTAGTGGAGGTGCGTGTTGAGACAGGCGACCGTCCGACCGGAGGCCAGGCGCAGCGTGACGCGCTGGACGATGCGGTGCCAGGTGAGCCGCCGCGTGTCATGGCCGAGCAGTTCGCCGGCCACCTGGCGGACCAGGAGCGAGACCCCGTCCCAGTGACGTGGGTAGCGTGGGCGGACCGTCTCCGCGGCGCGGAAGACGCGGTAGCCGAGTCCCGGGAGGGCGGCCGCGAGGGCGCGGTCCTGGTCGATCGGCCGGTCGACCTCCTGGAGGCCGACGACGTCGGGCGCCAGCTCACGCAGCCCGGCCTCGACCAGGGGCCGGCGCTCCGGCCAGCGGCTGAAGGGGTGGTAGAGCACGTTGAGGGTGGCGATGCGCATCGTTCGCCCCGAGTTGCCGGGCGCGGACTCAGAAGATCGGGAGCGCGGGGACCCACCCGGGCCGGTACGGATCGTAGAACTCGTTGACCTCGGTGTGCTCCTCGTAGTAGCGGTGGTAGCGGTCGAGCTTGTCGCGGTCGATCTCCACGCCCAGGCCCGGCGCGGTCGGGACGCGCAGGTGGCCATCCTCGAAGCGCCAGGGGTCGGCGATGATGTCGTCGGCCTGGTCGGGATAGTGGCTGTCGATGGCGTAGTTGAGGTTGGGGAGCGCCGCGGCGAGGTGGACCTGGGCGGCGGTCGAGATGCCGAGCTCGCGGTCGCTGTGCATCCCCAGCCCGAGGCCGAACGCCTCGCAGACGGCGGCCAGCTTCTGGTCGGCGCGGAAGCCGCCCCAGAAGTGGACGTCGGCCAGGATGACGTCGACGCTGCGCATCCGGATCCCCGGGGCGAGCTGCTCCGGGGCGATCAGGCACATGTTGGTGGCGAAGGGGATCTCCACCGCCCGGCGCGCCTGGCTCATCCCCTCCAGCCAGTTGCAGGGGTCCTCCAGGTACTGCAGCTCGAGGCCCTCGCGCAACAGCCGGCGACCGACCCGGATCGTCGTCTCCACCGACCAGGCGGCGTTGGGGTCCCAGACGAGCGGCGAGGCGGGGAAGCGCTCGTGGAGGAGCTGGAGCGTGCGGTATTCCTCGTCCGGCGGCAGGACGCCGCCCTTCAGCTTGAGGACCCGGAAGCCGTGCTTCGCCACCAGCTCCTCGGCGTGGGCCACCATCGCCTCGGGCGAATCCTCGCCACCGACCCGCCCGTCCTCGCTCCGGTAGCGGTAGAAGAGGTAGGCGGCGACCTCGACCCGCTCGCGGACGGCGCCACCGAGCAGCGACCAGACCGGCCGGCCGAGCGCCTTGCCGGCGGCGTCGAGGCAGGCCATCTCGATCCCGGCGCGCACCAGCGGCGGGACGTCCTGTTCGTAGCCGATGCAGAAGACGCCGAGGCGGTGCTGCAGGGTGCCCGTCTCGAGTGGATCGAGTCCCACGATGAACGGCTTCGCCGTCTCCAGCCCGTGGATCGTGCGCGCTCCGCCGTAGGTCTCGCCGATGCCGGTGATCCCCTCGTCGGTGACGAGCTCGATGATCGTGCGGGTCGTGCCGGTCTCGACCCCCATGCTCCAGCGCCAGGGCGCCTCGGCCGGGACGGTGACGGGCGTGGCGCGGATGTCGACGATCTTCACGGTCAGACCTCGTAGATGCGCGAGAGGATGCCGCCGTCCACCAGGACGTGGGTGCCGGCGATGAACGAGGCGTCGTCCGAGGCGAGGAAGGTGGCCACCCTGGCGATCTCCTCGACGGTGGCGATCCGGCGGACCGGGTACTCGCGCTCGATACGGGAGCGGAAGGCGGCCGGGTCGGGCTGCGAGTCGAAGTACTGCTGGTTCAGCTCGGTGTCGACGTCCCCGGGGCAGAGGCCCACGGCCCGCACGCCGCGGTCGGCGTAGGCGATGGCGATCGAGCGCGTCAGGCCCAGGATCCCCGCCTTCGTGGCGCAGTAGACCGGCAGGACCGGGTCGCCGACCAGCCCGAGCACGGAGGAGACGTTGATGATGACGCCGGAGCCCTGCGTCACCATCGCCGGAAGGACCGCCCGGCAGAAGAGGAAGGTGCCGAGGAGGTTGGTGTTGACGACGTCGTGGAAGTCGCTGGTCCGCTGCTCTGCCAGGCGCCCCTCGCGCTGGATGGCGGCGTTGTTGACCATGATGTCGATCCGCCCGTGGTCGGCCAGGACCGTGGCGACGATCTCCTGCACGCGGGCCTCGTCGGCCACGTCGCCCTCCAGGAAGCGGGCCCGCCCGCCGCCCGCCACGATCTCTGCCATGGCGGGGAGCCCGGTCGCGGCGTGCCGCCCCGTGCCGACCACGATGGCGCCCTCGGCCGCGAAGTCGGCGGCGATGGCGCGCCCGATGCCCCGCGAGGCGCCGGTCACCAGCGCCACCCGGTCCTGCAGCCTGCCCACCTCGATCACTCCTTTCCGATGACGCGCCCGTCGGGCTCGACGCCCGTCACCGAGCGGAAGCCCTCGTGGGCGATGAAGAGCAGCTCCGTCTCGAGGGTCTCGCCCGGCGCGAGGCGCCGCTGGCGACCCTCCGCGATCACCCGGTCGAGGCGCGCCGGGCAGGCGGTCCAGGCCTCCAGCGCCACGGCGTAGATGCCGCGCCAGCCACCGTAGACCGACCAGAGCCAGCTGACCGGGAAGACGGCCCGATCGAAGGCCATGGCGAAGCCGCTGCGCGAGCCCGGATCGGTGACGGAGAGCCAGCCCCCGGTGAGCCCGTCCAGGAAGTGGAGCTCCCAGGAAGGCGGATCGGGCGGCCGGGCGACGGAGAGGTCGAGCCGTCCGCCGCCGCGCAGCGGGAGGTGCGGCCATGGGTAGCGCGTCCCCGGCGCCGCGTCCACGCTCGGGTGGCCCTCGGCGTAGAGGCCTTCGCCTGCCGGCACGTCGAGGCGCGCACCGGGGCGGGCGGCCAAGCCGGGGTGGATCCCCCACATGAAGTCGAACGGCTCGTGGCCGACGTTGGTGAGGCGGTGCCGGGAGCGCACGATCGCCTCGTCGCGGCGGAGCTCCATCCAGCGGTCGATCCGCAGAGGGGTGACGACGCCGCCGGCCCACAGGTGGGCGATGGCGCGCTCCGGTCCGGCCTCCTCGATCTCCCAGGACCAGGCCTGCGACCAGAACTCGCCCAGGAAGGGGAGCTGCTCGCCGTTGACCACGCAGGGGTGCCCGGTCGGCGCGATCTCGTCGATGCCGCCGGTCCACCAGTCGTCGGCGTTGGCGCCGAAGACCGGCGCGCGCACGTCGAAGCGCGGGTGGTGGTAGAGGAGGTCGCGCCCGGCGCGCTTCGAGACGAACTGGAAGACCTTGGCTCCGTGCTCGGGGAGGATCGTCACCCGCAGGCGCGCGTTCTCGAAGGCGAGCGCCCGGAAGCCCCGGTAGCTCCAGGCGTCGCTCAGCCTCACCGCGCCCCCGAACGGGTCGCTCCAGTCGTTCGATCGCATCGCCGTCTCCTCGAGGCTAGGCGAGGACCGCCCGCGCCGCCTCGACCGCCTGGTCGACCTCCGTCTCGCCATGGGCGGTCGAGAGGTACCAGAGGCCACGCGGCGTGGCGTGCACGCCGTGACCCAGCAGCGCCTCGATGAAGCGCTCGTGCGCCTCGCGGTCGGCCGCGGCGCGATCGCGCACGGTGCGCACCTCCGGCGGCTCGCCGATGGCGGTGTTGACGATCGGGCCGACCTGGCGGACGCAGAGGCGCGGCGAGGCGGCCGAAAGGCCACGGGCGAGGCGCTGGCCGAGGTCGTGAAGGCGCGGGTAGACGTCGGCTGCCCGGTCGCGCAGGTGGCGCAGCGTCGCCGCCGCCGCCGCGGTCGCCAGCGGATTGCCGTTGAAGGTGCCCAGGTGCGCCACGCGGCCGCTCGCCACGACCTCCATGATCGCCCGCGGGCCGGTGACCGCGCTGATGGCCACGCCGCCGGCCATCGCCTTGGCGAAGACGGCGAGGTCGGCGGTGATGCCGTAGTGCTGCTGCGCTCCGCCGAGGGCGAGGCGGAAGCCGGTGATCACCTCGTCGAAGACGAGCAGGCTCCCCGCTGCCCGGGTCAGCTCACGGAGCCCCTGCAGGAAACCGGGGACCGGGGGGATCACTCCCGGGTTGACGGCCAGCGGCTCGCAGATGACGGCGGCGATCCGCCCGGCATGCTCATCGAGAAGGGCGCGGACCGCGGGCAGGTCGTTCCACGGGGCGACGAGCACGTCGGCCTGCGCCGCCGGCAGGATCCCCGCGGTCCCGGGGACGGTGCGCGGCCGGTCAGGCGGGCCGGCGCTCGCCGGGTCGACGGCGACGCTGGCGAAGGCGGTGTCGAGCCAGCCGTGGTAGTGCCCCTCGAACTTGACGACCGCCGGGCGACCGGTGACGGCGCGGGCGATGCGGACCGCCACCGCCACCGCCTCGCTCCCGGTCGTGGCCAGGATCGCCTGCTCGGCGCCCGGCACGATCCCGGTGAGCAGTTCGCCGACCTCGACCTCGTGGCGGTGCTGCGCCCCGAAGGTGTGCCCGCGGTCGACCTGCTCGTGGAGGACGCGCCGCAGGATCTCCGGGGCGTGACCGAGGATGAGCGGGCCGTAGCCGAGGGCGAAGTCGACGTAGCGGTTGCCGTCGGCGTCGAAGAGATGGGCGCCGATCCCGCGCTCGAAGTAGAGCGGGTGCGGGCGGGCGCCGGCGCGCACGGCCGAGGTGACGCCCCCCGCGATCACCCGGCGCGCCGCCTCGTAGAGCCGGCGGGACTCCGGGAAGGGGTCACCGGCCACCGGATCCGCTCCTCTCCTGTTTTCTATGCTCGAAACCGCGGGTTTACTCAGCCGATCATCGCGGCGACCGTAGCACCGCCGCCGCGGGGCCGTCAAGGAAGGTTGACCGCCCCGCGCCGCGTTCCCTATCCTGCAACCGATGGTTTGCCAGGACGAACGCCGAGGGCGACCGGACCGATGACCGCGCACTCCCCCGAGCCCCGCCCGGCCGAGGACGCCACGCGCTGGCGCCGCCTCTTCGAGGCGGCCGTCGAGGCGGCCGTCGGCGGAGAGCGGCGACTCGACGGGCTCCTCCTCACCGGCGAGGGAGACGTCGCCGCGGTGAGCGGCTTCGGGCCCGCGATCGAGGTCGGCGCCAACCCCTTCGCGTGGCTCAACGGCGCGGCGCTCCTGTGGCCGGACGACGCCCTGCTCGTGGTGCCCAACCTCGACGCGGGAGCGGCCGCGGCGGCCAACCTGCTGCCGCGCCTGGAGAGCTACGAGGGATACCGGTACGAGGCTCCGTTCGCCCACCGTGCCAACCTCTCGGCCCTCGTGCTGGCCGAGCTGACGGCGCACCTGCCGGCGCGCGGCGGCCGGCTCGGGATCGACGCCGCGACCCTCCCCTTCGCCCTGGCCGAGGCGATCCGCGAGCGCTTCCCCGGCATGGTGCTGGTGGACGTGACCGAGCGACTCGCCTGGGCGCGCGCCGTCAAGGATGAGGCGGAGATCGCGCGACTTCGCCGGTCCTTCGCCGTCGCCGACGCGATGCATTCCGCCGTCCGGGCGCTCGTCCGCCCGGGACTGCGCGAGATCGAGCTCTGGTCGGCGGTCAAGGGCGTCGCCGAGCGCGAGGTGGGGGAGCGGGTCCCCCTCTACGGCGACCTGCTCGCCGGGCCGCGGACCGCGGAAAGCGGCGGCTTCCCGGGCGACCGGCCGCTGGAGGCCGGCGACCTGGTCATGGCCGACCTGGTGCCGCGCGTCGCCGCCTACTGGGCCGATACCTGCAGCGCCACCGTGGTCGGCGAGCCGGACGCCGAGCAGGGCCGTGTCTCCGGGCTGGTGCGTGAGGCGCTGGCGCGCGGCATCGAGGCGGTCCGTCCCGGGGTGACGCCGGCCGAGCTCGACGCGCTCCTTCGCCGTGAGCTGGCGCGGCACGGCTTCACCTATCCCCACCATTCGGGCCACGGCGTCGGCACGACGCTGCACGACGAGCCGCGCATCGTCCCCTACGAGCGGCGACCGCTCGCCGCCGGCATGGTCATCACCCTCGAGCCGGGCGCCTACCTCGACGGCTGGGGCGGCATCCGCTGGGAGGTCGGCCTGGTCGTCCGCGACGGTGGGCCGGAGGTCCTGTCGGGCTTCTCGCTGGACCTGGGCTGAAGCCGGCGGGTCGTCACGGCGGCGCCGGCCGGCCGACCCGCGGTCGACCGCTCCTCAGGCGCTGATCGCCGAGAGGATGATCTCCTCGAGCCGGGCGCGCGCCTCGACGTCGAGCGTGCCACCGGAGGTGAGCGCCGCGAGCGCGTCGTCGCGGTACCGCCGCGCCGTCGCCCGCGTGTACTCGCGGGCGCCACAACGCTCCAGGATGGCGCGCGCCTCCTCGATCTGCCCGGCGGCCGGCTCGCGCGTTCCGAAGAGCGCCGACAGGCGCTCGCGGTCGGCCGGCTCGGCGTGCTCGAAGGCGTAGAGGACCGGCAGCGTCTTCTTGTGCTTCGCCAGGTCGGACGGCTCCTTGCCCGTGAGCGGCTCGGCGCCCCAGATGCCGAGCAGGTCGTCGTTGAGCTGGAAGGCGATGCCGAGCGCCCAGCCGAAGGCGCGGTAGCGCGCGATCACGCGCTCGTCGTCGGTGGCCAGCATGGCGCCCGCCTGGACCGAGGCGGCGATCAGCGCCGCCGTCTTCTTGCCGACCATCTCGAAGTAGCGCTCGACGCTCATGCCGTCGTCGTTCTCGGCCGCCCAGATGTCGATGAACTGGCCCTCGCACAGCGCCAGGCAGGTCTCGTCGTAGAGGCGCATCAGGGCAAGCACCTTGGCGTCGGGGAAGCCGAGCTCGGTGAGCCGGTGGAGCGCCATGCGGGACAGGACGAAGAGCGTGTCGCCGGCGTTGATCGCCTGGGGGATCCCGTAGATCGTCCAGAGCGCGGCGCGATGGCGGCGCTCGACGTCGTGATCCTCGATGTCATCGTGGACGAGACTGAAGTTGTGGCCCAGCTCGACCGCCGCGGCGCCCGGCAGCGCCGGGCGATGGTCGCCGGCGATCGAGGCGTAGGCGAGGAGGCCGAGGAGCGGCCGGAGGCGCTTCCCGGTGTTGCCGGCCGCGCCGTCGAGGCCGAGGTGGTAGCGCACCATCTCGTAGAGCGGGCGCGTCGACTCGCCGTGCCCGGAAACGAGGCGCAGGATCTCGCGCTCCGTGTCCGCGATGAGGGCGGCCGGATCGATGCGGGCGATCATCGCCCGATCGGGAACCCGTATCTGCTACCCATGGGTAGCGAGTACGATAGCACGCCGCCGCGTCCGGCGGGCGGTCGCCCGACCTCCGCGATGACGTCGGTGCGGGGGACGCGACCGCACCGACGTCGCCCCTATCTTCGCCGCATCCTGCCGTTCGGATGCGCGGCGCGGTGTAGGCTGCCCGGGTGGCCACCTCGCGGCTCTACAAGACCGACGCGATCGTCCTCTCGCGCTTCGAGCTCGGCGAGGCCGACCGGGTCCTGACCCTCCTGACGCCCCACCTCGGCAAGCTGAAGGCGATCGCCCGCGGCGTCCGACGCCCGACCAGCCGGCTGGGCGGCACGCTCGAGCCGTTCGCCGAGCTCCACCTCGTGCTCGCCCGCGGCCGGACCTTCGATGTCGTCACCCAGGTCAGCGTCGCGCATGCCTGGCTCCACTTCCGCGATGCGCTCCGCCCGACGGCGACCGCCTGGTACCTGGCCGAGCTGACCGACCGGGCGATCGAGGAGCGCCACGAGTCGTTCGCCTTCTACGCGCTGCTGCGGCGCGCCTACGAGCTCCTCGATACCGGGATGGCGCCCGATCGGGTCGCGCGCTGGTTCGAGATGCGCCTGGCCGACGAGCTCGGCGTGCGCCCGGAGATCGACCGCTGCGTCGA
>Ga0154433_1072_pt2 | contig 17828 bp, 26 predicted proteins | sample RifGroC2_FD_115937 | JGI IMG/M metagenome (GOLD analysis project Ga0154433, IMG submission 115937) | Chloroflexi bacterium GWC2_73_18 | reverse complement strand
TTGCCTCGCGGCCGGCCCGGCTCGAGCGCGTCGCGGAGCCGGGACACGTGAAAGGCGACGGTCTTGGTGCCGCTCTCCGGGGGCTCGTCGCCCCACAGCTCGTCGATGATCCGCTCCGCGGAGACGACGCGGTTCGCGTGGATGAGGAGGAAGGCGAGCAGCGCGAGCTGGCGGCCGGAGGCGACCGTGAGCCGCCGGCCATCCTCGACGACCTCGACCGAGCCCAGGACGCGGAACTCCATCGGCAGCTGCCCCCTCGGCGTGCGAAGATGATAGGCCGTCGCCCGTGCACGGGCTACGGCCGTACGGACGGAGGGGGTATCAACGGGCCGAGCATGGCGCGCCCCGAGAGCGTCGGGCGCGCGCGCAACAACGCTACAGGGTCCGTTCGGAGACGCGGGGGCCCTCGCGGATCGGGACCACGATGAACCTCTACGCCCGCGTCATGCTGGCCCTGCAGCGCGAGGCGGACGAGCGGATTGACGTCGTGCTCGCCGGGGGCCGAGCGCGCCGAGGGGGTCGCCCCCGGCTGCCCGACCACGTGGCTACATCCGTGGCTACACGGCGGCTCCGGAAGGCGCATCCGACTCGAACGGATGGCGCTGTCAGTCGTGAAGTGGTGGGGTGGCCTACGGGTCTCGAACCCGTAACCTTCGGAGCCACAATCCGATGCTCTGCCGATTGAGCTAAGGCCACCACGGGATGCGCCGGCGGGAGTATCGCACGGAGCGGCCGGACCGTGGTCCGGCGCTACGACGGCGGTCACGTGCGCGCCGCTCTGCTAGGATGGCCGGCGAACCGGCCGACCGGCCCCGCATCTGGGCTGCGCCTGATTGAGGACGACGAGATGGCGACCGTGACCTTCGACCGCGTCACCAAACGCTTCGGCGAGGTGATCGCCGTCAACGACCTCTCGCTGGCCATCGAGAACGAGGAGTTCCTCGTGCTGGTGGGGCCCAGCGGCTGCGGCAAGACGACCGCCCTGCGCATGATCGCGGGGCTCGAAGAGGTGACCGCCGGGACCGTCCTCATCGGCGAGCGGGTGGTCAACGACCTGGCCCCCAAGGACCGCGACGTTGCCATGGTCTTCCAGAGCTACGCCCTCTACCCCCACATGAGCGTGCGCGACAACCTGGCCTTCGGCCTCAAGCTGCGCCACGTGCCCCGCCCCGAGATCGAGCGGCGGGTGGCCGAGGCGGCCAAGATCCTCGACCTGGGTGGCCTCCTCGAGCGCAAGCCCAAGCAGCTCTCAGGTGGCCAGCGCCAGCGCGTGGCCCTGGGCCGGGCCATCGTGCGCGAGCCGGCCGTCTTCCTCATGGACGAGCCGCTCAGCAACCTCGACGCCAAGCTGCGGGTGCAGACGCGGGCCGAGATCGCCCGCCTCCACCAGCGCCTGCGCACGACCATCGTCTACGTCACCCACGACCAGGTCGAGGCGATGACCATGGGCAGCCGCATCGCCGTCATGAACGCCGGCCTGCTGCAGCAGGTGGGCACCCCGCGCGAGCTCTACGACCGGCCCCTCAACCGTTTCGTGGCCGGCTTCATCGGCTCCCCGGCCATGAACTTCGTGGCCATGCGCCTGGAGGGCGCCGGGGAGGGCGCCGCCCTCGTCCACGACGGGCTGCGCTTCCCCCTGCCGCCCCGACTGCGCGGCGCCGTGGGACCGCTGAGCGGGCGGGAGGTAGTCGCCGGCTTCCGCCCCGAGCACCTCGACGTGGGGCCGCCCGAGGCCGGCGAGACCGGCTTCAGCACCGCCTGCGACGTGGTCGAGTACCTGGGCAACCAGGAGCTGCTCCACCTGCGCCTGGCCGAGGAGGATCTCGTCGCCGTGGTCGACGCAGCGGCCGCGGTCAGGCCGGGCGAGACGGTCCAGATGCGGCTGCCGCTGGAGAAGCTCCACCTCTTCGACCCGGAGAGCGGGCTGGCCCTGGCGAACCTGGCGGCGGCCGCCTGAGGGCCGCCTCCACGCCGCGGCGGAGGCCGCCGCCGCCCTCGTCCTTGACGGTGTACATGGCCCGGTCGGCTCGCTCCAGCAGCCGTCGCGAGGTACGGCCGTCGTCCGGGTAGACGGCGAGACCGGCACTCGCCGCCAGGCGCAGCTCGGTCCCGTCGGTGAGGGGGTAGCTCCGCGCGCGGATCCCCTCGATGACGCGCTCGGCCACGGCGCGCGCCTCGCGGCCTCCGGTGTCGGGCATGACGACGACAAACTCGTCGCCACCGTAGCGCGCCACGATGTCGTTCGTCCGCACCGAGAGCCTGAGTGTGGATGCCACCTCGCGCAGGACGACGTCGCCCTCGACGTGGCCGAAGCGGTCGTTCACCCCCTTGAAGCCGTCGAGGTCGAGGAGGGCGATCGCCAGTGGCGCCCCCGTCCGGCCGGCGCGCGCCACCTCCTGGGCAAGGCGCTCCTGCAGGTGACGGTGATTGACCAGCCCGGTCACCTGGTCGATGTCCGCCTGGCGGCGAAGCCGCTCGACTAGACGGGCGTTCTCGAGCGCGATGCCGGCGTGGTTCGCCATCGTCAGGAAGAAACTGAGCTGGGCGGCGGTGAACCGGCGCTCCGCGCGATGCGTTGACAGCTCGACCAGGCCGACCGGCAGCGAGCCGGTCACGAGCGGCAGGAGGACGAGCGTCGTCTGGCCCAACCGCCGCATCAATGCGCGTTCGGCCGGATCGCCCGCAGGATCGTCGGCCTGGATGACGACGGGACGGCGGTCGCGCAGGCAGCTCCGGGTGGCGGGAAAGTCGACAAGGTCGAACTCGGTCAGGTCACCGGCCTCGGACGCCCCGGCGGTGCAGTACTCGCCGAGGGTGCGCAGGATCGTCGTGCCCTCGTCCCAGCGGCTGACGGTGCAGTGCTCGACGTCGGCGGCGCGCGTCATCTTGCGGGCCAGGTTGCGGGCCAGCGTCCCTTCGTCGCTCGCCTCCGCATGCGACTGCGTGATCTCGAGCAGCGCACGCAGCTCGCTCAGGAGCTCGTCGCGTCCCGCCAGCAGCCGAGCGTTCTCGAGGGCGACGGCAGCCTGGTCGGCGAGGATCTCGAGGAGCCGCAGATCGTCCGCGCCGAACTGGCCGTAGCCGAGCTTGGAGAGGACGATGACACCGGTGACGCGCTCGTCGTAGCGGAGCGGCACGAGAAGCATCGACTCGATGATCGCCTCGGTACCGGGGATCTCAACGGCGCGGGGGTCGTTGGCGGCATCGTCCACGATGAGCGGTTCACCGCGCTGGGCCACCAGCCCGGTGAGGCCCTCGCCGACCGTGCAGCGGAGCGCCTCCGTCGTCTCCCCGGCGTAGAGGCTGATCTCGCCCCGGAAGGCGATCGGCGTCAGGTCGGCCCCGTTCGGCTCCAGCCGGTAGACACGGCAGTTGTGGTAGTCGATCACCTGCTTCGTCTCGGTGCAGATCGCCAGGCCCACCTCCTCCTCGGTGGAGAGGCGCGCCAGGCGCTGACCGATGCGCTGGATCGTCTCGAGATGGCGGGCCCAGACCGACCAGCGCCGTTCGAGGTCGACCGCCTGCAGCTGCGTCGCCAGCTGGCGAGCGTAGACGCCGGCGACCGAACGCTCGCCCGGGGTGAACGGCTGGCGGGCGCTGCGGGCCAGGAAGATGAACCCGCCGCGGATGTCGGGGATCGGCACGAGGAGGGTCGCGCCGACCGGGCGCGCCTCGTCGCCGATCCGGTGGAGGCCGAAACGCCCGGACGGCCGGCGGCGCGGCTCGAAGCGCGTCGCCGCGGACCCCTCTGCGTAGGCGAGCCGCAGGTCGCCATCGGCGTCGTTGAGGTAGACGGCGATGCCGGCGTCGGCTCTGAGCGCGCGCCGCAGCTCCACGGCGATCGCCTGCACGGCGTTCGGCGTCGGCTCGGCGGCGTCGATCGGCGGGATCATCGCCGTGCTGCCCGCGCACCTGCCGCGACGGGTCCATCAGGCCGTTCGGCGGCCACGGCCGGTGCCTCGTCGGACCGGCGACGCAACGTCGCCACCAGCCAGGCGGCACCGCCCAGCCCGATCAGCACGTCGCCCACGGAGAAGACGTTGGCGAACGGCAGCCAGCGTGGTGCGGCGAAGACGTCGCCGAGGAAAGCGAGCGCCGCGCCCGCCATGGGGGCGCTGTTGGTGAAGGCGCCGGAGGGAGACGTGTCGCCGCGGAGCACGGCGAGGGCGCCCGGATCCGCGGGCATCACCCCGCCGTTGGCCGCGATCGCCGCCAGGTTGAGGGCGGCACCGAGTGCGACGAGGGCGAACCAGGGTTGGCGCACGTTGCGCAGCAGGACGGCGAGGACGACTACGGTCGAACCGAGGTAGAGAGGGGGGCCGGCCGCGCCCACGCCCGCGGCCACCTGCGGGCTGAAGAGGACGACCTGGGCGGCGAGACCGCCCAGCGCGAGCGGCGCCCAGCGCAACTCGACCCGTCCGAGACGGGCCGGGTGTCCGCCGCCGAGCAGGCCCAGCGCGAGGCCACCGAGCAGGAAGTAGAGGAGGATCATGCGTGGGCCCCGGGGCCGGCCCGACATGGGAAAGGCGCGCCCGACAGCGCGCCTTTCGTCACGATCCGACCGCGGCCGTGCCGATCGCCCCGGGCCGCAGTCGTTGCCGGCGCGGCCCGCCCGGGGCCGAGGCGGTCGCCGGAGAGCGGATCGGCCGGGCCGGGACGGCCCTCACCACCAGCGCGTCGGCGCGCCGAGGGTCAGGACGAGCGAGACGAGCGTCGCGGCAGCGAGCAGAGCCCGCCGGACCAGGATCTTCACGACGAAACCTCCGGATGATTCCACGGGCCGGGCCCGATCGAACGCGATGCGTCGATCCGCCGCCGGCACCGCCACCGTACGGCGGACGCCCGATCTCCTCAATGGGAATCAGGTACCAGCACGCCCCGCGGGGTCGAACGAAAGTACTGGTCGGGTGGTCCGGGGCGCTTCAGCTCGCAGGCGGCGGAGCCGCGGCGACGCCGAAACGCGGGTCCTCCCCGAATGCCTCCGCGGCGAGCGAGGCGGCCTCGGCGGACGCCTCGGACGACCCATCGAGTGCGAGCAGCCGCTGGAGCAGCAGGAGCTTCTCTGCCGCGTGGTCGCGCCAGCCGCTCGCCAGGTAGAGGCGGACGTAGGTGAGGTGGAGGCGCGGTGCGTCGGGGGTGACGGCCAGGGCGCGTCCGCAGGCGTCGAGCGCCGCGTCGATGGCGCCGTCGTCGCGGTACCGTGCCGCGCCCTCGAGGTAGAGCTCGAGGGCCCGGCCCGGCTCGCCGGCCGCGGCCGCCGCGTCGGCCCGGGAGATCAGCTCCTCCGTGGTCGCCGGCCCGGTGGCTTCCGCCCCGGTTTCAGCGGGCGGCAGTGCCTCGGCCGACGCTTCCGCCGGATGGAGTCCCTCCGCCGTCTCCACTGCCGGCGCGGCATCCCCGGCGGTGGTGTCCGATCGCGCGGCGGACGGCTCGAGAAGACGCAACAGGCGCCGCTCCCGCGCCAGGCGGCGCCGCGTCTCGCCCGACTCGAGCGCCCGGCGGACCGTGCGCAGCGCTTCCTCGCGCCGGCCCGACTCCTCCAGGACGGTGGACAGCCGGTCGAGCAGCTCGCCCGCCTCGGCCCCGCGACCGGCGGCGACCAGCGCGTCGGCCCGGCCGGCGAGCGCCGCCTCGTCGCGCGGCGCGCGACCCAGCGCCCGCGCGTACGCCGTCAGCGCCTCGTCGGTGCGACCGAGTCGCAGCAGGACACCACCCAGGCCGACGTGCGGCAGCCCTCGCTCGTCGGCAAGCCCGGCGGCGGTGCGGTAGTGGCCGGCCGCTTCCTCGAGGCGGCCTCGGAGGACCGCCAGGTGGCCGGCCTTCAGCGCCTCCTTGTACCGCTCGTAGATGCTCTCCATCGGTCCTCTCTCGCGGGCCGTGCCAGGCGGGCAGAGAGAGCCTACGCCATCGTGGCGACGAGGATCGCCTTCTGGAGGTGCATCCGGTTCTCGGCCTGGTCGAGCACGATGGAGTGCGCCCCGTCGAGCACGTCCGAGGTGATCTCCTGGCCGCGGTGGGCGGGCAGGCAATGCATCACCACGACGTCGCGGCCGGCCGCGCGGACGAGCGCCTCGTCGACCCGGTAGGGCGCGAACAGCCGGGCACGCGCTGCCGCCTCGGCCTCCTGCCCCATGGAGGCCCACACGTCGGTGTAGATGACGTCGGCATCGCAAACCGCTTCGTGTGGATCGCGGAAGCGCTCGAGCCGGCTCCCGCTGCCAGCGGCGATCGCCTGGGCGCGCGCGAAGATCGCGGCATCGCCCTCGTACCCCGCTGGCGAGGCGAGCCGGACATGGATGCCCAGCAGCGATCCGAGCAGGAGGAGCGAGTGGTAGACGTTGTTGCCGTCGCCGACGAAGGTGAGCGTCAGCCCGCGCAGCCCACCGCGGCGTTCCAGGACGGTGAAGAGGTCGGCGAGCGCTTGGCACGGATGCTCGACGTCGCTCAGGGCGTTGACGACCGGCACCGATGCCGCTTCCGCAAGCTCCGCCACGGCCGCGTGGCGGAAGACGCGGGCGATGACGCCGTCGACCCAGCGCGAGAGATTGCGCGCCACGTCTGCGACCGTCTCGCGCACCCCGAGCTGGATGTCGGCCGGCGCCAGGTAGATGGCGTGACCGCCGAGCTGGGTCATCCCCGTCTCGAAGGTGACGCGGGTGCGGAGCGACGGCTTCTCGAAGATCATCGCCAGCGTCCGCCCGGCCAGCGGTGCCAGCTGGTGGCGGCCGCGCGAGCGGAGCTCGTCCTTGAGCGCGCGCGCGTGGACGAAGAGACCATCGACCTCCTCGCGCGTCAGATCGGCGACCGATACCAGGCTGCGGCCGCGCAGCGAACCGTCGAGCGACATCGCCTCGCCCTCCAGCGGCCACCGCCGTCCGGCGGGCCGGGTGCCCCGCGCGGGGGCGCGCTAACGCTTGGTGTACTGGGGCGCCTTGCGGGCCCGCTTGAGACCGAACTTCTTGCGCTCCTTCATGCGCGGGTCGCGCGTCAGGAGCCCGGCCTCGCGCAGGGAGCTGCGCAGGCCGTCCGGATCGTAGGCGAGGAGCGCCCGGGCGATCCCGTGGCGGATCGCCCCGGCCTGCCCCTGGTAGCCACCGCCCTGGACCTTGACCATCGCGTTGAAGCGCCCTTCCGTCCCGGTGACGCGGAACGGAAGGCGGAGGTCGGCCTCATCGACCGCGCTCCCGAAGTGCTCCTCGATGGTGCGGCCATTGACCACGATCGCCCCCTCGCCCGGCGTCAGCCGGACGCGGGCGATCGACGTCTTGCGGCGGCCGGTCCCCATCTGGAAGGCAGGCGTCGTCATGACGTGCGTCACTCCTCCTCGACCAGCGGCTCCGGCCGCTGGGCCTCGTGCGGGTGCTCCGCTCCGGCGTACACCTTCAGCTTGCGCAGCTGCTGCGCGCCCAGCCGGTTCTTCGGCAGCATGCCGCGGACCGCGCGGCGAACGACCTCCTCGGGCCGGCGGTGCAGGAGCTCGCCGAGCGTCTCCGACCTGAGCCCGGCAGGGTAGCCGCTGTGGCGGTAGTAGATCTTGGTCTCACGCTTGTCGCCGCTCACGGCGATGCGTGAGGCGTTGACGACGATCACGTGATCGCCGCAGTCGAGGTGCCCGCCGTAGGTCGGCTTGTGCTTGCCCTCGAGGATCCCCGCGACGCGCGAGGCGAGGCGACCGAGCGTCTGGTCGGTCGCGTCCACGACGAACCAGCGGCGCTCGATCTCTGCCGCGCGGGGCGTATACGTCTTCGTCGTCATCGTTCTCCGTTCAACCTCCGTCCCGGCCGCCCGTAGACGACCCGGCGGAGGAAGAGTCCCCTGGCGGGGGCCACCTCTCCGTGGAAGGCCCGACGGGTTTCCCCGAGGGCCGCCGCGACCTCCTCGACCGCCAGCGCGCCGCGTCCCACGCGCATGAGCGCCGCCACGATCCCGCGGACCATGCCGCGCAGGAACGCGTCGGCCACGACGTCGATCGTCACCGATCGACCCCGGCGCCGGACCTTGATCCGGTGCACGGTCCTGATGGGGTCGCGCCCGTCGGCCGCCCCGAAGGCCCGGAAGTCATGCCGGCCCACGAGGGCCGATGCGGCACGGGCCATCGCCGCGACGTCGAGCGGATCCCGCACGCCCAGCGCCGTCCGCTCGCGGAGCGGGCTGCGCGGCCCGTTCCAGATGGAGTACCGATACTCCCGGTGGCGGGCCTGGCGACGCGGGTCGAAGCCCCGCGGCACCCGGCGCAGATCGCGGACCGCGACATCGGGCGGGAGCTGCGCATCGAGCGCCCGCTCGAGTTCCGGTGCCGCCAGGCGGCCGTCGTAGCCGAAGACGACCACCTGGCCGCTGGCATGGACGCCTGCATCGGTACGGCCCGCCGCCACGACGCGCACGCGCGTCCCGCCGGAAAGCCGCCCCAGCGCGGCCTCGAGCTCCCCCTGCACCGTCCGGACTCCCGCCTGCAGCTGGAACCCGGCGAAGTCACTGCCGTCGTATTCGACCCGTGCCCGGTATCGCACGGGGCCGCCCTCTCGGGCGATCTTGCGACGTCGCTCGACCATGCGACCGCGCGACGCCCTCGCTGCTTCAGACCAGCTCGAGCTGGACCATCGGGGCGCGATCGCCGCGCCGTTCGCCGAGCCGCACGATCCGGGTGTACCCGGAGCCGCGGTCGGCGTACTTCGGGGCGATCTCGCTGAACAGCTTGTCGATGACGAGCGGCTCGTCGGGCAGGACCGCCACGATGGCGCGCCGGTCGGCGAGCGTCCCCCGCTTCGCCAGCGTGATGACGTGCTCGACCTGGCCGCGCACCTCTTTGGCCTTCGCCTCGGTCGTCCGAACCCGTTCGTACCGGAGCACCGAGACGATCAGGTTGGCGTAGAGCGCCAGGCGCGGTCCACGCGGCCGGCCGAGCTTGCGCCCATCGACGCGGTGGGCCACGACTAGTCCTCCTCGCCCCCGGGGCCGCCGGCGACGAAGGCGTCATCGGGACCCGGCTCGTCCTCGAAGGACGTCTCGGCCGAAGCGGGATCCTCCTCGGGAGCCAGGAAGCCCCGCATGCGCAGGCGCTCCTTCATCTCGTCGAGGGACTTGCGCCCGAAGTTGCGCATGCGCAGAAGGTCGTCATCGCTCAGCTGGAGGAGCTGGCCGACCTTCACGATGTTGTTCCGCTTCAGCGAGTTGTAGGCCCGCATCGGCAGGTCGAGCTCCTCGATCGGCATGTCCAGCATGTTGGGCGGCAGGACCGGCGTGCCGGCCGCCCCGCGCTCGCCGGTCGACGCCGGCCGACCGATGTTGCTGAAGAGGCTGAACTGCCGGACCAGGACCTCGGCCGCCCGGGAGATCGCCTCTTCCGGGGTGATGGTGCCGTCGGTCTCGATCTCCAGCGTCAGCTTCTCGTAGTTGGTCATCTGGCCGACGCGGGTGTTCTCGATCGAGAAGTTCACCTTGCGCACGGGCGTGAAGATCGCGTCGACCGGGATGACGCCGATGGGCAGCGGCTCCGCCCGCTCGGCCGCCAGATAGCCGACCCCGCGCTCGACGGTCAGGTCGATCTCGACCGTCGCGTCGCCGGAGTCGAGCGTCATCAGATGCAGTTCGGGGTTGATGATCTCGACGTCGGCCGACTCCATGATGTCCGCCGCGGTGACCGGCCCGGCGCCGGCGCGCACCAGGCGCAGCTGGACCGGGTGGGCGGCGAAGCTCCTCAGGCGCAGCTTCTTCACGTTGAGGACGATCTGCGTGACGTCCTCCTTGACGCCCGGGATCGTGGAGAACTCGTGGTAGACATCGCGAATCTGGATCGAGGTGACGGCCGCCCCCTCGAGCGAGGAGAGGAGAACGCGCCGCAGCGTGTTCCCGAGGGTGACGCCGTAGCCGGCGGGCAGCGGGCTGACCTCGTACTTGGCGTACTGGCCGAGCCGCTCCACGGGCTCGATCTGGGGGTTCTCAAGCTCGATCATCGGTCAGGCTTACCTCGAGTAGTACTCGACGACGAGGTGCTCGTTCAGGTCGGCGGGCATCTGGTCGCGACGTGGCGCGGCGGCGACGGTGCCGCGCAGGTCGGCGGCATCGACGCTCAGCCACTCCGGCACCGACGCCGAGCGCATCGTCTCGCGGGCCAGCTTGAACGGCTCCCGATCGCGGTGCGATTCGCGGACCTCGACACGATCGCCGGGATGGAGCTGCATCGACGCGATGGTGGCGGTACGGCCGTTGACGGCGAAGTGACCGTGAGCCACGAGCTGGCGCGCCTGGGCGCGGGAGCTGCTGAAGCCCATGCGAAAGACGACGTTGTCGAGACGCGTCTCGAGCAGCCGCAGGAGGTTCTCGCCGGTCACGCCGGGGCGCGACTCGGCCTCGTCGAAGTAGCCCTTGAACTGCCGTTCCATGACGCTGTAGACGCGGCGGATCTTCTGCTTCTCACGCAGCTGGACCCCGAACTCCGACATCTTCCGCCGGCGCACCCCGTGCTGGCCCGGCGGGGTCGCCCGCCGCTCGAAGGCGCACTTCTTGGTGTAGCAGCGCGCACCCTTCAGGAAGAGCTTCATCCCCTCGCGCCGGCAGAGCCGGCAGACCGCGTCGGTGTAGCGAGCCATCGGCAAGGGCCTAGACGCGGCGCCGCTTGGGCGGGCGGCAGCCGTTGTGGGGGATCGGTGTCACATCGGTGATGGCGGTCACCTCCAGACCGGCCGCCTGGAGCGACCGGATCGCCTGCTCGCGCCCGGCGCCGGGTCCCTTGACGAAGACCTCGACCTGGCGCATGCCGTGCTCCATGGCCCGGCGCGCCGCGCCGTCGGCGCTGAGCGCCGCCGCGTACGGCGTGCTCTTGCGCGAGCCCTTGAAGCCGGCAACGCCGGCGCTCCCCCAGGCGATCGTCGCGCCGCCCGGGTCCGTGATCGTCACGATCGTGTTGTTGAACGTGGCCTGGACGTGGGCGCGGCCCACGGGCACGTTCTTGCGTTCACGCCGGCGCGCCTTTGCTGCGCGCTTCCGCTCCGCCATCGGTCGTTCAGCCGCTCCTCTTCGTCACTTCTTGCGCCGGACGCCGACCGTCTTCTTGGGCCCGCGTCGCTGGCGCGCATTCGTCTTCGTGCGCTGACCCCGGACCGGCAGATTGCGGCGGTGGCGCAGGCCGCGATACGTGCCGATCTCCATGAGGCGCTTGATGTTCATGGCGACCTCGCGCCGCAGATCGCCCTCGACCTTGTGGCGCCGATCGACGATCTCGCGCAGCCGGTTGACCTGGTCCTCGGTGAGGGCCGCGACCCGCGTGTCCGGATTGACGTTCGCCTGCGCGAGGATCTTCTTCGAGGTCGAGAGCCCGATGCCGTAGACGTAGGTGAGGGCGACCTCGACCCGCTTCTCGCGCGGGATGTCGACGCCGGCGATCCGTGCCATCTCGCTCCTGCTAGCCCTGGCGCTGCTTGTGCTTCGGGTTGGTGCAGATGACGATCACGGCGCCGTGGCGCCGGATGACCTTGCACCGCTCGCAGCGCGGCTTCACCGATGCCTGGACCTTCATCCCCGTTGACTCACTTCAACCGGTAGGTGATGCGCCCGCGCGACAGGTCGTAGGGCGACAGCTCGACCCGGACGCGGTCGCCCGGCAGGATCCGGATGAAGTTCATCCGCAGCTTGCCGCTGATATGGGCGAGGACGCGGTGACCGTTCTCGAGCTCGACCGCGAACATGGCGTTCGCGAGCGGCTCGATCACGGTCCCTTCGACTTCGATCGCGTCCTTCTTACCCAAGCTGGCTGGCGACCCCCTTCACCGAGTCCCGAACAGTATGATGCGCCGAGCGCGGTAAGCCCGGCACACGAACCGAGAGTGTACCAGACACGTCGTCCTCTCGGCAAACGCTCCGGTCAGCACCGTGTCAGCACCTCCGGTCCGTTCTCCGTGACGACGATCGTTTCTTCGAAGTGGGCCGCCGGCAGACCGTCGCGCGTCACCACCGTCCAGCCGTCGGGCCGCACCTCCACCTCGTGTGAGCCGAGCGTCAGCATCGGCTCGATGGCGAGGCAGAGCCCGGGCTGCAGCTCCATCCCCTTGCCATCCTGGCGGAAGTTCGGCACCTGCGGCTCCTCGTGCATGCGCTGCCCGATGCCGTGGCCGACGTACTGCCGCACGATCCCGAAGCCGCCCGCGCGGGCGACGTCTTCTACCGCCGCCGAGATGTCCCCGATACGGTTCCCCGGGCGAGCGGCAGCGATGCCCGCCCGAAGCGCCGCGCGGGTCGTCTCGATGAGACGGTGCGCGGGTCCCGCGACCTCGCCGAGGGCGAAGGTTCGGGCGCCGTCACCATGGTATCCCTCCCAGATCGCCCCCGCGTCGATGGAGACGACCTGCCCCTCGCGCAGCCGGCGCGGACCGGGGATGCCGTGCACGACCTCGTCGTCGACCGAGACGCAGATGCTCGCCGGAAACCCGCGATACCCCTTGAAGGAGGGGGCCGCGCCGACGCCACGGATCAGCTCCTCGGCCACGGCATCGAGCTGGGCCGTGGTGATGCCAGGTCGGAGCTCGCGACCGAGACGTTCGAGGACCTCGGCGACGATCCTCCCGGCGACGCGCATCGCGGCGACCTCCCTGGCCGACTTGCGCGTCACCATGGTACGTGCCGGGCTCGTGCTCATCGGGCGGTGGGGGCGGTGCCGAGCGCGCGCAGCAGCGCCCGACCGACCTCATCGATGGAGCGATCCCCATCGACCACGGCCAGGACGTCGCGCCCGCGGTAGTGGTCGACGACGTCGAGCATCGGAGCGAGCTGCGCGGCCAGGCGGGCGCGCACCGTCTCCGGCCGGTCGTCGTCACGCTGCTCGAGCTGTGAGCCGTCGATGTCGCAGCGGCCGGGACGCCGGGGCGGCTTCGCGGTCTCGTGGTAGACATGACCTGCCGAACGGCAGATCCGGCGTCCCGCCAACCGGCGGACGAGCTCCTCCTCACCGACCTCGATGTAGAGCGCTCGCTCGACCCGGTTCCCCCGCCCGGCCAGCGCCCGGTCGAACGCCTCCGCCTGTGCGCGTGTGCGCGGGAAGCCGTCGAGGATCGCGCCGGCGCGGGCGTCCGGCCGGGATAGGCGCGCGGATATCACGCCGAGCGTCACCTCGTCGGGCACCAGCGCGCCGCGGTCGATGTACGTGCTGGCCTCGAGACCGAGCGCCGTCCCCTCGCGGATCGCGGCCCGGAAGATGTCGCCGGAGGCGACGTGCGGCAGGCCGAGCCGCTCGGCGAGGACGCCCGCCTGGGTACCCTTGCCGGCGCCCGGGGCGCCGATCAGGACGATCACCCTCAACGGATGAAGCCCTCGTAGTTGCGCATCAGCAGTTGGGCCTCGAGCTGCTTCATCGTCTCCACGACGACACCGACGACGATCAGGATCGCCGTGCCGCCGATGCCGAGCCCGCCGAGGCCGGGGAGCGCCGCGCTGACGATCACCGGCAGGACCGCCACGGCGCCCAGGAAGAGGGCGCCGGCGAGCGTGATGTGGAAGACGACGTTGGCGAGGTAGTCGCGCGTCGGGTTGCCCGGCCGGATCCCCGGGATGAAGCCGCCGTTCTTGCGCAGCTGGTCGGCCGTCTCGTCCGGCTTGAAGGTGAACGCCGTGTAGAAGTAGGTGAAGCCGACGGTCAGCAGGAAGTAGAGAAGTGCGTAGACCCCGTGGTTGGAGAAGAAGGCGACGATGCCGTTGGCGATCTCCTTGACGATCGTCGTCTCCGAGCCGGTGAAGTAGGAGGCGATCTGGGTCGGGAAGAGGAGGATGCTGATGGCGAAGATGAGGGGGATGACGCCGGCCTGGTTGACCCGCAGCGGCAGGAAGGTCGAGCCGCCCTGGTACATCCGCCGGCCGCGCACCCGGCTGGCGTACTGGATCGGGATCCGCCGCTGGCCTTCCTGGATGAAGACGATCGCCGCCACGGCGATGACGGCGACGGCGGCGAAGGCGATCCCGGACGTCCAGTCCGGCGACTCGAGGAAGGCGCCGATGCCCTGGGGGATGCGCCCCACGATGCCGGCGAAGATGATGAAGCTGATGCCGTTGCCGATACCGCGCTCGGTGATCAGTTCGCCCAGCCACATGAGGAGGATCGTGCCGGCGGCGAGCGTGATGATCTGGGCGACCGTCTCGAGGCTGGTCAGGTCGAAGCTGGCGATGACGTTCCGGGAGCGGAGCAGCGCCAGGAACGCGTAGCCCTGTCCGACCGCCAGCGGCACCGTCAGGTAGCGCGTGATCTGGTTGATCCGGGTGCGCCCGTACTCGCCCTCGCGCTGCAGCTGCTGGAGGCGGGGCACGACCCCCGTCATCAGCTGCATGATGATCGAGGCGTTGATGTAGGGGTTGACGCCCATGCCGACCACCGAGAAGGTCGAGAGGCCGCCGCCCGAGAAGAGGTCGAGCAGGTTGAGGAGCGGGTTGTCGCCGAGGAAGCCGCGGAGCGCCTCCTGGTCGACACCGGGGACCGGGACGTGGGCCAGGACCCGGAAGACGACCAGGATGAAGAGGACGAAGAGGACCCGCCGCCGGATGTCCGGGGCCCGGAAGGCGTTGAGAACCGACTCCAGCACGGGTCAGTCGCCCGCGTCCGGCTCGACCGGTTTCCGTGCGCGGCGGCGCGCGCGCGGGGCCGGCTCGGCCTCGGCGCTCTCCGGATCCGCCTCGCCGACGGCGACCGGCGGCTCGACGGTCGCCGGGGCGGCGAGGTCGCGGGCGATCGCAGCGGGCGCCGCCGTCTCTCCGGGGAACTCGAGGACGGTGGCGGTTCCCCCGGCCGCCTCGATCTTCGCCCGTGCCGCCGCGGAGAACGCGTCGGCGACAACGAAGAGCGGGCGGGTCACCTCTCCCCCACCCAGCACCTTGAGCGGGTACTTGAGCGTGCCGATGATGCCGGCCGCGCGGAGGAGCTCGGCGTTGACCGTCACCGGCGCGCCCGCCGGCGCCGGCGCCAGGCGGCCGAGGCCGGCGAAGCGGTCGATCCGCCCCACGTTGATGATCGTGCAGGGAATGCGGAGGCGGTTCTTGAAGCCGCGCAGCTTGGGCACCCGCATGTGGATCGGCGTCTGGCCGCCCTCGAACCAGGCCGGGATCGAGGCGCCCGTGCGCGACTTCTGGCCCTTCGTCCCGCGCCCGGCGGTCTTGCCCTTGCCCGCGGCGATGCCCCGCCCCACGCGTGTCCGCTCGCGACGCGAACCGGGCGCCGGCCGCAGATCGTGCAGCTTCATCGCTCGGCTCCTCCGCTGGGGATCTCCTCGACTTCGACCAGGAACCGGACGGTGCGGATCATGCCGCGCACCGGCTCGCTGTCGGAAAGGACGACGGTCTGTCCGATCCGCCGCAACCCGAGCGCGCGCACGGTGCCCCGGGTGCGAGCCGTCTGGCCGATCGTGCTCTTCGTCATGGTGACGCGCAGGCTACCGGCCATCGCTCACCCTCTCGACCGTCTGCCCGGGGATCGACAGCCGGACCGCCTTCCCTCGCCACGCGCTGAGCTGATCGGCGCTGCGCAGGCTGCGCAGCGCGTTCATGGTGGCGGTCACGACGTTGACCGGGTTCGTCGAGCCCAGCGTCTTGGAGAGGATGTCGCGCACGCCGGCGGCCTGGACGACCGCGCGGACCGATCCGCCGGCGACCACGCCGGTCCCCTGCGAGGCCGGCTTGAGCAGGACCGTCGTGGCACCGAACGCCTGGCGCACCTCGTGGGGGATCGTCGTGCCGTAGAGCGGGACGCGGATCAGCTTCTTCTTGGCGTCCTCCACGCCCTTGCGGATCGCCTCGGGCACCTCGCCCGCCTTGCCCAGGCCGGCACCGACGTGGCCATTCCCGTCGCCGACGACCACGACCGCGCTGAAGCTGAAGCGACGACCGCCCTTGACGACCTTCGCCACGCGGTTGATCTGGACGACGTGCTCTTCGAGAGCGAGCCGGGCGGGATCGATGCGGGCCAAAGACGTGACTCCTTCCGATGCTCAGAACTCGAGGCCGGCCTCGCGGGCCGCCTCGGCGAGCGATCTGATGCGGCCGTGATAGCGGAAACCGGCCCGATCGAAGACGACGCGTGAGACACCGGCTGCCCGGGCGCGCTGGGCGATCAGCCGTCCCACCTCTCCGGCCAGCTGCGTCTTCGTGCGCCGATCGCCGGCGCGCAGCTCCTTCTCGAGCGATGAAGCGGCCGCCAGCGTGTGGCCGGCGCGATCGTCGATCACCTGCGCGTAGATCTGGTCGATGCTCCGATACACGGCGAGGCGCGGCCGCTCGACCGTGCCGGAGATCCGGAGGCGGATCCTGGTGTGGCGCTTGCGGCGCGCGGCCGACCTCCCGCCGACGTTGCTCATCCCGAGTGGCTCCCTGCGACCTACTTCTTTGCGCCGATCTTGCCGGCCTTGCCGGCCTTGCGGCGGATCTGCTCACCGGCGTAGCGGACGCCCTTGCCCTTGTACGGCTCCGGCTTTCGGCTGGCGCGCACACGCGCGGCGATCTCGCCGACGAGCTCCTTGTCGATACCGACCACCGCCAGGTGCGTCGGGTTCTCGACTTCGAAGCTGATGCCGGCGGGGGGCGCGATCTCGACCGGATGGGAGTAGCCGAGGCTCAGCTGCAGTCTTCCGCCCACGAGCTGGGCGCGATAGCCGACACCGCTGATCTCGAGCGCCTTGCGGTAGCCGCTGGCGACACCCTCGACCATGTTGGCGATCAGAGTGCGGGTCAGTCCGTGCAGCTCACGGTGGGGCTTGGCCTCGGTGGGCCGCTCCACGGTGACGATCCCCTCGGCGACACGGATGCGCATCTCGCCGGGGACCCGGCGCGCCAGCGTCCCCCGCGGCCCGCTCACGGTCACCTCGTTCCCGTCCAGGCGCACCTCGACGCCCGGCGGGATGGCGATGGGACGACGACCGATCCGTGACATGACGCCCTACCAGACGTAGGCGAGGATCTCGCCGCCGAGCTGCGCCTTCCGTGCCTGCGCGCCGGTCATGATCCCCTGGCTGGTGCTGACGATGACGATGCCGAGACCGCCCAGCACCCGTGGGATCTCGGTCTTGCGCGCGTAGACGCGCAGCCCCGGCTTGCTGATCCGCTTCAGGCCGGAGACGACCGGCGCCTTGCCGTCGACGTACTTGAGCGCGATGTGCAGGACGATCGCGGGGCCCTGCTGTGCCTCACGCACGTCGGCCACGAAGCCCTCCTCCCGGAGGATCCGGGCGATCTCGCGCTTGGTCCGCGAGGCGGGAACGACGACCTCGTTGTGGCGGGCGCGGCTCGCGTTGCGGATCCGCGTCAGCATGTCGGCGATCGGGTCGGAGACGTTCATGTCGCGCTCACCAGCTCGACTTCGTGACGCCGGGCAGCTCGCCCACGAGCGCCCGCTCGCGGAAGCAGATCCGGCAGAGCGCGAAGCGGCGCATGTAGCCGCGCGGCCGGCCGCACACCGTGCAGCGGTGGTGGGTGCGGACGGGGAACCGCGGGGTGCGCTTCGCCTTCGCGATCATCGACTTCTTGGCCATCGGTGTTGGACCTCTCCCGGCTAGTTGGCGAACGGCATGCCGAGCTGCTCGAGCAGCTTGCGTGACTCCTCGTCGGTGCGCGCCGTGGTCACGATGCTCACCTCCATCCCCCGCAGTCGGTCGACCTTGTCGTAGTCGATCTCCGGGAAGACGAGCTGCTCGCGCAGGCCGAGCGTGTAGTTGCCGCGCCCGTCGAAGCTCTTGCCGGGGAGTCCCCGGAAGTCGCGGATCCGCGGCAGAGCGACGGTCACCAGGCGCTCGAGGAAGTCCCACATCCGCTCCCCGCGCAGCGTCACGAAGACGCCGATCGGGTTGCCGGCGCGCAGGCGGAAC
>Ga0154433_1083_pt1 | contig 17973 bp, 16 predicted proteins | sample RifGroC2_FD_115937 | JGI IMG/M metagenome (GOLD analysis project Ga0154433, IMG submission 115937) | Chloroflexi bacterium GWC2_73_18 | reverse complement strand
GACAGCCACGAGCTCTTCCTCGAGGCGGGCCGGGTCGCCCGCATCCGCGGCCCGGGGCGGTGCCTCCTCGCCGCGCTGGAGGGCCGCCTGGCGCGCCGAGCCGACCTGGTCGTCACCGTCAACGAGGCGATCGCCGCCGAGCTGGCGACCCGCCACCGGCTGCCGCGGCCCCCGCTGGTGGTGATGAACTGCCCGCCGCTCGAGCCGCTCCCCGGCGGACCCGACCCGCTGCGCGCCGCGGCCGGCATCGCGGCCGACCGACCGGTCGTCCTCTACACGGGCGGCTTCCTGCACGATCGCGGGCTCGAGCTGCTGGCGGACGCCTTCCTCGAGCCGCCACTGCAGGGTGGTGCCGATGCGGGCGGGGCCGGCACCGGTCCCGGCGCGGCGCTCGTCTTCCTCGGCTTCGGGCCGCTGGAGGGCGAGCTGCGGCGGCGGGCCGCCGACCCGCGCTGGGCGGGGCGGCTCTTCGTCCTGCCGCCCGTCGAGCCGGGACTGCTCCTCGACTGGACGCGCGGTGGCGACGTCGGCGTGATCGCGTTCCTGCCGGTCAACCGGAACAACGAGCTCGCCTCGCCGAACAAGCTCTTCGAGTACCTGATGGCGGGCGTGCCGGTCGTCGCCAGCGACCTGCCGGTCATGGCGGCGATCGTGCGTGAGACGGGGACCGGGGCGACCTTCCGACCCGGCCACGCTCGCTCGCTCGCCGAGGCGCTGGCCGGGATCCTCGCCCTCGGTCCGGTGGAGCGCGCCGCATTGCGCACGCGCTGCCGCGCCGCCGCCGAGGCGCGCTACCACTGGGAGCGCGAGGCCGCCCGACTCGTCGCCGCCTACGCCGGGCTGACGGCATGAGGCTGGCCAGCGTCGTGGGGACGCGCCCGCAGCTGATCAAGGCGGCCGCCGCCCGGCCGGCGCTGGAGCGCCGCCACCGGTCGGTCCTGGTCGACACCGGCCAGCACTACGACGACGAGATGGCCGGCCGCTTCTTCGAGGAGCTCGGGCTGCCCGCGCCCGACCGATCGCTGCGGGTCGGCGGGCTGAGCCGGGCGGCCGCACTGGCGGCCATGATCGAGCGGCTCGAGCCGGTCCTGGTCGAGCTGCGTCCCGACGCGGTCGTCGTCTACGGCGACACGATCTCGACGCTCGCCGGCGCGCTCGCGGCCGCGGCGCTCGACCTGCCGCTCGCCCACGTCGAGGCCGGTCTCCGCTCGGGCGACCGACGGATGCCCGAGGAGCAGAACCGGGTCGTCGTCGACCACCTCGCCGGGCTCCTCTTCCCGCCGGGGCCCGAGGCGGTCGCCAACCTCGCCGCCGAGGGGATCGTCGACGGCGCGGCTGGCCGCCGGGTCGCCGCCGTCGGCGACCTGATGCAGGATCTCTGCGCGGTGACGCTCCCGGCCGCCCGTGACGCGTCACCGCTCGCCGGGTTCGACGTCTCGCCCGGCCGCTACGTCTTCGCCACCGTCCACCGCGCCGAGAACCGCGGGTACGCGGCGGTCCGGGAGTGGCTGGCGGTGCTCGACGGGCTGGCCCGCGCGGACGGCGCGCGCCGGCCGGTCGTCCTGGCGCTCCACCCCGGCACCGCCCGCGCCATCGAGGAGGCGGGGGCCGCCGTCCCGCCGACGGTGCGGATCATCGCGCCGCAGGGCTACCGGATGACGCTGACGCTCCAGCTCCACGCCGCGGCCGTGGTGACCGACTCGGGCGGTGTCCAGCGCGAGGCGGCCTGGCTGGGGACGCCGGCGCTCGTCCTGCGCGAGACGACCGAGTGGCCCGAGACGCTCGAGGGCCACGGCGGCCGGGGCGCGCTCGTCGGCCGGGACGCGGGCCGGGCGCTCGAGGCCCTGGCGCGGCTCGCCCCACGGTCCGGGGCGGTCGCCGCCGCGGAACGGCGGGCGCGCGAGGCCGTGGTGCCGCCCGCCGGCGCCGCCGAGGCGATCGCCGCCGAGCTGGAGCGATGGCGGCCCTGACCGGGACGAGCCCGTCGGCCGCGCGGGCGGGCGCGGCGAGGCCCGCCGTCGTCGCCCTCGTCTACAAGACCGCGACGCACGACGCACGGGTCCTGCGCGAGGCCGAGACGCTCGCCGCCGCCGGCTACGACGTGACGCTCGTCGCCCTCTGGCGGCCCGGCCTGCCGCGCGAGGAGCGACGGGGCGAGGCGCGGATCCTGCGCGTCCCCTTCGAGCCGCTCGACGACCGGATCGTGCGCGTCTTGGCCACGCTCGCCTCGCCCGGGAGGTGGAGGCGGCGACGCGGGGCCGACCCCCGGCCGGCGACGAGTGCGCCGCGGGCGCTCCGGCCGCCCGACGACGGCGCCCCCGCCTCGGCCCGCCACGCCGTCGGGCGCGCCTTCCGCCGGGTGACCCGCCCCCTCCGCTGGACGCTCGTCCACCGCGCCTGGTACCGCGCCGTCCGCCGTGAGCTCCCCGCCGCCGCCGCCTGGCACGCCCACGACCTGCTGACGCTGCCGCTCGCCGCCCGCTTCGCCCGTGAGCGTGGCGGCCGCCTCGTCTACGACAGCCACGAACTCTTCCTCGAGTCGGGGCGCATGGCGCGCTCGCGCGGGCCCGCGCGGTGGGCCCTGCGGCGGCTGGAGGCGCGCCTCATCCGGCAGGCGGATGCGGTCGTGACCGTCAACGAGGGGATCGCCGCCGAGCTCCTGCGACGCTACGCGCTTGCGCCGCCGCCGCTGGTGGTCATGAACTGCCCACCGCGCTGGCACCCCGAGGCCGGCGAGGAGCCGCCGCCCTCGGACCGGCTGCGGCAGGCGCTCGACATCCCGCCGGGTCGGCGCATCCTCCTCTACCAGGGCGGCTTCAGCGAGCACCGTGGCCTCGAGCAGATCGCCGAGGCGCTGCTGGCGCCCGAGCTGGCGCACGCGGCAGCCGTCTACCTCGGCTACGGACCGCTGAGGGCGCGCCTGGTGGCGCTCGCCGCGGAGCCGCGCTTCGCCGGCCGGCTGCACGTCCTGGACGCGGTCCCGCCCGACGAGCTGCTGGACTGGACCGCCTCGGCCGACGTCAGCCTCATCCCGCTCCAGCACTCGACGCTCAACCACTGGCTCAACTCCCCTAACAAGCTCTTCGAGAGCCTCGCCGCCGGGGTGCCGGTGGTGGCCAGTCGCTTCCCCGTCATCGAGCGGATCGTCCGCGAGTGCGGGGCCGGCGAGCTGCTCGACGATCCGACCGACCCGGCCGAGCTGGCGGCGGCCGCCGCCCGCATCCTGGCGCTTTCGCCGGATGCCTTCGCCGCGCTTCGGCGCCGCTGCCGGCGCGCCGCCCTCGAGCGTCTCAACTGGGAGACCGAGGGCGGCCGGCTCGTCGAGCTCTACCGGCGCCTCGCGCCGCTGCCGTGACCGCCACGCCCCCCGTCGCGCCCGCCGTCGTCGCCTTCGTCTACAACCCTGCCACCCACGACACCCGGGTGCTGCGCGAGGCGGAGACGCTCGCCGGCGCCGGCTACGACGTGACCCTCGTCGCCCTCTGGCGGCCCGGCCTGCCGCGCGAGGAGCGCCGCGGGGCGGTGCGCGTCCTGCGCCTCCCGTTCGAGCCGCTCGACGACCGGGTCGTTCGCCTGCTCGGCGCGCTCGGGTCCCCGCGGCGCTGGCTCCGGGGGCGGCGCGCGGAGCGCACGGCTACGCCGGCCGGTTCGGGTCCGCCGCGCGAACCCGCCGCCCGGTCCGGACGCCCTGGCGGCCCGGCCACCCGGCTCCGCCAGGGGCTCGCGCGCGCCGTCCGGCGAGGCTTCGAGCCGGTCCGCTGGCCGCTCATCCAGCGCGCCTGGTACGGTGCCGTCCGTGACGTGCTCCCGGCCGCCGCGGTCTGGCACGCCCACGACCTCTCCACCCTGCCGCTCGCCGCGCGCTTCGCCCGCGAGCGTGGCGGCCGCCTCGTCTACGACAGTCACGAGCTCTACCTCGAGTCCGGGCGGATGGCGGAGGTGCGCGGGCTCCGCCGCCGGCTCCTCGAGCGGAGCGAGGGGCGGCTGGCCCGCCGCGCCGACGCGGTCGTGACCGTCAACGAGGGGATCGCCGCCGAGCTGTGGCGCCGCTACCGGCTGGCACGGACCCCGCTGGTGGTCATGAACTGCCCGCCGCGCTGGCATCCCGAGGCCGGCGAGGAGCCGCCCCCGTCCGACCGGCTGCGCGCCACGCTCGCTCTCCCGACCGACCGGCGCATCCTCCTCTACCAGGGCGCCTTCAGCCCCGACCGCGGGCTCGAGCGGATCCCCCGGGCGCTCCTCGCGCCGGGCCTCGAGGCGGCGGTGGCCGTCTTCCTCGGCTACGGGCCCCTCAGGGACGAGCTGGAGGCGCTCGCCGCCGACCCGCGCTTCGGCGGCCGCCTCTTCGTGCTCGACGCGGTCCCGCCCGACGAGCTGCTGGAATGGACCGCCTCGGCCGACGTCAGCCTGATCCCGACCCAGCCGGGCACGCTCAACAACCGCCTCACCAGCCCCAACAAGCTCTTCGAGAGCCTCGCCGCCGGGGTGCCGGTCGTGGTCAGCCGCCTCCCCGTGGTGGAGCGGCTCGTGGCGGACCTCGACGTCGGCGAGCTCGTCGGCGACCCCACCGACCCGGCGCAGCTGGCGGCCGCGATCGGACGGATCCTGGCCCTCTCCCCCGACGATCGCGCCGCCCTGCGCCGCCGCTGCCGGCGCGCCGCGCTGGAGCGCTACAACTGGGAGATCGAGGGAGCCCACCTCGTCGGCCTCTACGCCCGGCTGGCGCCGCTCCCGCCTGCCGGGGCTCCCTCCGCCCCGCCCCCGCCCGCCTGAGCGCCGGCCGCGATCACCGCCGCCTCGGCCTCCTGGCGCGCCCGCTGCTCGGCCGTCCGCGTGCGATAGAGCTCGACCACCTCGGCCGGCTCGCCGAGGGCGATCACCTCGCCGTGGTCGAGCAGGAGCGCGCGGTTGCAGAGCTCGGTGACGAACTCGAGGTCGTGGGTGACCAGCACGATCGCCTTCGCCTCGCGGATCAGCTCCCGGATCCTCACCAGCGACCTGGCGCGGAAGACCTGGTCGCCGGTCGCCAGCACCTCGTCGAGGAGGAGGATGTCGGGCTGCACGGCGGTGGCGATGGCGAAGCCAAGCCGGGCGCGCATGCCGGTCGAGTAGGTCTTCAGCGGCGCGTCGATGAAGGCGCCCAGCTCGCTGTACTCGGTGATAGCCGGCGTCAGCCCCTCCATGGTGCGGCCGTCGATCCCCAGGAAGGCGCCGACGAGGCCGATGTTGTCGCCGCCCGACAGCTCCTGGTCGAAGCCGGCGCCCAGCGTCAGCAGCGCGCTGATCTCGCCGCGCACGGCGACCTCGCCCTCCGAGGGGCGGATGATCCCGGCCAGCGTCAGCAGGAGCGTGCTCTTGCCGGCCCCGTTCGGGCCGATCACCGCCAGCGAGTCGCCGTGCTCGAGGCGCAGGTCGACGTGGCGGAGCGCCCAGAAGCGGCGGTGGCTGCCGTCGCGGTGGAGAAGGCGGGCGAACCAGCCGCGCATCGTCGTCCTGCGAGTGAAGCGCAGGTCGTACTGGACGCCGAGGTCGCGCACCTCGACGACCGGATCGGTCGCCGCCGGGTCTCTCGCCGCGGGTCCGCCCGGGATCGCGCTCACAGGACCTTGGCGAAGGCGGGTTCGAGCCGCTTGAAGAAGGCGACCCCGATCGCCCCGAGGAGGACCGAAACGGCGAGGACGGCCGCCAGCGCGCCCCAGTCGGGTGACCGGCCGTAATAGACGAGGTCGCGGTAGGCGGAGAGGACCGGGTAGAAAGGGTTGACCGTCTCGACCAACCGAAGCGTGCGGTTGGCTTCGGGGAAGAAGGCCTCGAACGACCAGAGGACCGGCGAGAGGTAGAACCAGAGGCGGAGCGCGTGGCGGCTCACGTTGCGCAGGTCGCGGAAGAAGACGTTGATGGCGGCGGCGAAGAGGGCCAGGGCGAAGGTGAGGGCGAACTGGACGACGGCCACGAGCGGGATCAAGACCAGGAGGGCGCTGATGCGCGCCGGGTAGAGGAGAACGAGCATGATCCCCATCGCCGCCAGCCCGAAGCCGAAGTTGTAGGTCGCTGCCAGGACCGAGGAGGCGGGCAGCACGATCTTGGGGAACTGGAGCTGCTTGATCAGCTTGTCGCGGGTGGTGACCGAGCCGATGGCGTCCTCGATCGCCGTGGAGAACCACTTCCAGGGCACCAGCGCCGAGAAGATGAAGATCGGGTAGTCCGCCACGCTGCGCTGGAAGATGACCGTCACCAGGATCGTGTAGACGGCCATCTGGAGGAGCGGGTCGAGGATCCACCAGACCTCGCCCAGCAGCGTGTTGGAGCTGGTGTGGCGCAGGTCGGCGCCGACCAGGTAGCGCACCAGGCGGCGGCGCGACCAGAGCTCGCCGAGGCCCTCCGCGACCATCTCGAGCGGTCCCGCCTGGCGGTGCGTCGAGAGGGAGGTCCTCACCTCCGTGCGGGTGGCCATCTGCGCGGCGTAGGGTAGCATGCCCCCCGTGACCGCGACCCGCGCTCCCCGGCCCCGGGAACCGGTCCGGCCGGTCGCCATGTTCACCCACTCCTACTACCTCGAGGACGCGCGCGTGCGCCGCGAGGCGGAGACCCTGGCGGCGTCCGGCCGGCCGGTCGAGGTCTTCTGCCTGCGCAACGAGGGCGAGCCGGAGCGCGACGAGCGGGCCGGCGTGACCATCCTGCGTCTCCCCGTGCGGCGTCACCAGGGGGCGGGGATGGCCACCTACCTGGGCGAGTACCTCCACTTCTTCTGGCGGGCCGGGCTCCTCGCCACGCGCCGCCACCGCCGGCGCCACTACGCGCTCCTCCAGGTCCACACGCTCCCCGACTGGCTCGTCTTCGCCGGCCTGCCGATCCGCCTCGCCGGCGTCCCGCTCCTGCTCGACCTGCACGAGGCGATGCCGGAGTTCTTCCGGACCCGCTTCCCCGGCGCCTCGCGGCGCTCCGTCCTCGCCGCCCTGCGGCTCGCCGAGCGCGCCTCCATCGCCGCCGCCGACGCGGTCATCACCGTCAACGAGGCGCTGGCCGAGCGGCTGCGCGGCATCGGCGTCCCGGCGGAGAAGGTGACGGTGATCGTCAACAGCCCGGACGCGAGCCTCTTCGACCTGGCGCGCCACCCGCTGCGGTCGTTCATGGGCGACGGCTTCCTCCGGCTCATCTACGCCGGGGCGGTGACGCCGCTCTACAACCTCGACGTGGCGGTCGAGGCGCTGGCGCTCCTCGCCCGCGAGGATGGCGGGGACGGGTCGCTCGAGGTCCGCCTCGAGGTCTACGGCCGGGGCGACGCCCTCGATGAGCTGCGGGAGCTGGTCGCCGCGCGCGGTGTCGCCGGGCGCGTCACCTTCCACGGGCGCGTCCCGCTGGAGGAGGTGGCCGGCCGTATCGCGGAGGCCGACGCCGGGCTGGCCCCGGTCCGTCACGTCCCCTTCACCGACTTCAGCCTCTCGGCCAAGCTCTTCGAATACACCGCCATGGGCAAGCCGGTGATCGCCGCCCGTCTCCCCACCGTCGAGCGCTACTTCGGGGCCGACGGCCTGCTCTACTTCAGGCCGGGCGACCCGGTTTCGCTGGCCGAGACGGTGCGCCGGCTGGCCGCCACGGGCCCCGACGCGCGCGAGGCCCAGGTCGCGGCCGCTCGGGCCGCCGCCGAGCGGCTCTCGTGGCGAGTGGAAGGCGCCCGCTACGTCGAGCTGGTGGAGCGGCTCACCTCGGCGAGCCAGCGATCGACGAGGTGACGCAGGCCGCCCGGCAGGAGCGCCGGCCGGCCCTCGTCTCCCGCGCCCGGACCCGGGGCGAGGAGGGGCTCGACCGCGGCGAGATCCTGCCCGTCGACGCAGACGACCCAGCGGACGCCGCTCAGCACCCGCGCCAGCGCCGCGCGCCGGCCCGGCCAGCCGAGCGCCCCACGGAGCCGACCGCCGAGACCGCCGCGGCCCGCCACCTCCACGATCCGACCGACCGGCGGCAGCGGCTCGTCTCCACCGGTCGTCACCACCGTCAGCGTCGAACGCAGCTGGTCCGGCAGCAGCGGCAGCAGCCGCCCGGCCCGGGCGCGGTTGAGGAGGATGACGGCCGTGCCGCCTCCGACCGGCGGGGTGCTCACGAGCCGGCCCCGCGGCCGGTCATCTCCGCGTAGATGGCGCGCAGCTGGACGGCGACCGCGGCGGCGTCGAAGCGCGCCAGCGCGTCGCGGCGCATCGCCGCGCGGTCGAAGCCGGCCCGCTCGACGCGCCCCAGCGCCCGCTCGATCGCCTCGGCGAGCGCCGGCGGGTCGTTCCGCGGGGCCAGCTCGCCGCCCGGGAGCGACTCGGGGCCCTCGCTCCGCGTCGCGCCCAGGATCTCCTCGGGGCCGCCCGAGCGCGTCGTCACGACCGGCAGGCCGGTGGCGAGCGCCTCGGCGACGACGACCCCGAACGTCTCCCAGGGCGAGGCGTGGACGAAGAGGGTCGCCCGCGCCATCGCCGCCGCCACCTCGTCGCGACGGGCGGCCGGCTCGAGGCGGACCGCGTCGCCGATCCCGAGCCGCCCGGCCAGCGCCCGCCAGGCCGCGTCGTCCTCGGGCCGGGCGCCCCCTACCAGGCGGAGCGCCAGGTCCGGCCGCGGCCGCCCGGCGGCGGCCGCACCCCTCCGCACCAGGGCGAACGCCTCGAAAAGGACGTCGATCCCCTTCGAGTCGACCCCCGTGGTGGCGCGGCGGGAGCCGACGAAGAGGAGCTCCGCCGACTCCCGCTGCGCGGCGTCGCGGAACGGGAAGCCGGCCAGCGGCACCGCGTTGGGGACGACCTCGAGCTCGATCCCCGGGAGCGCGGCGCGGATCCGGTCCGCCAGCGGCCCGCTCACCGCCAGGAGGCGACCGCCGGCCGCGGCGGCCGCGTACCGGGCGCGCAGGGCCTCGTCGGCGAAGATGGCGTCGAGCCCGCGCGAGTGCTCCGTGATCGCGTACGGCACGCCGAGGCGACCGGCGGCCGCGGCCGCGGCGGCCCCGTCGGGGTAGCCGGTGTGGGCGTGCAGGAGGTCGAACGGCCGGCGCGAGTGCGCCGCCACCGCGAACGCGGCGAGCGCCTCGGCGTGGGTGGAACCCTCCGTCAGCGGCTCGCGCGGCGCCGGGATCATGACCGGGAGCCGGGCGACGGGGGCCGGGGGCAGCCCGCTCCCCGGCGGCGGCACGACCGCCGCGTCGGGCCGGGCGAGGGCAAGAGCCATGGCGCCCCGGTAGGCCCGCTCCTCGGCGGCGCGCTGCCGGGCCTCTCTCGAGAGGTAGTGGTTCTCGAAACTGGCGACGACCGCCTCCACCCCCGCCCCGAGGAGGGCGCCCACCTGGTCGGCCACGAAGACCCCGCGGACCGGGTCGTCGTGGGCGGGATACCAGCGCGCCACGACGAGGATGCGGGTCATCGCCGGCGAGTATAGGTTCGCGACGATGCGCTACACTCGCTCGCCGCGGCCGTGCCGCCACGATCCCCCATCCCTCGAACCCGCACGAGCAGCCCGACCATGACCTTCCGAGCCAGGCCCTCCGGCGGCCGCCACCGTCGCGGCGGGAAGTCCGACGCTCGCCAGCAGCTGATCGTCAACCTCGCCTTCGTCGGTGTCATCGCCCTCGCTGTCGTCCTGCTGGTGGCGGTCGGCGGGCTCAGCTACTACGACGACCACTTCGCCGCCGTGGCGCGGGCCGGCGACGTCGCGATCAGCAAGGACGAGTGGCGTGCCCGCGTCCTGGTGGACGACTTCGAGCTGACCGCGTTGAAGACCAGGATCGAGAACCAGATGGCGTCGGGCGAGATCCCCGGCGACTACGGCCGGCAGCAGATCGACCTGATCGAGCAGCAACGGACCCAGGTGCCGGCCAACGCGATCGAGGAACTGATCGACGACCGGATCCAGACCACGCTCGCCGGCGAGCTGGGCGCCGCGGTCAGCGAGGCCGAGATCGACACCGCGATGAAAGAGCGCGCCACGACGAAGGAGCGGCGCCACGTCCTCATGATCGCGGTCGAACCGGGGCTGGAGCCCGCTGTGACGCCGGCGCCGAGTGCGACCCCAAGCACCAGCGGCAGCCCCGCCCCATCCGGTTCGCCGGCGCCCTCCGGCTCGCCGACACCATCCGGTTCGCCAACACTGACACCGGCCGCCACGCCGACGCCCGCGCCCACGCCCACCCCGGCGCCGACCCCGAGCCCGGTGCCGTCGGGCTCTCCGTCGCCGTCCGGCTCCCCGGCCCCCTCCGGCTCGCCCGCGCCGACCCCCTCGCCGACGCCGAGTGGCCCGACGCCGCAGCAGATCGCCGAGGCGAAGGCGCGCGCCCAGCAGGCGCTGGCCAGGCTGAAGGCCGGCGCCGAGTTCGCCGAGGTGGCGAAGGAGTTCTCCACCAGCTCCAGCGCCGGCTCCGGTGGCGACATCGGCTTCGTCCAGCAGGAGAGCGGCCTTGACACGCCGTTGACGGCCGCCCTCTTCGCCCTGCCGCAGGGCGGCACCACCGACGTCGTGGAGGGCGAGGACGGCATCTTCCGGATCGGGCGCGTCACCGAGATCCGCACCGAGGTGGTCGACGAGCAGCTCACCCAGGAGCTGCAGTCGGCCGGCGTCGAGCTGGCCGCCTACCGCGCCGCCATCCGCGCCGGCCTCCTCCGCCAGGCGATGGAGGAAAAGCTGATCGCGCAGCTGACCGCCGGCCCCGTCGAGCAGGTCCACCCCTACCGGATCCTGCTCCGCGCCGACCCGAGCGACCCGTCGGCCAACGATGCCGAGGTGAGGGCGGCGCACATCCTCTACGCGCCCAAGGACGACACCTCGGGCACCGACGCCGTACCCAGCGACGATCCCGCCTGGGACGCCGCCGAGCAGGAGGCCCGGAAGGCCGTCGACCGGCTCCGCGCGGTCCCCGAGGTCGACGCGCGCAACAAGCTCTTCGCCGAGATCGCCGCGGCCGAATCGGACGACGAGGGCTCCAAGACGGATGGCGGCGAGCTCGGCTGGTTCAGCCGGGCGACGATGGTGCGCCCCTTCGCCGATGCCGTCTTCGAGGGCGAGCACACCGACGGCGAGGTGATCGGCCCGGTGCTCACCCAGTACGGCTGGCATGTCATCCTCTTCGAGGGCAGACGCCAGGGCGCCCGCGACCGGATCGAGGCGATCAAGGCCGAGGCCGAGAAGCCGGGCGCCGACTTCGTCGCCATCGCGAAGCGGGAGAGCGAGGGCGCCGACGCCGGCTCGGGCGGCGACATGGGCTGGCTGGTCCGCTACCAGACCGAGCAACTGGTGGAGCTCGTCCTCTTCTCGCTCCAGGCCGGCCAGCTGAGCGCGATCCAGCTCGAGTCGGACGGCTACGTCCTCTACTACGTCGGTGAGCGCCAGACGCGCGAGGTGGACGACGACCAGCTCACGACGCTCCGCCAGAGCGCCTTCCAGAACTGGTACACGCCGAGGAAGCAGGCGGTCGCCGTCTGGCGCGACCCGGTGTTCGCGGCGCCGGCCGACCAGGGCTTCTAGCGGCGCCGGCAGAGCCCCTGATGGCCGGCGCCCCCTCCGCCACCGGGCGCCAGCGCCTCGGCGAGCTGCTCGCGCGCTGGGGGCTCGACCCGGTCGCCGGCCTCCAGCTCGTCGGCGCGCGGCGGCTCCCGGCGACGCCGATCGACCCCACGGTCGCCCTCGTCGTCCTGCCCGAGCCGGACGCGCCGGCGGAAGAGGCCGACGGCGGTTTCGCGCCGGCGGTGGCGCCCGGTCGCCACGCCCGCCCGGCCGACCCACTCGTCACCCTCCGCGCCCTCTACCCGCACGACCACCCCGTCCGCCGCGCCGGAGGTCCCGACACGACCGTCGGCGAGCTGTCCGCCGCCGACCTCGCCGCACCGCTCCTGCTGGCGGCCGTACCGCCGCTCGCCGCGCCCGCCAGCCCTCACGCCCTGCCCTGGATCGCCGCCCGGCTGCGCGCCCCGGACGGCTGCCCCTGGGACGCCGAGCAGGACCACGGCACCCTGCGGCACCACCTGCTGGAGGAGACGTACGAGGTCTACGACGCGCTGGCGGCCGGCTCCACGCCGGGCCTCGCCGAGGAGCTCGGGGACCTGCTGTTGCAGGTCGTCCTCCACGCCCAATACGCCGCAGAGCGCGGCGTCTTCGACCTCTCCGACGTCTACCGCGCCATCGGCCGCAAGGTGATCCGGCGCCATCCCCACGTCTTCGGCGACGTGCGCGCCTCGACCGCGGCCGAGGTGGCGCGGAACTGGGAGCGGATCAAGGGGGCCGAACGCGGCGAGAGGGAGGCGCCCGACGAGGGCCCGCTCGCTGGCATCAGCCTCTCGTTACCGGCGCTCGCCGCCTCGCAGGAGATGCAGGGCCGGGCCGCCAGTCTCGGCTACGATTGGCCCGACCTCGAGGGGGTGATCGACAAGATCGGCGAGGAGGCGGCCGAGCTGCTCGAGGCCGGCGACCAGGCCGCCCGGGCGGAGGAGTTCGGCGACCTGCTGCTGGTGATCGTCAACCTCGGGCGCAAGCTCGGCATCGACGCGGAGGCGGCGCTGCGCGCCGGCAACGCCAAGTTCCGTCGGCGCTTCGAGGGGGTGCTGGCGATCGCCCGGGAGCGTGGGCTCGAGCTCGAGCGGCTCACCCTCGACGAGCTCGACGAGCTGTGGGACGTGGTGAAGCAGCGCGAGAGAGAGGTGAAGGCGTGAGCATCGGGGGTGGGCGCTACCGCGCCGACGGGCGGACGCCCGGCCAGCTGCGGCCGGTCAAGCTGACGCTCGGCGTCCAGAAGTGGGCCGAGGGCTCCTGCGTCATCGAGCTGGGCGAGACGCGTGTCCTCTGCGCCGCCACCATCGAGGATCGCGTGCCGCCCCACCTGCGCGGCAAGGGGACCGGCTGGGTGACCGCCGAGTACGCCATGTTGCCGCGCGCCACCGCCGAGCGGACGGCGCGCGAGTCGGCCCAGGGCAGGATCGGCGGACGGACCCACGAGATCCAGCGGCTCGTCGGGCGCTCGCTCCGCGGCGTGGTCGACCTGGCCCGCCTTGGGGAGCGGACGGTCACGGTCGACTGCGACGTTCTCGTCGCCGACGGTGGCACGCGGACCGCCTCGGTCACCGGCGGCTACGTCGCGCTCGCCGCCGCGCTCATCACCTACGGGATGGAGCGCCTGCTGGTCAACCACGTGGCGGCGGTCAGCGTCGGCATCGTCGACGCGGCGGCCCTGCTCGACCTCGACTACTCGGAGGACTCGCGCGCCGAGGTCGACTTCAACGTCGTCGGCACCGACGCGGGGACCTACGTCGAGGTGCAGGGGACGGCCGAGGGCAAGCCCTTCGACCGCGCCGCCATGGACCGCCTGCTGGGCCTCGCCGACGAGGGGCTCAAGCAGCTCTTCGCGGCACAGCGGGCGGCCCTCGCCGCGGTCAAGCGCTGAGCGCGGAGGACGTGCGCGCGCGCCGCCTCCTCGTCGCCACGCGCTCGGCCCACAAGCTGGCCGAGCTGCGCGCTCTCCTCCAGCTCGAGCGGACCGAGCTCCTGTCGCTCGACGAGGTGGGGATCGCCCTGGCCGTACCCGAGGACGGCGCCACCTTCGACGAGAACGCCGGGCAAAAGGCGCTCGCCTACGCGCGGCTCAGCGGGCTGCCGACGCTGGCCGACGACTCGGGCCTCGAGGTCGACGCGCTCGGTGGCGGCCCCGGGGTGCGCACGCGACGGTACGCGGGGCCCGAGGCGACCGACGAAGCGAACAACGCGAAGCTGCTGGGCGAGCTGGTGGGGCTGCCGCCGGAACGGCGCGCCGCGCGCTACCGCTGCACGCTGGCCTTCGTCGACCCGGGTGCGGTGCTGTCCGGCCGGGCAGGCTCGGGCGGGGGTCCGCGCATCCGCCTGCGCCACGGCACGCTCGAGGGCCGCATCGCGACGGCGCCCCGCGGGAGCGGCGGCTTCGGCTACGACCCGATCTTCGAGCCGGCCGGCGAGCCGCCCGGTGGCCGGACCGTGGCGATGCTCGGCTCACCGGCCAAGAACCGCGTCTCCCACCGGGGCCGGGCGGCCCGGGCGATGCGCCGGCTCCTCGTCAGACTCGGGTACTGAGAGGCGGTTCGGGATCGCGGCGCTGGGCGCCGCGCGGTCGGGGGTCCGGCGTCCCGGACCGGTCCGCCGGCGTCCCGGACCGGTCCACCGGCGCCCCGGCCGGTGCGCCGGTGGCCGGCGCATCAGAAGTCCAGGCCGGTGCAGACGTCCCGGGCCGGTGCATCAGTTACGCCCGGTGGTGGTGTTAGGAGCAGGAGCCGGCCCGCGCGCGCGGCATCGCCCGATCGGCGGAGCGTCACGGCGGTCCCTCGACCCGCTGCCGGCGTCTCTCCCTGCACCTACCACCACTGGTGGGCGTGGATGATGCAGGCCCCGCATCTCGCGTCCCAGCCGCTCAGGACCATGCCCCGGCGCCTGGCAACGGGTCCGCATCTCGCGCCCCGGCCGCTCAGGGCAGCGTCGGGGTCGCGGTCGGGCTGGGGACCGGCGTCGGCTTCGGCGAGGGCCAGGGGATCGGCGGCACCCCCGGCTCGGTGAAGAGACCGCGCGCCATCTCCAGGATCTTGTCGTAGACGGGCACCTGGATCGAGCCGCGCGGGTCACCCGCCTTGCCGGAGTGGACGAGCGGGCTCTTGATGACCGCGCTTACCGTCCGGGAGGCGTCGATCTCGGCAGCGAGGGCGGCCAGGTCGGGCAGGTGCTCGGGCGGGAAGTCGGTGCGGATAGCCTCCCTGGTCGCTTCGAGGAGCGCCTGGAGGCGGCCCAGGTCGAGGAGGCCGCGCTTGACCGCGGCGTCGCGCAGCGCCACGAGCACCTCCTGCTGGCGCGCCGCGCGGGTGAAGTCGCTCTCCCCGGCCGCCTTGCGGATCCGCGCGTAGGCGAGCGCCTCCTTGCCGTCGAAGTGGTGGATCCCCACGCCGACGCTGAAGTTGCGCACCCCGAAGTCGTTGTAGCCGGCGCCGTTGAGCGGCTTCTTGACGTCCACGTCGATCCCGCCGACGGCGTCCACCATGTTGATGAAGCCGATCAGGTCGACCCGCGCGTAGTAGTGGATCTGGATCCCCAGGAGCGCTCCGAGTGCGTCCTCGAGGGCGCGCGTGCCGCCCTGCGGGAACTGCTTGGGGTTGGCGTCGGCGTAGCCGATGAGCGAGTTGATCTTCGGCCCGTAGATGTCGCCGTTGCCCATCGGCACGTCGACCATGTCGCGCGGGATCGAGACCATCGAGACGGTCTTGCCCTTGGGGTCGATCGAGACGACGATCAGCGTGTCGGCGAGGGCGTGGCGCCGGCTCGGCCGCGAGTCGATCCCCATCAGCAGCACGTTGATGCGGCCGCCGACGAGCCAGTCCGGCGAGGGGGCGGGGGAGGGTGTCGGCGCCATGGTCTCGCCCGGCGCGAGTGTCTCAGCGGGCGTCGTCGGCCCGGAGTGTCCCTCGTCCGGCCCGCCGTAGAAGATCGCGTTGGCCGTCTGGTAGACGCCGTAGCCCAGGTAGCCGAGGTACCCCTGCGGAGCGGCTGCCAGTCCGAGCACGAGGACGAGGCCGAGGGCCGCCGGTGGGCTGACCCGCCCCGGGTGGCGCCCGTCGAGGAAGGCCTGGACGGCCGCCGTCAGCCGCCAGGCGAGGATCATCAGGTTGACCATCAGGAGCGCCAGGAGCACGTCGGGGATGAGGAGGCGGGCGAAGAGGACCTGTCGTGGCTGGCTCAGGACGAGCCCGGTGCCGAGGAGGGTGAGGAGGGTGATCGGCAGGGCGAAGAGGAGGACGAGGCGGGCCTGCCGGTTGTACGCCTGGCCGAGCCCGGGGTAGATCGACGAGAGGATGGCGGCCACGAGACGCCGGGCGTCCTGGCGGCCGAGACCACGGGGCCCGTCGGGACGGCGGCCGGGGGCCGGCTGGGCGCGTCGAGCTTGCACGCTCCTCCTAACGGGTGAGGCTTCCGGGGGGCGATGCGCAGTATAGCGACGGGTCGTCCAGCGGCCGCCGGGGCCGGGTCGGCGGCCGGCGCGGCGGGCCGCCGTGGCGACGCCGGACGGTCCTCACGCCTGCCAGTCGACCGCCCGGCGCCGTCCCCATGGACGCCCGCCGACCGGCGCGTGTTTCCCGCGCGCTACGATGTGGCGGCCCTTCTTCATGGAGCGACCGGAACCGCGCCGGAGCGCGGCGGGGTGGAGGCCGTCGGATGGAGTTCCCCACTGAAGACGACGCCACCGCCCGGGTCGACCTGGTCCCGGGTCGCCTCGCCGCCACGGTCTTCGTCCACGCGATCGACAGCCGCGAGGGGCGGCTCGACTGCTGGACCTACGCCAGCCGGGGCCTGCGGTCGCATGGACAGAAGGAGCTCGTGCTGACCCTCGTTCGCCGCCCTGACGAGGCACCCGACGCCTACCCGCGCGACCCGCTCGACCTCTTCGCCGCGGTCCTCGACGTGGCGGCCGGCGGCCGGATCGTCGACGAGGGCGACCTCACCGAGCTCGGGCCGGCCGGGTTCCTCGGGCGCCCCGGCATCCGCGCACTCGGCTACCTGCGTCCCGATCCGCCGCTGGTCGGGACGGCGCTCCAGGCGATCCTGCTCACCGACGACGAGCGGCAGGTCGCCCAATCGCACGGGCTGACGCGGGTCGCCGCGCGCCTGGGCGACCGCTACCGCCACTACCCGTGCCCGCCCTGGTCCGAGCGAGATCGGCCGTCGGTCATCACCCCCGGGGAGGCGGGCGGTAGCCTGCTCGAGCGGCTGGCGCGGGTCGGCGTCCGCGGTGCCGCGGTCCTGCATCTCCCCGGAGCGATCGAGCTCTCCCTGCCGGCGGAGGCGCTCCCGGCGCTGCGGGACGGGCTCCCGGCGCTCCCGCCCGCCGCCCCGCTGGCGCTCCTCACGGGGTTCGACCAGCGCGCCAACGCCTGGCTCGCCTGGGCGCCGCAGCAGCACGGGCCGTACGCCATCTCGCCGGACGGCAGCGACGGCTCGCGGCTCGGCGGCTGCTTCTGCGCCTTCCTGCCGGATCAGCCGGGCGACGGGTGGCAGGTCTTCGAGGATGGGCTGGTCGTGTCGCTCACGCCCGCCTCCTGGGCACGCGTCCGAGAGGCGCTCCTCGGCGGCACCGAGGCGACGGTCCGGTCGATGGGTCCAGACGGGACGACCTTCGCGCTCGGCTGGGGGGGCTGACGACCGGACGGGGGCCGGCCACCTGATCCAGGCGACCGGCGGTGGATCGGGCCGCTACTCGCCCGTCTGGTCCTCGGTGGTGGCGTCCGGAGCGGTCTTCTTGACCGACTCGATGCCGTTCTCCGCGGCCGACCTGGTGGTGTAGCTCTCGGACTGGGCGATGGTCTCGCCGTTGGGCGCCTTCAACACGAAGTAGTACTGCCCGTCCGCGCTCTTGCTGAGGACGAACTTGCCAGGCATGACAACCTCCTGACCGGTGGCGCCGCACCCCGCGGACGCTTCGGGGCGACCTTAGCAGGTCGGCCGCACGTCAGCCACCACGCCGGCGAGGGCAGCCGCAGATGGCCGATGGCCGGTGCATCGTCTCTCCCCACCGGTTCGCCCGAGCGGCGGGCGCCAGCCAACACGGGGACGAGACGCGGGCGCGCCTCGGAGACGTCCCGATGGCCGGCCATGGCGCAGCGGCAGCGCACGTGCTTTGGGAGCCGTTGAGAGGTTAGCGCTGCAGGGTCGGGCCTCCCAAGAAAGGTCGGTGCCAGCGAAAGGGCGCCGATCATCCTGCGGCTGAGGAGCACGACAGCGACCGCCGCGAGTCCCTAACAGTCGGGGCGCCAGCCGCGCAGGTCGAGGCGCAGCCCGCGTCTTGCTGATCGCCGTCACGGGGTCGGTGGGTTAGGGCCTGTACCCGAAAGTTCGCGTTCGGATCAGCCGGATCGTGCCAGGAAAGCTGTCACGCGTCGCTGGCACGCTCGTCCCATGAGCTTCGCGATCGCGCTCTCCGACGAGCAGTGGACCCTCGTCGCCGACCTGTTCGAC
>Ga0154433_1042_pt1 | contig 18250 bp, 17 predicted proteins | sample RifGroC2_FD_115937 | JGI IMG/M metagenome (GOLD analysis project Ga0154433, IMG submission 115937) | Chloroflexi bacterium GWC2_73_18 | reverse complement strand
CAGGCGGAGCAGCCCGTCGGCGCAGGCGACCGCGAGACCCCGACCGTCGGCGGTGACCGTCCCGGGGAGTGCTCCGGTGGCGGCCGGCAGGGCCTCGACGCGCCAGAGGACGAGCCGACCGACCGGCGACTCCGTCCAGCTGCCAGGCCAGGTCTGGTAGGCGCGGACCTGCCGCTCCAGCAGCGCCGCCGGGCGCGACCAGGCGATGCGCCCGTCCTCGCGCCGCAGCGGGCGCGTCAGCGTGGCGCCCTCGGCCGGCTGCGGGCGGGGCTCGATCCGGCCGGCCAGCCAGCGCCCCAGGATCCCGACGAGCAGCCGGGCACCCAGGGCGGCCAGCCGTGACTCCAGCTCGGGGGCGGTCTCGCTCCCCTCGAGAGGCAGGCGATCCTGCGCCACGACCGGTCCGGTGTCGAGGCCGGCGTCCATGCGGAAGACCGTCACCCCCGTCTGGCGGTCGCCGGCCAGGATCGCCCCCTGGATCGGCGTCGCCCCGCGGTGGCGCGGCAGCAGCGAGGGATGGACGTTGAGCGCGCCGTGGCGGGCCACCTCGAGCAGCGCCTGGGGGACGAGCTGGCCGTAGTCGGCCAGGACCAGGAGCTCCGGGGCGAGGCCGGCGAGGCGGCTGACCACTTCGGGGGCCCGGAGCCGCTCGGGCTGGATGAGCGGCCAGCCGCGCGCCCGCGCCAGCTCGGCCACGGGGGAGGCCGTCGGCCGCTGGCCGCGCGCCGCCGGGCGGTCGGGCGCGCTCACCACGGCGACGACCTCGACCTCCTCTGCCTCGGCCAGGCGCTCGAGGACCGGCACGGCGAACCGCCCGCTGCCCAGGAAGAGCGTCCGGAAACGCGACCTCCCGGTCGCGTCGCCCCCGACCGCCGACCGGGTGCCGGTCACGCCAGCGGCGTCGCCAGCACCTCGCTCGCCTCGGCCGACTCGCCCTCGGCGTCGTCGCCGCCGCGCCCGACCGGGATCAGCTCGTCGAGGCTCTCGAGGTAGTCGATGTAGAGCTTCCCGTGCAGATGGTCGATCTCGTGCTGCATCGCGCGGGAGAGGAGACCCGCGCCGGCCACCTTGATGCGACGGCCGTGGCGGTTCTGGGCGACGACCCAGACGCTGGCGCGCCGCGTCACGTAGGCGACGTAGCCGGGGAGGGAGAGGCAGCCCTCCAGGTCGCGATCGTCTCCGCCGGCGCGCACGACGCGCGGGTTGACCAGCTCGTGGAGCTTGCCCTCGACCTCGACGACGCAGGCCTGCAGGGCGACGCCCAGCTGCGGCGCGGCCAGGCCGACGCCGGGCGCCGCGCGCATCGTCTCGGCCAGGTCGTCGAGCAGCTCGTGCAGGTATCTTCCGAAGCTGTCCACCGGCTCGCCCTTCAGACGCAGCCGCGGGTCGCCGAGCGCGATGATGGGCCGAATCGTCACGCCGCGGAGTATAGCGGCGCCCCGCTCAGAGGAGGCTCTCGGGGTCGACGTCGACCGACCAGGGCGCTCCGACCCCGCCGTCGAGCAGCCCCGCCGGCCGCTCTCCGCGCAGGACGACGTGCCAGCGCCAGCGCCCCCCGCGGCGCGCGACGTAGGCCGGGGCCGGGCCGGCGACGGCCACCCGCACCCCCCGCGCCGCCACCCGTGCGCGGAGCTCGGTGGCGAAGCGTTCCGCCTCTGCCTCGGCGACGGCACGATCCTCGAGCGCCACCGTCAGCTTGACCAGCTGGCCGAACGGCGGCGAGCCGAAGCGCCGCCGCAGCTCCAGTTCCGTGTCGTAGAAAGCGGCCGCGTCACCCCGCGCCACGGCCACGATCGCGGGGTGGTCGGGCAGGTAGGTCTGGATGATCCCGCGCCCCGGTCGCACCCCGCGGCCCGCCCGGCCGATCGCCTGGGCGAGGAGCTGGTAGGTCCGCTCGGCGGCGCGCTCGTCCGGCAGGTTGAGGGCGACGTCGGCGGAGACGACCCCCACCAGCGTCACCTCGGGGACGTCGAGACCCTTGGCCACCAGGCTCGTGCCGACCAGGACGTCCAGCTGGCCGCCGGTGAAGGCGTCGATGACGCGCTGCGCGGCGCCGCGTCGCTCCACCACGTCTCGGTCGAGACGGCCCACGCGCAGCGCCGGGAAGCGCGCCGCGACCTCGTGCTCCAGGCGCTCGGTCCCGCCGCCGAGGTAGCGGATCCGCGGCGAACCGCAGGCCGGGCAGCGCCGCGCCACCGGCCAGCCCCTCCCGCAGTGGTGGCAGCGCAGCGTCATCCCGGCGGCGTGGTAGACGAGCGGCCGCTCGCAGTCGGGACAGGCCTCGACATGGCCGCAGTCCCGGCAGAGCACCACCGACGCCGCGCCGCGGCGGTTGATCAGCAGGATCGCCCGATCCCCGGCACCGAGGTCCAGCGAGGCGAGCGCGCCCGCCAGCCGGGCCGAGACGAGGCCGCGGTTGCCGGCCGCCAGCTCGGCCCGCAGATCGACGACCTCCACCGCGGGCGCCCGCCCGCTGGCGCGCTCGACGAGCGAAACACGGCGGTACACCCCCGCCCTGGCCAGTCCCACGCTCTCCACCGCCGGCGTGGCGCTCCCCAGCAGGACCGCGGCGCCGGCCAGCCGCCCGAGCCGGAGCGCCACGTCGCGCGCCTGGTAGCGCGGCGTGCGGTCCTGCTTATAGCTCGCGTCGTGCTCTTCGTCCACCACGACGACGCCCGGGTTCCCCAGCGGGGCGAGAAGGGCGATGCGCGTCCCGACGACGACGTCGACGGCACCGGCGCGGATGCGCCGCCACTCGTCGGCCCGCTCGCCACCGGAGAGGCCGCTGTGAAGGAGCGCCACCTCGGCGCCGAGGTCGGCACGCAGCCGGTCGACCAGCGACACGGCCATGGCGATCTCCGGGACGAGCACGAGCGCGGTCCTGCCGCGTGCCAGCGCGGCGGCGATCGCCTCGACGTAGACGGCGGTCTTGCCGGCGCCGGTCGCCCCGTCGAGCAGGATCGGCGTCGGGTCGCGCCGATCGATCGCCTCGCGCGCCAGCGCGAACGCGGTCGCCTGTTCCGCCAGCAGGGCCGCGCCCGGCGGACGGGCGCCGCGCGGACCGGGTGGTCGGGCCGCCAGCGGATCGCGTGCCACCGCCACCCGCTCCACCTCCAGCAGCCCGCGACGCACCAGGCCGGCGACCGCGGCGTCCCCGTGGCGCCGGGCGAGCGAGGTCGCCGGGACTCCCTCGGCCGACGATGACCCCGCCAGCTCGGCCAGCAGCGCGCGCTGGCGCGGTCCCAGGCGCGTCCCTCCGGCCAGCTGGCGTCCGGCGTCGCTCAGCCGGACCCGTCGTTCGAGGCGAGGCCGCGCAGCCCCGGCCAGGAGCCGCCACTCCAGCCGCGCGAGCCCCCGCTCGGACAGGGAGCGGAGCCGGCGCAACAGCACCGCGCGGCCGTCGCCGAGCGGCAGCGCGTCGACGGCGACGCCGCCCGCGCCCGCCGCCCGGATCGCCTCGAGCAGAGCCGCCTCGCGCGGATCGCCCGGCTCCTCGGGCCGGCCCTCGCCGCCGGTCGTTTCCGCCACCGCCGCCAGCTCCAGGCGCTCCAGTAGCCCCGGTGGCAGCATGGCGCGGATCACCGCCGCGGGAGGCGCCAGGTAGTGCGCCGCGATCTCGTTGGCGAGCGCCACCTGGAGTGGAGGCAGCAGCGGGCCGTCGCTGCGGACGCGACCGAGGATCGGCTTCGTGGCCATCCCCGGCTCCGGGCTCGCTTCGCCCAGCACGAGCCCCAGGGCGCGACGGCGCCCGTACTCGACCAGCACCGCCTCGCCCGCAGCGAGATCGACCAGCTGCGCGGGGACGTGATACGTGTAGGCACGGGCACCGGCCGGGCCGGCCGCGTCGATCGCCACGGCGACGAACCGCCAGGTCGACGTCGCGCCGTCGACCGCTACCTCGACCTCCGGCGGGAGGCTCTCTCCGACCATGCGCCCATTGTGGCAGCGCGGACTTCGCCGATCCGTTCCCGTCAGAGCACGACGCGCCGGCGCCCGCGGCGCAGGTGCTCGGCCTCGATGATCTCCCGGATCCGCTCGGCGGTCCGGTCGACCTGGCCCGTCTCGTTGACCACGACGTGGTCGTAGTCGTCCTGGCGAGCGAGCTCGAGTGCCGCGGCGCGCTGACGCACTTCCAGCTCCTCGGCCGTCTCGGTCGCGCGCGCCTTGAGCCGCGCGAAGAGCGCCTCCATCGAAGGGGGCACGATGAAGATGAGGAGCGCCTCGGGGACCCGCTTCTTGACGACCGCGGCGCCCTGGACGTCGATCTTGAGGATGACGTCGCGCCCGGTCGCCAGCGCGTCGACGACCTGCGCCCGCGGCGTCCCGTACCAGTGGCCGTGGACGTCGTTGGCCTCCAGCAGCGCGCCCGCCCGTCGCAGCGCCTCGAACGCCTTCCCGCTCAGGAAGCGGTAGCTGACGCCGTCGATCTCGCCGGGCCGGCGCGCCCGGGTGGTGCAGGTGACCAGGTAGTGGTAACCGTCGGCCCCGACCCGGCGCCGGAGCGCAGCGATCACCGCGTCCTTGCCCACGCCCGAGGGGCCGGAGATGATGACGAGCAGGGCCCCCGGTGCGCCCCGCCGCCGGCCGCCCGTGGCGTCGTTCACCGGCCCGCCTGCCGCAACCGCGCCAGCACGTCTTCCAGTTCGGGCGGCGGGGGCGCCGTGGCCCGGATCAGGTGCCCGTCCCCCGGTGCCGCCAGCTCGAGCTGCCAGGCGTGCAGGAAGAGCCGCCCCAGCCCCTCCGGTCCGCGGCCCGCCCGGCCCGTACCGTAGACCGCGTCGCCGGCGACGGGGTGACCGATCGAGGCGAGGTGGACGCGCAGCTGGTGTGTCCGCCCGGTGACCAGGTCGAGCTCGAGCAGCGTCCAGGCGCCCAGACGCTCGCGAACGCGGTAACCGGTGACGGCCGGCCGGCCGCCCGGGACGACGGCCATCCGCGTCCGGTGGCCAGGATCGCGCCCGATCGGCGCCTCGATCCGCCCGACCGCGGCGGCGACCGATCCGGCGACCAGGGCGAGGTACGTCTTACGCACGCGCCGCGCCTTCAGCTGGGCCATCAGCGCCGCCTGGGCGCGGTCGTTCCTGGCGACCATGATGAGCCCGCTGGTCTCCCGGTCGAGCCGGTGCACGATGCCCGGGCGGGCGACGCCGGCGATCCCACCGAACGCCTTCGCGCCGCCGCGGGCGAGGAGCGCGTTGACGAGCGTGCCGCCGGGGTGCCCGGGCCCCGGATGCACGACCAGGCCCGCCGGCTTGGCGACGATGAGCAGGTCGGCATCCTCGTAGACGACGTCGAGCGGGATCGGCTCGGGCGCCAGGTCGAGCGGACGCACCTCCGGCACCTCGAGCAGGAGCTCGCTGCCCGGGACGGCTGGGACGTTGGCACGCACCGGCCGGCCGTCGAGGGTGAGCCGGCCCTCCGCGATGAGGCGCTGGACGTAGGTCCGCGAGAGGCCCGAGCGGTCGGCGACGAAGCGGTCGACGCGGGTGACGGGGAGGCCGGCCGGCACGCCGAACGTCATCCGCGTCACGTTAGCCGCGGCCGCGCCCCGCGCCGGGGAGCCGCTCCCCCAGCAGCGTCATCAGCAGGAGGACCAGGATCGAGGCGGTGATCGCCGCGTCGGCGACGTTGTAGGTGTACCAGCGCAGCCCGCCGACGCCCATGTCGACGAAGTCGAGGACGTAGCCGAAGCGGAAGCGGTCGATCAGGTTGCCGATCGCCCCGCCGAGCAGGAGTCCGAGGGCCACGGTGAGGAGCGGCCCGGCCGCGGCGGCGCTCCGCGCGTGGTAGAAGACGATCAGCCCGAGGACGACGAGGCTGAGCGCGCCGAAGAGCAGCGCCTGGTCGCGGAAGAGCCCGAAAAGCGCTCCCGTGTTGGCGGCAGGCGCGATGCGCAGCAGGTCGCCGGCGAGCGGCTGCATCTGCCCGAGGGGGACGGCCGCCGTCACCATCGCCTTGGTGACCTGATCGGCTAGGGCGATCGCCCCGGCGATCGCTGCGAAGGCGGCCCAGCGACGGGCGGACGGACCGGCGGCGCCGCCGGCCAGGGCGTGAACGGCCATCGACGACCTATCCTAGCCGACGGTCCGTGCGGCGCGGAGGCCGATCCGCACGTCTCCGCCCTCGAGGCGCGCCAGCCCCACGGTGACCCCGTCAGGCGGCTCCGCCCAGGCGACCGAGGCCGCCTGAACCTCCTCGGCGATCCGCCCCGCGAAGGGATCGAGGCGCCCGCGGAGGGCCACGGCCCCGTCGAGCCAGAGCTCGATCCGGTCGTCGAGCTCGAGCTCGGCGGTGCGGCGCAGCTCCTGGATCGCGCGCTGCAGCTCACGCGCGTCACCCTCGGCGCGCAGATCGTCGGTCAGCGTCGTGTCGATGACGACGACCAGGCCGTCGTCGTGGGCGACCGCCGTCCCTGGCCGCGGGCGTGCCAGGATCTCCACCTCGCCGGGCGCCAGGGTCACCCCGGCAAGCGTCACCGAGCCGTCGGCGTGGACCTCGAACTCGCCCGCCCGCGCCGCCGTCATCACCGCCGGGATCGCCGGCCCGAGCTTCCGCCCGATCACCGGGAGGAGCGGCTTCACCCGCCGCTCGACCAGTCCCGATTCATCGTCGATCAGCTCGACGGCCCGGACGTTGACCTCGTCTTCGAGGAGGGCGAGGAGCCCCTCCGCCTCGGGCAGCGTTCCGCCCGGCAGGGCCAGCCAGAGGCGGGCGAGCGGCTGCCGGACCTTGAGGCCGGCCTGGCCCCGCAAGGTGCGCGCCAGCTCCACGGCGCGTCGCACCGTGACCATCGCGCCGTCGAGCGCCGGGGCGCGGAGCTGCGCCAGCTCGCCATCCGGCCAGCGCGTCAGGTGGACGCTGTCCGGCGCCCCGGGATCGACCGACGCGACCAGGTTCCGATAGACCTCCTCGGCCATGAACGGGAGGATGGGCGCCAGGACGCGCGCCGCCCCGACGAGCGCGGCGTGGAGCGTGGCGAAGGCGGCGGCGCGGTCGGTCGCGTCGGCGTTGCGGGAGAAGCGCCGGCGGGTCCGGCGCAGGTACCAGGTCGAGAGGTCGTCGATGTGCTCGCCGATGCGCCGCGCCGCCCCCATCGCGTCGGTCGCCTCGAGCCGCTCACGAACGTCGGTGGCGAGACCGGCCGTCCGCGAGAGGACCCAGCGGTCGAGCGGCGGGCGCTCGGCGACCGGTGGGGCGCCGTCCGCCGGCGTCCAGCCGGCCAGTCGGGCGTAGGTGACGAAGAAGGCATAGACGTTCCAGAGCACGAGCAGCTCGCGGCGGGCCTCGTCGGCGGCGGCGTAGCCGAAGAGGATGTTCTCCTCGGGATCCTGTCGGGCGAACATCCAGCGCATGACATCGACGCCGATCCGCTCGGCGGCCTCGTCGAACTCGATCGCGTTGCCCCAGCTCTTGTGCATCTGGCGGCCGTCCGCGCCGAAGACCAGGGCGTAACCGAAGATCCGCCGGAAGGGCGCCTCGCCGCGCAGCACGGTGCTCATCGCCAGTAGCGAGTAGAACCAGTTGCGGAACTGGCCGGGGAAGCTCTCGGTGATGAAGTCGGCCGGGAACCAGTTCGCCCAGTACCCGGGGTCCTCGCGGTAGTGGAGCGTGGAGAAGGGAACGATGCCGGCGTCGAGCCAGGGGTTGCCCACGTCCGGGATCCGCGAGACCGGCGCGCCGCAACCCTCGCACGCGATCCGGACCGCGTCGATCCAGGGACGGTGCGGGGTGTGGCTCTCGAACTCGGCCCAGCCCTCGACCGCGCGCGTCTGCAGCTCCTGCCGGCCCCCGACGACGGTGACGCGGCCGCATCCCGCGCAGTCGTAGATCGGCAGCGCCAGCCCCCAGTAGCGCTTCTTGGAGATCATCCAATCGCGCATGTTGCGCAGCCATTCGAGCTCGCGCTCGTAGCCGAAGGCCGGGATCCACTCGATCCGGTCGACGACGTCCATGATCTGGTAACGCAGGCTGCGCTCCCTCTGCTCTGCTGTGAGCTGATCGCGCGGCAGGTCGTAGACCTCGCCCATCGAGATGAACCATTCGTCGACCAGGCGGAAGACGAGCGGCGTGCCGCAGCGCCAGCAGTGCGGGTAGCGATGGCTGATCGTCTCAAGCCGGTAGAAGTGCCTGCGCGCCCGGAGCGTCTCGACGATCGGCGCGACGACGGCGTCGACGTCAAGCCCCCCGAGCGCGCCGAAACCCTCCACGAAGACGCCGTTCTCGTCGAGCGGCGCCACGACCGGGAGCCCCAGCGCCCGGCCGAGCTGGAAGTCCTCGGCGCCGCAACCGGGAGCGATGTGGACGATCCCCGTCCCTTCCTCTTCCCCGACCTCGTCCCACGCCACCACGCGGTGCTCGTAGCCGGGCCGCCCGGTCGCGTCGCGCCCGGCGGCGAAGGCGGCGCGGACCGCCGGCAGGTCGTCGAAGGGGCCGACGTAGCGCCAGCCGACCAGCTCGGCGCCCGGCCTCTCGTCGAGGACGCTGAAGGGACCGTCGAGCGCGCCCGGCAGCGTCCCGCTGCCGACCCAGTAGCGCTGCCCGGCCTGCTCCACGAGGACGTAGCGGATCCCGGTGCCGACCGCGGCGGCGACGTTGGAGCTGAGCGTCCAGGGGGTCGTCGTCCAGACGAGGAGCGCCTCCCCCGGCCGGTCGACCAGCGGGAAGGTGATCGTCAGGCTCGGGTCCCGGCGGTCCTGGTAGCCCTCCGTCATCTCGTGCTGGCTGATGCCGGTCCCGCAGCGGGCGCACCAGGGCATCGTGTCGTGCCCCTTGTAGAGCCAGCCACGCTCATGACACGCGGCCAGGAACCCCCAGATCAGGTCGTTGTTCTCGTTGGAGAAGGTGAAGTAGCTTCCGCCCAATTCGGGCATCCCGAGGCGTCCCACCAGCATCTCGACGGAATCGGTGACCGGGCCGCGCGGGCCCTCGACGGTCACCGCCTGCGAGGGGTCCTCGGCCAGCAGGTCGCGCAGCCGGCGCAGCTCAGCGGGGTCGTTCCAGTCCATCCACATGCCGAGGCGGATCGACTGCTCCGTCTGCCCGGCCGCGTAGGTGAGGACGCGCTGCTTGCAGAGGGTGACGAAGGGTGCCAGCCCGAACGCCTCGATGTCGCGCTTGCTGGTGAACCCGAGGTCCCGTTCGACGTTCACCTCGACCCAGAGCCCCTGGCAGTCGAAGCCGTTCTGGAAGCGCTGGTCGTGGCCGAGCATGGCGTGGAACCGTTGGTAGAGGTCCTTGTAGGCACGCCCCCAGGCGTGGTGGACGCCCATCGGGTTGTTGGCCGTGATGGGCCCGTCCAGGAAGCTCCACCGCGGCTCGCCCGCCAGCTGGGCGCGGAGCCGCTCGAAGGTCCGGCGCTGGCGCCAGAGCGCCAGGATGGCGTGCTCCAGGGCGGGCAGGTCGGGCCGGCTCGAGACGGGTCGGAACATCGCTCCTCGGGGTGTTGGCGGTCGCGTTTCCGGCTCAGGAGTATCGCATCCCGTCGCTCCGCCGTGACGCGCGGCGGCCCCGGGGCCGAACGCGTATCATCCCGGCGATGCAGGACCGCCCCGAGCGGGCCCCGGCGCACCGGTCCGCGTTCACCGCCGCCTTCCTCTCCCTCCTCTTCCCGGGCCTCGGCCACGCTTACGCCGGCGTCTTCGCCCGTGCCCTCGCTTTCGCCGCGGTCCCGGTCCTCCTCCTGGCCCTCGCCGCCGGCCTGCTCGCCGACACGGACCTACGGCGCTCGCTCCTCTTCGCCCTGCTCGACACGCGCGTCCTGGTCGCCATCCTCGTCATCGACGGCGTCGTCCTCCTCTACCGCACCGTGGCGATCCTCGACGCGTACCGCGTCGCCGCCCTGGCCGACGCGCTGGCGCGCTCGGGGGCCCGCTACGGCCTCCCCCGCCTCCGCCCCCACCCGCTCTCGCTCGCCGGCCTGCTCGCCGTCGTCCTCGTGGTGGCCGGCGGACACGCCGCGGTCGCCTACTACGACCTGACCGCCTACGACCTGCTCACGACGATCACGACCGGCGGCGACAACGCGTCGCCCTCCCCGTACCCGAGCGGCGCGGCCCCGAGCGGCGCGTCCCCGACCCCGAGGTTGACGCCTTCGCCGGGCGCGACGCCGGCATCGACGCCGACCCCACTGCCGACCTGGTCGGGCAAGGAGCGACTCAACATCCTCGTCGTCGGCGTCGACCGGCGACCCCACGAGGGGACATTCAACACCGACACGCTGATCACCGTCTCGGTCGACCCGGTGAGCGGGCAGGTCGCCATGTTCTCCCTGCCGCGCGACACCGTCGACGTCCCGCTGCCGCGCGCCTGGCCGGCCTACAGCTACTACGGCGGCGTCTACCCGGCCAAGATCAACTCTCTCTGGACGCGCGCGCGCGGCGCGCCCGGGCTCTTCCCCTTCGACGACAGCAACCGCGGCTACGCGGCGCTCAAGGGCGCCCTCGGGGAGCTCTACGGCCTCGACGTCCGCTGGTACGTGGAGGTCGATTTCCAGGGCTTCCAGGAGGTCGTCGACACGCTCGGCGGCGTTCTCGTCCGCCCGCAGCTGCCCGTGCGCGACGACCAGTACCCGCTCGAGGACGGACGCGGCTCCACGCGGCTCTACGTGCCGGCCGTGCCGCAATGGATGGACGGCGAGATCGCGCTGGCCTATGCGCGATCGCGACACCTCTCCAGCGACTTCGACCGAGCCCAGCGCCAGCAGCAGGTGCTCGTCGCCCTGCGGGAGCAGGCCGACGTCCCGAACCTGGTCGCCAACCTGCCGCAGCTCGTGGCCGCGCTGAAGTCGTCGATCCACACCGACATCCCGGCGGCCGAGCTGTCCCGCCTGGCCGGACTCGCGGCGACGATCGACACGGGCACGATCCGCTCGGTCGTCTTCACCCCGCCCGTCTACCAGGTGGAGAAGCGGAGCGGCGACCCGCGCGGCTACGTCATCATCCCCAAGGTCTCGCTCATCCGCCAGGCGGTCACGGACGCCCTCGAGACGGCACCGCCGCCCGAGGAGACGCGCGAGGCGGTCGCGGCCGAGGGGGCGAGCGTCTGGGTCCTCAACGGCTCGGGGGTGGAGGGGCAGGCGACGCGCACGGCGGCTTACCTGCAGACCCAGGGCTTCGGGCCCGAGGTGCCCGCCGCCGGGGGAGGTCGGGCCGACCGCCAGGACTACCCGGACACCGTGGTGGCGGTCTACAACGGTGCCGCGCAGCGCCTCGGGGCCACGGTCGCCGCGCTGGAGCGGATCTTCGCCGTCCAGGTGGTGGAGCGGACCGATCCGAACGTGAAGGTCGATGTCATCGTCATCACCGGGGCGCGCACCCCGACGCTGGCGTCCCCCGACTAGTAGATCGGGGTCAGCCAGTCCGCGTAGGCGGGGACGCGCCCGCGCACCACGTCGAAGTAGAGGTCGCGGATGCGGCGGCTGAGCGGACCGATCTGGCCGTCGCCGACCGGCCGATGGTCGATCTCGATCACCGGAGCCACCTGTGCCCCGGTGCCGGAGAAGAAGACCTCGTCGGCGACGTAGAGCTCTGAGCGGTCGATCCGCCGTTCGACGACGGTCAGTCCGAGCTCGCGCTTCGCCAGCTCGATCAGCCCCGCGCGCGTGATCCCCTCGAGGATGTCGTCGGTGACCGGCGGGGTGATGAGGAGGCCGTCGCGGACGACGAAGACGTTCTCCGCGCTCCCCTCCGAGACGTGGCCGTCCGCGGTGAGCACGATCGCCTCGTCGTAGCCGTTGAGCTGCGCTTCCGTCTTGGCGAAGGCGCTGTTCACGTAGGCGCCGACGATCTTGCCCCGCGCCGGGATGGCGTCGTCGGGGCTCCGCCGCCAGGAAACCGATCCGGCACGGATGCCGTGCGTCGTGTCGACGTAGTCGCCGAAGGGGAGACAGAAGAGGACGAACTCGTGCTCGAGCTTGTGGAGGCGCACGCCGATCGTCTCGGTCGACTTGTAGGCGGTCGGGCGGATGTAGGCGTCCTCGCGGAAGCCGTTGCGGCGGAGCAGCTCGGCGGTCAGGGCCACCAGCTCGTCGGGCGTGCCTGGCAGGTCCATCAGCAGGACCCTGCAGGAGCGTCTCATCCGCTCGTAGTGCTCGCGCAGCTTGAGCCCGAAGAGCTGTCCCTGCTCGGGGTTCCAGTAGGCGCGGATCCCCTCGAAGACGGCCGTGCCGTAAAGGAAGGCGTGGGTCATGACCCCGACCTTCGCCTCGGCGAGCGGCACGAATCGTCCCTGGAAATGGCAGAGGACCTGGCGCGCGACCGGTCGTGCGCCGGCGGCCTCGGACGGTGTGGCGGACGCCGGCGACACGGGATTCACGGTGGACATGGGACCGAGGGCTCCTTGCGGATCGCGGGGAGGGATCGGCCCGTCGCGGGCCGGGCCGAGTATAGCAGCCGCCCCCCTCGCTCCCGGTCGGGCGCGGCGGTCAGACGATCCCGGCCAGCGTCGCCAGGATCAGCCCGACGTAGGCGACGTAGAAGAGACCGCCCGTGACCAGGCGCCGCCCGGTCAACCGCCCGCGGCTCACCATCGGCCAGAAGATCGCGGCGGTCGAGGCGAAGGCGATCGCCGCGGACGCGAAGGCGAGCGCCGAGTCGCCGCTCAGGTGCCAGCTCGCCGGCGCCAGGACGATGCCGACCACGACCGGGATGCAGCTCTGGAAGACCATGGCGCCGGTGATGTTGCCCATCGCCAGCGTGTCCTTGCCCTGCAGGACCCAGATGACGCTGTTCGTCTTCTCGGGGAGCTCGGTGGCGACCGGGGCGATGACCAGCGCGAGCAGGACCGGCGGTACGCCCAGCGCCAGCGACAGCCGGTCGACGGCCCCCACGAAGACGACCGCGCCGGCGATGATCACCCCCAGCGCCACGACGACCTGGACACCGACCACGCGCATCCGCGGATGCTCGCCGGCGACCCGCCCGCGACCACGATCGAGACGCCCCAGCCGTAGCGGGGCGAGGTCCGACGCGTCCACGTCGGGATCGGCCTCGAAGTGACGGCGCACGTAGTTGGCGTAGATGGCGAGCAGGATGAGCGCGCCCGCCCAGCGAGCCGGCGTCGCCTCCGGCGGGAGGAGCGCCACCGCGAGGGCGAGCGCGTAGGCCGCGGCGAAGTAGCGCACGTCGGTCCCCAGCACGCCCGTGTCGACCGACAACGTATCGTCGCGGCGCCGTCGGTGCCCGCGGTAGAGGACGGTGGCCCCGGTCACGAACATCGCCAGCGTGGCGAGCATGAAGGGCGCCCCCAGGATCGCCCCCACGCCGATCTCGTCGGTCTCGATGCCCTTCCCACCGAAGCCGATGGCGATGATCGGGATGAGCGTCTCGGGCAGCGCCGTGCCGACCGCGGCGAGGACGCTGCCGACCGCTCCCTCCGCCAGCTCGAGCTTGCGTCCGAACCACTCGATCCCGTTGGTGAAGAGCGCGGCCCCGAGCAGGATGACCGCGAACGAGACGAGCAGGACGACCAGGTCGAGCGCCATCGTGCCGCCGCTCCTAGCGCGTGCCCAGGGCGAGGGCGAGCGAGAGGAGCAGGGATCCCGCCACGGCGGCGGTCACCAGCGCCCCGCGCCGGTCCCGACCGGCCGCGTAGGTCGCGAAGGCGATGAGGACCCGCGCGAAGGGAGTCCCCAGGCCGACGAGCAGCCCGAGCCAGAGGAAGCCCTCGGGGCGGAGCGCCGCCAGGTCGGCCGGCAGGCGTGCCAGGTCGATCCGCGGCGCCGGGTTGCGCAGGGGCACTTCGCCGGCGACGAGCATCAGGGCGACCCCGACCCCGATCAGGACGACGCTCACGATCATGCCGCCGACGAGGAGCCGGGCCAGGCGCCGGTCGAGGGCGAGACCGAGCTCGGTGCGCGCCGGACCGCCGCCCAGGCCGGCCTGCCAGTCAGCCACGGGTCAGCAACGGGATGCCGTGGAGGTCGAGCGCCCGGGCGGCCATCTGCGCCGCGACGATGCAGAGGACGACCACGAAGAGGAGGCGGAGCACGCGGAGGTCGATCCGATGCGAGACCCGGGATCCCAGCGTCGCGCCGACGACGACGCCCAGCACCGTGGGACCCGCCACGAAGGCGTCGACCGCGCCGCGCGAGACGTAGAGGAAGGCGCTGGCCGTCACGGTCACGCCGATCATCAGGTTACTGGTCGCCGTGGCCGCGCGCATGGGCAGTCCCATCAGCAGGTGCATCGCCGGCACCAGCACGACCCCACCACCGACGCCCAGCAGCGCCGAGACGATCCCACCCACCACGCCGGCCACCACCCCACCGCCGAGGTGACGCGGCCAGGTCTCGGGTAGGACCTCGGCCGATCCGTCCTCGCCGCCGTCGCCGCCATCGGAGCGCCGCCAGAGCATGGAGAGCGCCGTGTAGAGCAGCATCGCCGCGAACAGCCCCGCGATGAGGCGCCCGTCGAGGGCGAAGGCGATGAGACCCCCGGCGATGGCACCGCCCACCGTCCCGAGCTCGAGGAGCGAGCCGAGCCGCAGGCGCGCGACGTGCCGCTGGAGGTAGACGGCGGCAGAGGCGCTCGAGGTGGCGACGACGCCGAGCAGGCTGATCCCGACGGCGTGACGGACGTCCAGCCCGAAACCGAGGGTGAGCATGGGGACGATCAGGATGCCGCCGCCGAGGCCGAGGAGTGACCCGAAGAGACCGGCCGCCCCGCCGCCCGCGGCCAGGAGCAGGGTCACCTCCACGCGCGGGTCGGACTAGGGACGCAGGTGCTCGGGCGCGTAGGGCAGGAGCGCGACGAGGCGCGCCCGCTTGAGGGCGATGGCCAGGTCGCGCTGGTGCGCGGCGCAGGTGCCGGTCTTGCGGCGCGGCTCGATCTTGGCCCGTTCCGAGAGGTAGCGGCGGAGCCGGTTGACCTCCTTGTAGTCGATTCGCCCGCCCTTGTCGGCGCAGAAGGCGCAGACCTTCCGCCGCCGGCGGTCACGGTAGTACTCGTCGCGCTTCTTGGACCTGGGTGCGGCCACGCGTCTCACCTCTCGGGCTCAGAAGGGCAGGTCATCGAGGTCGGGGAACTCGCCCGGGGGCGCCTCGGCCTGCTCTGGCCGGGCCCGGCCGGGCGCCGGCGGCGCCACGCCCTCTCCCGCCGCCTCGTCGCGCGGCCGCGGGTCGAGCGACGTCACGGTGTTGGCGATCAGCTCGGTGGTGTAGCGCTTCTGGCCGTCCTGGCCTTCCCACTGGCGCGTCTGCAGGCGCCCCTCGACGTAGACCTTGCGGCCCTTGCGCAGGTACTCCGCGGTGCGCTCGGCGAGCGGTCCCCAGGCCACGATGCGGAACCATTCGGTCTCTTCCTGCCACTCGCCCGCCTGGTTCTTGTAGTTGCGGTTGACGGCGACGGTGAACTGCGTCACGGGCTGACCCGAGGGCGTGTAGCGCATCTCCGGGTCGCGTCCGAGGTTGCCGATGATCATGCACTTGTTGAGCGACATGGCGGCCTCAATCGCTTTCGATGGCGGCCGGCGCCGCCTCGCTCTCGGACTCGTCGATCCGCTCGCCGACCGGCTCTTCCGGCTCCTCGGCCGGCGGCGCGATCTCCTCCTCCACGACGTCCACGGCGGCGCGTCTGACACGGGCCGGGCGCTCCACGCGGGTGATCAGGTGACGGAGCACCTCCTCGCTGATGAGCAGGCTCCGCTCGAGCTCGATGACCGCGTCCGGCGCCGTCTCGAAGACGACGATGTGGTAGGAGCCCTCGCGCTGGTTCCCGATGGGGTACGCCAGGCGGCGACGGCCCCACGGCGAGACCTTGACGATCTGCCCGCCGGCCACGATGAGCGAGCGTGTCACCCGGTCGACCAGGGCCTGGATCCGCTCGTCCGGCAGGTCGGCCCGCAGGACCAGCATCAGTTCGTATCGGCGCATGCGCCTCTCTATCCTCCCGATGGGGTGCGCCCCGCTGCGATGACGGCCGCCCGGCGCGGGGGCCGACGGTCGCGCGGAGCCGAAAGGAAACCGGCGGAGTATAGCACGCGAGTCCCCTCTGGTAGACTGGCGGCCGTCCTCCCTCCGACCGGCCACCGCAGAGGCTCCGCTTGCCCGCCAGCACCGTCCTTGTCATCGGCTCCGACCGCGCCGCGCTCGACCAGATCCGCTCCGTGCTGACCGGGGCGGGCTACCAGGTGAGCGACCTGGAAGACGTCGAAGAGGCGCTGCGTGTCGTCGCCGACCATCACGTCGTCGTCATCGACGCGCTCAAGGGTCCGCGCAGCGCGAGCGACGTCTGCAGCGAGATCCGGCGCGCGCCCGCCCTCGCCGCGGTCCCCGTGCTCTGCATCGCCCAGGGCGACGACGTCGAGGACCGCGTCCGCTTCCTCGAAGCGGGGGCCGACGACGTCATCGCCCGACCGTTCGACGCCCGCGAGCTCGAGGCGCGCATCGAGGCGCTCCTCCTCCGCTTCCAGCACTCCCGTGGCGTCGCCCCCACCACGCTCCCCAGCGCGACGCCGGCGCCGGTGCGCAGGTTGGTGGCGTGCTTCAGCCCCAAGGGAGGGGTGGGCACCACCACCCTCGCCGTCAACATCGCCGTCGCCCTGGCCCAGCGGCGCCCGGACCGGGTCGCCATCGTCGATCTCGATCCCCAGTTCGGCCAGGTGGCCACTCACCTCAACATCACGCCGCGCCAGACGATCGCCGAGCTGAGCCGCGACGAGACGGCGCTCGACGAGCCGGAGCTGCTGCGCACCTACGCCGAGCGGGCCGAGCCGGGCCTCCACGTCTACGCGGCGCCGGGCTCACCGGCGACCGCCGAGCTCGTCACCCCGCAGACGGTCGGGCGGATCCTCGCCACCGCCACCTCGCGCTACGACGCGGTGATCGCCGACGGTGGCTCGTTCGTCGATGAGCGGACACTCGTCCTCTTCGAGCGGGCGGACAGTGTCGTCCTCGTCGTCCACCCGGAGATCGCCGCCCTCAAGGCGCTCCATTCGCTGCTCGAGTTCCTGGCCGAGAGCGGCATCGTCGGATCAAAGACGCTTTTCGTCGTCAACCATCTCTTCGCTCGCGAGATGCTCAAGCCACGGGACATCGAGAACCTGCTCGGCTCTCGGATCGCGATCGAGATCCCTCACGACACCTTCGTCTACCTCAAGGCGGTCAACGAGGGGATCCCGGTCGTGGTAGGAGCGCCGCGCAGCCAGGCCGCGGCAAGGCTGACGAAGCTCGCGGCGATCGCCATCGGCGAGGCTGCCTCCGAGGCCGGTGCGGCCGACGGCGAGCGCCGTGGCCTGCTGGGGATCAAGCTCGGGATCTGAGGCGTGGCGAGCCGCCGGGCTGCCGGCCAGGGGGTGACGGCGATGCGGATGGATCGAACGGTTTCGGCTGCCGCGCTCGAGGTCGAGGCAGGGTTCCGTCGGCAGGCCGGCCGCCTGGCGGTGGTCGCCGGTCTCCTCCTCACCGCCGTCGGGTCGTTCCTCCCGTGGATCGAGGGCGCCGATCTCCTGTCCCAGCGGATCGTCGTCGATGGGCTCTCGCGGCAGGCCGACGGCGCTCTGCTGATCATCGTCGGGATGGGGCAGACTGGGATCGTGCTGAGCCGCTCGGCGGCGGAGAGCCGCACGATGGTGATCCGCGTCCTGCCGACGGTCCTGGGACTGGTCGTCCTCCTGACGGCGCTGACCGCCCACCTCGACGCGGCCACGGTCATCCACGGCATCGAGTCCGACGGCGGGACGGCCTCGATCTCCGCGGGGATCTGGGTGGCGACCGCCGGGGCCGCTCTCGGTGCGCTCGGCGGCGCCTGGGTCACCCTCTCCGACCGAGTCCGCCGGGGCGAGTGGATGACGCCGGGCGAGTACCGGCAGGTGCTCGACCGACGGACCCTGGTACCGGTTGTGGCCGGTCTCGTCGGGGCAGCGGCCGGTTTCGCGGTCGGGATCATGACGGCCCTGATCGGCCGCACGCCAGACCTCACGTGGGGCTACGTCCTGATCGCCGCGCTCGGGACCGTCCTCGGTGGACTGGTCGGTCACCGGATCGGCCGTCGGCTCGTGGGTCGGCATCCGTGACGGAGCGCGGGCGCGGCAGGGCATGGCGCCGGAGATGTTCGGATGACCCCAGGGCGCCAGTCTGTGCGACGGTGAGTCGACAGTGAGCCTTCCCGTGCAGGCCGCCGATCGAGCGCCGGCCGACACCTTCCGGCCCGACCTCGAGGGCCTCCGCGGGGTGGCCATCCTGCTGGTCCTCGTCTTCCACGCGCGGCTGCCCGGCACGGGCGGCGGCTTCGTCGGGGTGGACGTCTTCTTCGTG
>Ga0154433_1074_pt1 | contig 18343 bp, 18 predicted proteins | sample RifGroC2_FD_115937 | JGI IMG/M metagenome (GOLD analysis project Ga0154433, IMG submission 115937) | Chloroflexi bacterium GWC2_73_18 | reverse complement strand
GCCCGCCTCGGCCACCCACTCGGCGCGCCGGCGGGCCGACTCGCCGAGCGGGTTGCCCTGCCGCTGCAGGCTCTCGAAGGCGCGCGCCAGCTCGTCGGGCACCTTCCCCTCCAGGACCGCCTGCTCGCGGATGGCGGGCATGAAGTCGATCGGGTTGACCTCCTTGGGGCAGACCCGGTAACAGTTGCCGCAGGTGGTGCACAGCCACAGGTCCGGATCGTCGACCAGGCGGTTGCCGCGCAGCACCTTGACGTGGAGCTTGCGCGGCCCGTAGCTCCCCACGTGCTGCACGGGGCAGACCGGCACGCACTTGCCGCACTGGTAGCAGTTGCGCAGCGAGCCGCCGCCGGCGAGGCCGGTCACCCAGTCCATCGCCTCGGTCGGGTAGTCGGTGATGGAGCGCTCGGCGAACATGCGGTTCCACTGCCCGGAGACGTCGATCCCGTCGACGACCGCCTGCTCCAGCTCGATGACCCGGTCGACCTTGATCGGCTGGCTCACGCCGCGACCCCCTCGAGCCGGTAGACGCCCAGCAGCCGGCGCACCAGGTCGGGCAGCCGGGGGATGACGCGGGTGAACTCCTGGGTCATGCGCAGCCGCGTCACGGTGTAGAGGTAGACGCCGTAGATGGCGGCGAGGTAGACGTCGACGGCGAAGGGGCTGCTCCGCATCCGCGTGAAGCCGAGCTCGTCGGCGGTCGCCATGACGGCCCGCGTCGCCACGCCGATCCGCCCGTAGATCGCGCCGGCGCCCGGCCCCTCCAGCGCGACGCTGTCCACGAGAACGAGGGGGAGCGCCCCGGTCCGCGTCTCGGGGTCCCACATCCAGCGGGCCCAGAGCCAGTGACGCTCCGGGTCGGAGAAGTGGAGGCACTCCCCGGCGAACTCGCGCCGGAGCGGCGCCTCGAGCGCGGCGAACCGCTCGTCGAAGGCCCCGAAACGCGCCTCGACCGGTCCTTCGCCGTGGAGCAGCTCGCCGATCGCCGCGGCGAGCGCCGGCGCCCCGGCCCGGACCAGGATCGCGTCGGCCCGCCGTCGCGTGGCGAAGCAGCGGTCGAGGATCGGCCGCACCGCCTCCGCGTTGCCGCGCCGCAGGGCGGTCTCGGTGAGGAAGGGGGCGAGGATCGCGCGCTTGCCCTCCAGCAGTCCCGCCACCGCGCCGATCTCGCCCTCGTCGATCCTTATCAGCGCCTCGCGCATGAACTCGACCGCGCTCGGCGCGTCGACGACGGCGGCGCCGGCCCTCATCGCCCCACCCTCGGGCCCGCCGCCTGTGCCCGCCATCACGCGCCGGCGGTAGCGGCCGCCGGCCGGGCGCTGCGGATCACCCCGAGGGCCCGGGCGGCGGCGGCGCCGGCCGTCCCCATCGTGTCCTCGAGGTCGCGCGGGCCGGCCGCGGCACCGGCGACGTAGATCCCCGGCACGCTGGTGGAGATCGGGTCCATCGGCTCGCCGGGCGCCGCGATGAAGCCGTACCTGTTCTGCTCCAGGCCGAGGATGCCGGCGATCTCGCGCGTGCCGCGGGAGGGCTCCATGCCCACCGAGAGGACGATCACGTCCATCAGTACCTCGAGCGGGCGCCCCATGGTGGTGTCCTCGCCCTTCATCAGGAGCCGGTCGCCCTTGCCCACGATCTCGGTCACGATGCCGCGGATGTAGTTGACGTTGTACTGCTCCTGGGCCGGCCAGTAGATCTGGTTCTCCCAGTAGCCGTACATGCGCATGTCGATGTAGAAGATGTAGACCTTGCAGTCGGGCAGGAGGCGGCGGATCTCGATCGCCTCCTTGGAGGCGACGCCGCAGCAGACCTTCGAGCAGTACTCGTTGCCGATCCGCCGGTCGCGCGAGCCGACGCACTGGATGAAGGCGACGCTGCGCGGCGGCTCCCCGGTCGAGGGCCGCACGAAGCGGTGCTCCTTGAGCATCTTCTCGGCATCGGGCAGCGTGATCACGTCGGGGAACTCGTAGTACCCGTACATCTGCGTCTCGCGCCCCGGGTCGAAGTGGGTGAAGCCGGTCGCCACCACCACGGCACCGGCGCCGACCTCCCGGCCCGCGCCGTCCGGGCCGCTCACCGTCACCGTGAAGTCGCCGACCGAGCCGCGGCAGGCGGTCACCGTGGAGCCGAGGAGGACCTCCACCTCCGGTCGCCCGACGCCGGCGCGGAGCCGGTCAAGCGCCTCCTGCGCCGAGCCGAGATGCGGCGTCAACGCCGCGTAGTTCGCCTCGTCGGGCGTGCCGCCGAGGACCTCGCGCCGCTCCACCAGGACGACCCGCCCACCGAGGTCGGCCACGGCGCGGGCCGCTTCGAGTCCGGCGGGACCGCCGCCCACGATCAGGACCGTTTCAGGCATCGGCGTCCTCCCAGGTGAGGAACTGCTTCTCGCCGCTCTTGAGCCGCTCGAGGTCGTCCTCGAACTCGCGCCAGCGTTCGCGCCAGTCGATCCCCATCTTCTCGAGCAGCGGCCGGTAGTCGGTGTTGTGCCAGTGGAGCTGGCAGACGCGATAGGGGTGGGCGCCCATCGCCAGGGCGGCGAACTGCGACTCGCTCATGACCGGGACGCCGACCTTGCGGTCGTGGGCGCGCGCCGCGAACTGGCTCTGGTCGAGGGTGGTGACGCAGCCGGTGTCGTGGGTCAGCACGACGTCGGGGTCGGCCTCCTCGCGCATCACCTCGATCTTGCGCAGGGTGGCGAAGGAACGGGTGAAGTCCCGCTGCACCAGGATGTGGCGGAAGCCGAAGCCACAGCAGTCGTACCACGTCGAGTAGTCCTTCAGGTTCGCGCCGAGCGCGGTGACGACGGCCGAGACGACCGCCGTGCGCTGGCCGCCGTAGACGTCGGGGTCGTAGATGGCATCCTCCACGACCAGCTTGTGGTAGTGGCAGGCCGGATGGACGGTCACGTCGATGTTCGACAGGTCGAGCACCCTGCGCCTGGCGAACTCGTCGCGCATGGCGTAGACCCACTCGGAGTAGTGGACGATCTCCTCGGGCATGACGAAGGGCCGGCCGAGCCTGTCGCAGATGCGGCGCACCTCATCGCGCAGGTCGGCGTGCGCGACCAGCTGCTCGCGCACCTCCTTGTAGTGCCCGTAGCTGGTGCCGCAGTGGATCTGCGGGAAGTAGCCGCTCTCGTAGGCGGCTCCGAAGTTGCGCATCGCCACGGCCGCCTGCGCCCCGACGTTGGAGGTGGCCGAGGCGTAGTAGTTCCAGGCGGTACAGGAGGTCTGGTCCCTGGGGTCGTCGTAGTCGAGCCCGAGGGCACGGTGGAGCCAGAAGATCGAGGTCGAGTAGCCGGGGATGTGGCCGCATTGGCCGCAGGACTTGTGGTGCCAGGTGTGGCCGACCGGGATCTTCTTGATGCGGCCGTACTTGGTCGTCACGGGCAGCCACGGCTCGGGCACGCGCTGGACGATCCACTCGCCCTTCGCCTCGAGCTCGAAGACCTTCTCGCGGATGTCCTCGGTCGGTGGCGTCTGCGGGCCCTGCACGTGGCGAGCCAGCTGGCGGGCCTCCAGGACGTTCAGCGGGATCGGCATCGTCGGGCCTCCTCGGGTGAGTCAGTCGGCCGCGTAGCCGGCGTCTTCGAGCAGCTCTTCCATGACGTCCACGAGGATCATGTGGAGGCCCGCGTCGACCTCCTTGATCATGTCCATGACCCCCGTCATGTGCCAGATCAGGTAGAGCTCGGTGAGCGTCCTGTCGGTCACCTCCCAGGCGGTCGAGGTCGTGTGGAGCGTCTCGGGTGGGAGGGCGCGCCGCCAGAGCAGGAGGTTCTCGCTGATCTCCGCGACGTGAGGGCCCCAGTCGGGGAAGGCGTTCGGCTGGAGCATGTCGGGGGAGACCTGCGTGCCGGTCGACATGATCTTGTAGACGACGCGCCCGTACCCCTCGAGCGCCTGGCGCGCCGAGGCGAGGCCGTTGTTGATGGCGACCTCCCGCATGATCGTGATGAGGCCGCCCGGGTTGTTGCCGCGTGGGCAGCGCAGGCAGGAGAAGCACTGCGAGCAATTCCAGATGTCGTCGTTGAGCTGCTCGTAGAAGATGCCCAGGTCCTCGCGCGCGGCCGCCTGGGCGATCTTCCGGGGGGAGAAGTCGTAGAAGCGGGCCGACGGGCAGGCGGCGACGCAGATGCCGCACTCGTAGCAGCCGTAGAGCGTGTCCCTGAAACGGAGGTCGGCCTTGACCTCGTCGAAGAGCCGCTGCTTGGTCTCGACCGGGACGTCCGCGTAGCGGGCCTGCAGGGTCACGGCCGCATCGCTCCCTCCCCGTCGCGCATCTAGAAGCAGATCACCTGGTCGGCGTCGAGGGCCATGTCGTTGAAGGCCGCGCCGCCGATCATCTGCACGCCGTCGATCAGGTCCTCCCGCGTCAGGCCGTGCAGGTCGAGGCTCGGCTGGCAGACGTAGAACTTGACGCCCATCTCCAGGGCCTGGTCGATGAAGCGCCTCAGCGGCGCACCCTTCCCCTCGTACTTGGGGACGATGAGCGTCTCGGCCACGCCCTTCCGTAGCAGCGTTGGCCCGTTCACGGTGAAGTAGATGCCGACCTCGACGTCCATCGCCGCGGCGGTGGTGGCGAGGTAGATCGGCGTGGCGCTGCGCTCGGGCGTGCTCACCCCACCCGTGTGCACGTAGAGGATGCGAGCCATCGCGGGCGCTCCTCAGGGCCGGGGCAGCACGCGCCAGCTCATGCCTTCTGGATCCAGAAGCGCATCACCTTGCCGACCTGGTCCTGGGCGAGCAGGGCGTTGCCGGTCTGCCTGCTCCAGGCGGCCACGTCGGGGATGGCGCCCGGGTCCGTCGCCTCCATCAGGATCACCTGCTTCGACCCCATCTCCTTGACCGCCCGCGAGAGCTTGACGATCGGCATGGGGCAGAGGAGGCCCTTGGTGTCGAGGGTCCGGTCGGGGGAAGGCGTCTCGGTCATCTGACCCTCCAGTGGTTCGCCGGCGGATGATGCCGCCTCGCCCACACACCATACCCCGCCGCCGCCAGGCCGGCCACCCATCGCCTGCGCAGCGGCCATTCAGGTATGTTGATGAGCCTATATACTCCTCGCCAGTCGCGGTGTCAAACCGCGCGGGTGGTGAGGGAGACGGGGCCGCGTGACGAGCTTCTCCCAGGTCATCGACCAGACCTCGTGCGTCGGGTGTCGCCGTCGGCGCGACCGATCGCGCGCGCGGGCGCGTCGCTAACGGCCATGCAGCCGGCTGCGGCCTCGCCCGTCACGATCGACCCCGCGATCCTGGAGCGCGCCGCCCGAATCATCCGCGTGCTGGGCCACCCGCTCCGGCTCCGCCTCCTGGAGGCGCTCGAGGCCGGCGAGCTCTGCGTCGCCGACCTGCAGGAGCTGACCCGCACCAACCAGGCGGTCGTCAGCCAGCACCTCGGCGTCCTGCGAGCGCACGGTGTCGTCGACGCGCGACGTGACGGCCCGCGCGTCTTCTACCGGATCGTCGAGCCGAAGGTCTCGCGCATCCTCGCCTGCATCCGCGAGTGCGATCTGCCCGACCTGATCGGGCTCGGCGGCGATGGCTTCGGCGCCCTCCCTGACCTTCCCGACCTGGCCGATCTCACCCCGGTCGACGGCGACGGCCACGGGTGAGCCGGCGCCGGCCGGAGCCGGGTCGCGCGTCGTGGCATGAGCGATCTCCACCGCCTCGCCGCCCAGCTGGCGCTCATCCTCGCCGCGCTCCTGGTCGGCTGGTCGCTCGCGCTGCTCGCGCTGCGTCGCAGGCCCGGCGGGCTCTTCGCGGGGAACGCGGCCTGGACGGGGCTGGCGATCCTTGCCGCCGCGGGGGTCGGCCTCGTCATGCTGCTCCAGGGCGATTCGCCGGCCGACGGGCTCCATGTGCTCTACGGCGTGCTCGCGGCGGGCGTGCTCCCGGCGACGCTGCTGACGATGGAGGGCCGGCCGCCGCAGCAGCGGGCGACGGTCCTCGCCGTCGGCGCGGTGGTACTCCTCATCCTCCTCCTGCGGCTCTTCCAGACCGGCTGATGAGCGGGCCATCGGGACGGCCGGTGGACGGGGTCCTGGGACGTGCCCGGGGCCTGGCCACGCACCCCTGGCTGCCGCTGGCGGTCGCCTGGTTCCTCCTGATCGCCCTCGGCACCCGCCACGACCCCATGGTCGCGCTGCTGGCCGTGCTCGGCTTCGGCGGCGCCTTCGTCTCGTCGCTGGTCGGCATCGGCGGCGGGATCGTGATCATCCCGCTGCTCCTCTTCGCCCCGCCGCTGCTCGGGCTGCCGGAACTCGGCATCAAGACGGTCTCGGGGATCGCCGTCGCCCAGGTCGCCTCGGCAGCGGTCGCCGGCGCGCTCGGCCACCTGCACCACGGCCAGGTCGACCGGACCCTCCTCGTCCTGCTCGGCGCGAGCATGACCGCGACCTCGCTCGTCGCCGCGCTCGTCTCGGCCGCCATCCCTGCCGACGTCGTGACGGCCGTCTTCGCCACCATGGCGTTGGCCGGGGCGGCGCTCCTGCTCTGGTTGCGTGCGCCGGCGACGGCCGAGACGCTCCGGCCGCTCGGCGGCCGCGACCGGGTCGTGGCGGTGAGCGGCGGGGGGCTGATCGGGATCCTCGTCGGCATCGTCGGTTCGGGGAACTTCTTCCTCGTGCCGCTGATGCTCTACGTCCTGCGCGTGCCGATGCGGATCGCCGCCGGCACCTCGCTCTCGATCATCGCCTTCGCCGGTCTCGCCGGCCTCGCCGGGAAGGCGCTCACCGGCCAGGTCGACTGGCTCCTCGCCCTGGGGCTCGTCGTCGCCGCCCTGCCCGGCGGTCGGCTCGGCTCGTCGATCTCGCGGCGCGTGCGGGTCGACCGGCTGGCCGTACTGCTCGGGTCGCTGGTCGGCCTCGTCGCCATCCGGCTCTGGATCGACCTGCTGACGTGAGCCGGCCGCCCGCCGAAACGAGCCGGGCGGCGGCTCAGCGACCGGTGGCGCCGGCCTCCACGACGGCGCCGAGCTCCATCCCCTCGCGAACCACCTGGTAGGCGATCAGCAGCTGCGTCAGCGCCAGCGGGTCGGAGTGGCGCACCACCGTCCCGTCCATGTAGCGGCCGATCTCCTCGGGGCGGAGGTGCCGGTGGGTCTCCATGTGCGCCCAGATCCGCCCGTCCAGCTCGCTCGCCTTCTCCGGCGAGACGGTGCCGTCGATCTCGAGCGTCGTCGCCCGCCCGTGGAGCGGCCGCGCCTCGGCCGCCGCGTCGGCGATCCGGATCGCCGGGTGGGCGCCGTCGGCGCCGGCGGCCAGGACGTCGTCGAGGTCGAGGCGGGGCAGGCGCTCGTGCAGGTGGATCCGCACGTTGAGGTGCGCGTCGTCGTGCTCCACCGCGGTCCCCGGACGGAAGTAGCCGGCCGGAGGATGGAACTGGACGACGAGGTCGGCGAACGCCTTCTGCGGGGCGATGTAGCGCAGGTAGTCGCCGCGCCGCTCGACGATCTGGCGGATCACCTCCGGCACGCTGTAGCCGCGCTGGGTGCAGTCGCGCTTCACCTTCCAGGCCCACTTCAGCTCTTCCTGCGGGTCGAGCCAGATACGCACGTCGAAGGCGGCCCGCATCCGTGCGTCGAAGAGCGGGAAGAGGCCGCGGATCACCACGATCTCGCGGGGCGTCACCCGCTCGGCGGGACCGAAGGTGCCGTCGGCGTGGTCGTAGGTCGGCTTCTCGATCGTCTCGCCGGCGCGCAGCCGGAGCGCGTGCTCGGTCATCAGCTCGACGTGGTTCGCCGCGGGATCGAGGGCGGTGACGCCCGCCCGCTTGCGGCCGGCCCGGTCGAGCGAGTGGTAGTCGTCGAGCGAGATGGTGGTGATGTGCTCGGCGCCGAAGAGGCGGTAGAGGCCCGACACGAGCGTCGTCTTGCCGGAGCCGCTGTCGCCGCCGACGGCGACCATGATGGGGCGCTGGGCGGTCATCGTCGGTCTCCCTAGAACCGCACGCTCGACCAGAGTTCGAGCGCCTCGCGCAGCTCCCGCGAGCGACGCGCGGCGGCCTCGAGCGTCTCGCCGATGGCGACCGCCTCGACCGCGGCGCGGACGGCGGCCGCCCCGGCGCGGCTGCCGCCGGGATGCCCGTGCACGCCCCCGCCGAAGAGGTAGAAGGCGTCCTGCCCGAAGATCGCGTCGAGCTGCGGGACGTGCCCGGGGTGCAGCCCGCCGGACGAGACCGGGACGACCGGCCGCAGCTTCGCCCATCCCTGGTCGAAGTGCGTGTCCCCTCCGGCCGGAGCGGCGGCGTCGGTGAGCATGCGCCGCCGCTCGGCCATCGCCGCCGGCGAGCCCTCCAGCTTGCCGACCCCCGTCCCGACGTGGAGGTGGTCGACGCCGAGCAGGCGGGCCCATTTGGCGATCACCAGGAAGTCGACGCCGTGGTCGGGGTGGCGGTCGAGCACCGCGTGCATGGCGCGGTGGGCGTGGAGCGCCAGTCCCAGCCGCTCGGTCGCGTGCCGCAGGCTCGCGGTCGCCGCGAAGCCGACCGTCACGAAGTCGACCATGATGAAGCGGCCGCCCTCGCGGGCGACGAGATCCGTCCGGCGCAGCATCTCCTCGGTGTCGGCGGCGGTCACGTTGGCCCAGTAGCCCTTCCGCTCGCCGGTCTCCTCCTCGGCCCGGCGCACCCGCTCCAGGGTGCGCGGGATCCGCTCGTCGAACGGCGACCAGGGTTGGCTGTTGAGGTTCTCGTCGTCCTTGATCGTGTCGATCCCGCCGCGCAGCGTCTCGTAGGCGCGCTCGGCGTGCTCGGCGGGGGAGAGGCCGAGCTTCGGCTTGATCGTCGAACCGGTGAGGGCGCGGCCGTGAACGCCCAGCTTGCCGCGCACGCCCTCGATCCCGTAGGCGGGGCCGGGGAAGGTCGCCACCAGCGCCTCGGGGATACGCATGTCGAGGAGCTTGAGGGCGTCGACCGCCTTGAAGCCGAAGACGTTGCCGACGACGCTCGAGAGGATGTTGGGGATGCTCCCCGTCTCGAACAGTCCCCACGGGTAGGCGATGAGGGCGACCGACCCGTCGATCCGGTAGACGCGCGCCCGCAGGGAATAGGCGAGCCCCCGGTCGACCTCGTCGACCTCGGTCCAGGTGCCGGTCGAGGACTCCGCGGCGACCGCGGCGGCCGCCTCGTCCATGGGGACGTCCGGGCGCGGCGTGATCTTGAAGGCGCACAGCAGGTCCGTTGCGACCGGCACGTAGCCCAGGTCGAGGTAGAGCTCGCGGTAGGGGTGGACGCCGGGGGTGCGCGCCTGTGCGCCGGGGACGCTGGTCGAGACGGTGCTGGTCATCGGCGTCGATCGTTCCTTCTGGCATCCAACGTGTGCCCGAGCGGGCTTCGCTGGGGTCGCCTCGATTCAAGCGGAACGACGACATGCCGTCCAATACATGATAGGCTCATGTCACATGTACGATCCTTCATCTGACCGTCCGGGCACGGCCCGGCGGCGCGGGTCGGAATGGAACCTCCACCGCCTGCGCATCTTCTGGACCGTGTCCCGCCACCTCAGCTTCACGCGGGCGGCGCAGGAGCTCTTCGTGGCGCAGCCTGCCGTCTCCCACCAGGTGAAGGCGCTCGAGCGGGAGCTTGGCGTCGTCCTCTTCGAGCGCGCCGGCCGCACCATCGCCCTGACCGATGCCGGGCGCGTGCTGGCCGCCTCCTGTGACGAGATCTTCGCCCTGCTCGAGGAGAGCGCGACCCTCCTCTCGGACCTGCGCGAGGGGGCGCACGGCTGGGTCGACATCGCCGCCGACACGACCTCGGGCACCTATGTCGTGCCGCCGGCGCTGGGCGCCTTCCACCGCACCTACCCGGCGATCGAGATCACCCTCCACGTGGAGAACCGCGCCGGCGTGCAGCGCCGCCTCACCGGGCGCGCCTGCGACCTGGCGGTCATGGCCAGTCCGCCGCGCGAGGTCGGCTGCGAGGTGGCGCCGTTCCTGCCCGATCGTCTCGTCGTCGTCGCCGCGCCCGACCATCCGCTGGTCGGCGTGCCGGGGATCGTCCCCGAGGCGCTCGCGGGGGAGCGGTTCGTGCTGCGGGAGCGCGGCTCCGGGACCCGTGCCGCGACCGAGCGGTTCTTCGCCAAGCGCGGGCTGAGGCTGAACGCGCGGATGGAGCTCGGCAGCAGCGGGGCGATCGAGCAGGCGGTCGCGGCCGGGCTCGGGCTCGCCGTCGTCTCGCGCTGGGCGATCGATCTCGACCTGCAGGTCGGCCGGCTGGCCATCCTCGACGTCGCCGGCTTCCCGCTCGAGCGCCGCTGGTCGCTCGTCCACCTCCGCTCGCGGCGCCTCTCGCCGGCAGCCCGGCTCTGCTGGCAGTTCCTGGCCGACCATGCCAGGGAGTACCCGGTCGAGGCGGCCAGCTCCTCCTCGGCCATCTGGAGGGCGTCCCCAGGAAGCCCGGAAACCCGAAAGTGAAGTGGTTCCCCTAGTCGGCGTGCGGGCCGAGGCGCTCGAGGCCACCGTCGAGATGGGGACCGGACGGGCGGCCACTGCCGGTCACGCGCCGACGATCGTGCAACGCGTCCGTGACGGCGCGGCGGTAGCATCCCCGGAGACCCTCCGATGACCGATCCGATCGAACACTCCGCCGAAGCCCGTCCGGTCTGCGGCGAGCAGCGCCAGGCGGTCACCGGTTTCCCGTCGATCCACACCACGGGACCGCAGCCCTTCGGGGAGCTCTTCGGCGTCGTCGAGCCGCACGACGAGAGCGCCCGGCGGATCGCCTGCCTCGCCTGCGGCGCCGAGTGGCGTGACCTCGAGGCGTTCCGTGCGGCGCGCGAGGGACGCCCGCAGCCCGGCCGGGCTGGCAGGCACCGCCGCCGGTAGCGCAGCGGATTCCCGGTCCTCGATGGGCGCGCTGGCCGTGGCACGGTCGATCGGCGGACTGGCGTACCGCGCCGCGGGCCTGGCGCTCCTGTTCGCGGCCGCCATGCTCTGGCGGCTCTCCGACCACGTCATCCGGTTCCGCACCGTCTCCCTCGAAGCGCGCCGCGCCGACGACCCGTCTCTCGACCCGGTCGCCCTCGGGCTCGGCTTCGAGGAGATCACGTTCGAGGCACGGGAGCGGCGTGACCCGGGGAGCGGCGGAACCCTGACCCTGCGCGGCTGGTTCTTCCCCGGCGCCGCTCCGGGCGCCCCCGCCGTCATCGCCGTCCACGGCATGGGCGACAACCGCGTCGGGGTGCTGCCCGAGGTGGTCATGCTCGTCCGCGCGGGGTACGCCGTGTTCGCCTTCGATCTCCGCTACCACGGCCGCTCGGGGGGACGTTTCTGCACGTGGGGCTACTTCGAGCGCCACGACGTCTCGGCCGCCATCGACGAGCTCGCGCGTCGCGGGAAGATCGACGCGGACCGGGTCGGGGTGATTGGCGGTTCGCTCGGGGCGGCGATCGCCATCCAGGCTGCGACGGTCGAGCCGCGCATCCGAGCCGTCGTCGCCGATTCCGCCTATGCTGACTTCCGGGCGCTCCTGTTGGTCCACGGCGCCCGGCGCTACCCGGCCTTTCGCCTGCTGCCGGCCCGCGCACGCGAGGCGCTCGCCGATGCCGTCCTCGCCGTCGCCGGCCTCCGCGCCGGCTTCGACCCGCGGGACGTCGCCCCGCTGAAGGCGATCCGACGCGTCGGCGTCCCGACACTCGTCCTCCACTGTGCCGACGACGCAGAGATCGACGCGGCCGACGCGCGCCACCTGTTCGAGGCCTCCCCGGCCGAGGCGAAGGAACTCCATGTCCTCGTCGACTGCGGCCACACGAAGGGCCACGAGGCCTACCGCGACGCGTACGAGGCGCTGGTGCTCGACTTCCTGGGCCGCCACCTGGGGCGACCCGATCCGCCTACCGGTGCCGCGCCCGCCGCGCCCGCCGCACCCGCCAGCAGGCCATCCCGAGGCTGAGCATCGCGAACTTCGCGATCCAGGCCCAGCCCCCCGGATCGTGGGGGCCAGCTCCCAGGCCGGTCGGTCGGATGCGCACGACCGGTATCTCGGCCAACCGCTGCCCGAGGTCCTCGTCGGTGATACGCCGCGGGTCCACGCCGGCGACGTAGGCCGCGAAGCCGCTGGCCAGGAGCACCTGGCGGGCGGCCCGCAGGATCTCGTCGGGGTCGGTCACCGTCTCCGCGCGGCCGCCGATCGTCCGGCCGGGCAGAAGGAGCTCGACCCGCGGGTCGGCCCGCAGGTTGCGGTACCAGTCGGCCCCGGTGCCCCAGCCCGAAACGACGTAGACGAAGCCGTCGAGGATGGCGTAGTTGAGCGGCGCGTAGCGGGGCAGGGCCGTCTTCCGGCCCCGCGTCCGGAGGACGGCGACGTAGCCGGCCAGCGGGTTGCCGATCCACGAGCCGAGTCCGAGCCGGAAGGCCGGCACCATGAAGTACCGGTTGAGGTAGCCGAGATACCGTCGCACTACGTCGCGGCGCGACCCGTCGATCGACATGGCGCGCCGATCCTGGAGCACCCGTCCGGCGCCCGGACAGGGCCGGAGGGCCCGACTCCAGCCCTCCGGCCGGCGCGATCGCTGCGATCAATGCGAGGGTGCCGCGCCCCCCTTTCCGTGCCGGCCCGGGCGGAGCGACTGATAGACGTAGGCGCTGACGAGGAGCAGGATCCCCAGCCCGATGAAGGAGAGGACCCGGTAGGAGACGTCGAGCGCAGCGAGGTCGAAGACGAAGACCTTGAGCGTCGCCAGGGCGAGCAGGGCAAGCCCGAACTCGCGGACGAGCGCCAGCCCGCGCAGCACCCCGCCGCCGAACGCCCCCACGCCGACGACCGCCCAGAGGATGGAGAGCGCCACCTGGGCCTGCTTCTGGAGCTCCTCGAGCGCGACCGGTCCCCCGAGGCGCGCCTGGAAGGCGTCGACGACGCCGATCGAGAGGAGGTAGACGGCAAGGGCGCCGCCGGCCACGGCAAGGGCCGTCCCCTCGCGCCGGCCCCGGAACCGCCGGGAGCCTGCCGCCGCGAGGACGATCAGCCCGGCCAGCGCCGCGCTCGCCTCGCTCAGGAGGAGCGGGTGGTCGATCTCTTTCCCGGCGCCGACGGCCAGGCGCGCGGGCGGCGCGACGAGCGTCAACGTGACCGCCAGGCCGAGGCCGGCCAGGGTGGCGGCCGCGACCGTGTAGAGCCGGGCGCCCGGGCGGTCCCAGCGGATCGGCAGCGCCAAGGCCAGGGCGAGCGCCGACCAGCCGATGACGACGCCGAAGACCGGCAGTTCGAACGGCGCCAGGTAGGCGGCGGTGACCGTCGCCGCGACGATCGCTCCGGCGCGGATCGCCGGGACCCGCGTGACGAACGCGGCCAGGAGCATCGCCCCGATCGCCACTGCCGCCGCGACGCTCCGCTCGTCGACGAACGGGATCTGCGGCAGCGGCTCCCGCCCGATCTCACCGGGCGGCAGGTAAGAGTTGAGCAGGTCAGCCAGCGCCAGGACGCCCCCCAGGATGGCCGGGAGGTAGAGGGCGCGGGCCCGCTCGAAGCCGGCACGCGGCGCCACGCGCGGGACGACGAGATCGACGCTCGCCTGGAGCGCCACCGCCAGCACGGCCAGGCCGGACCAGCCGGCGAGGAGCGCCATGCCGGAGAGCTCGAAGGGGAGCGCGTAGGCGACGAGGAGCAGGCCGACGGAGGCGAGCGCCGCGCGGACCGGAGACGAACGCGCCAGGTACGCGGCGGCGGCCAGCGCGACGAGCAGGAGGGCGAGCGTCAGGCCGGAGCCGTTGACGAAGGGGATCGCGCCGACGGCCGTCGTGCCGCCGCCGCTGAACTTCCAGAGCGGGTACTCGACGAGTACGAAATGCCCGATGCCGAGGATCCCCAGGACGATGCCCCCGACGTCGGCGAACCCGCGGGCGTCGGCGGGGAAGCGGACGGCGTCCCCGCGGATCCAGGCGAGGGTCACCGCCTCGGCGACCCAGCCGATCGCCAGGGGCGGGCCGGAGAGCTCGAAGGGGAGCGCGTAGGCGACGAGGGCGAAGCCGGCCGCCCCCAGGCCGATGCGGATCGAGGCGGAGCGCACGAAGATGCCCGCCACCGCCAGGCCGCCGAGCAGGAAGCCGAGCGTCAGGCCCGCGCCGTTCACGAACGGCATGGCGCCGGCGGGGTGACCGAGCCCGACGATCAGCCGCTCGACGGGATACTCGATCGCCACGAGGTGGGCGACGGCGAGCGTGCCGAGGACCGCGGCGACGATGCCGGCGTACCGGTGGTCGCGCGTGCCGAAGACCCAGGCGAGCGCGACCGCCTCGGCGGCCCAGGCGAGCGCCACGATCGGGCCGCCGAATTGGACCGGGATCGCCATCGTGACGGCCGTGACGCCGGTGCCGACGGCGAGCATCCCGAAGGGGTGCAGCTCCCCCTCCGCCCGCAGGAAATAGCCGCCCAGGACGAAGTGCGCCAGGGCGACGAGGGCCAGGAAGAGGCCCCGGAGGGGTGTGGCATCACCGTCCAGCAGCAGGAATCCGGCCCCCACCAGGAATGCCGCGTTGGCCACCAGGAGCGGTGCCGAGGAGACCCTCAGCTCGCCACGGCGGTGACGGAACTCCTCGCCGCCGGCCGCCACGGCGCTCAGCGCCCAGAAGGCGACGACCCCGGCCAGCCCGAGAGCGCGGTCGGGATGCCCCAGGATCCAGACGGCGAGCTGCGGGGCGGTCAGGATGAAGGCCAGGCTCGGCAGCCAGGACCAGCTGCGGAAGAGGGCGATGGCGGTCGTGGCGGCCAGGGCGGTCCCGAGGAACCCGATCGTCGCCAGGGACGCCGGAGCGCCGAGGAGCGGCGGCGCGGCCAGCATCGCCACCACGCCGAAGGCGGCGACCGCCTGGGAGCCCGCCCGGATCGCGATGACCGTCGCGGCGGCCATGCTGAGCAGCGACCCGGCAAGGGCCAGCTCGGCCGGCACGAGGCCGTAGAGCCGCGTCGCGGCGAGGAGGGCGAGCGAGATCGTGCCGAGCCCGACGGCGACGAGGACGTGCCCGAGGAGCGCCTGACCTCGCTCGAAGAGCCAGGCGCTGCCGGCGATGAACAGTGCGCCGCCGGCCAGGCCGATCAGCACGCGCAGCTCGGGTCCGACCCAGCCGCTGCTGAAGGCGAGGCTCAGGAAGAAGATGACGCCGATCAGGACGGCCGCGCCGCCGACCCAGGCGAGGAGGCGCCCGGTGACCCGTTGCTCGATCTCCTGGAGCGACCAGCCCCCGCCGGGCGTCCAGCCGATCGCCTCCTTGATGGCGGTCAGCCACGCTGCCTCGATGGGGACCGGTGCCTCTGCGGCAGCGGTGACCGGTTCCGCCGCGGGCGCGGGCGGCGCCGCCGGAGCGACCCGCGCCCCCGCGATGACGACCGAGACCGGCGGCACCTCGGCGAACGCCACGCCACAGTGGTTGCACTTCCCCTTCCAGTAGGGGCTGATCGGCTTGCCGCACCGGCCACACCGCCGGTCCCCCACGCTCGCCGGTGCCTCGACCGCCGCACGAGCCGGCGTCACGGTCGATCCCCAGAGGGCTCCGCCGAGCGCCGTCCCGGGAGCGGTCCATCCGGCCGGCGACACCGGGATGGCCGGGGCCGCGGTCTCGTCGACCGGAGCCTCCCCGAGTAGGCGCACCTCGACTGCGGCCAGTCGCTCGTCCAGCCGATCCAGCCGCCCTTCGAGCCTGGCCAGCCGCTCGCTCCGGGTGAGGGGTTCCTGCTCGGTCATCGTGCCGTCCTCCCGTGCGCACCGCACGCCGCTGCGTTGGCGAGACGCCGGCACTGTGCACCTCGACCGTCACGGTTTCGTCTCGCGGCCGCTACGCTGGTCGCGGCGCCGATCGGGTGTTCGCGCCGTCTCGATGGACGAGGGAAGGACGCGTGCCGGTGACCTGGGATGTCATCGTCGTGGGGGGCGGCCACAACGGACTGGTCGCCGCCGCCTACCTGGCGAAGGCCGGCCGCTCGGTCCTCGTCCTGGAGCGCCGCCACCTGGTCGGCGGGGCGTGCGTCACCGAGGAGCTCTTCCCCGGCTTCCACTACTCCACCACCTCGTACGTCTGCTCGCTCCTGCGCCCGGCGGTGATCCGGGACCTGCGGCTGGGGGAACACGGTCTCGAGATCCTGCCGGCCCGGACGTTCTTCGCCCCGTTCCCCGACGGTCGCTCCCTGCTTCTCGGGCAGGGGCCGGAGGAGGACGCGGCGGCGATCGGACGCTTCTCGCCACGCGACGCCGAGACCTACCCGCGCTACACGGCCGCGCTCGCCCGCCTGGCGGAGGTGATCCGGCCGGTCTTCGACCTCGTTCCCCCGAACCCCGCCCGGCTAGGCCTGGCGGGCGCGCTCGACCTGCTGCGCCTGGGCCGCGCCTTCCGTCGCCTCTCGGTCGCTGACCAGGCGCTCCTGGCCAAGTGCCTGACCGTGAGCGCGGCCGATCTTGTGGCGGAGTGGTTCGAGTCGCCCGAGCTGCGCGCCTCGCTGGTCGCCTCCGGGACGATCGGCATCTGGGGCAGCCCGAGCACGCCGGGAACCGCCTTCGTCCTCCTCCACCACGCGGTCGGGGACGCCGCCGGCGAGCCCGGGGCGTGGGGCTTCGTGCGCGGCGGGATGGGCGGCGTGACGCAGGCGCTGGCCGCCGCCGCCCGGGAGCACGGCGCCGAGATCCGGACCGAGGCGCCGGTCGAGCGGATCGCGGTGCGCGACGGCCGGGCGAGCGGGGTGGTCGCTGGCGGGGAGGAGCTGCGGGCACGCGCCGTCGTCTCCAACGCCGACCCGAAACGGACCTTCCTGGGGCTCGTCGGCCGGGACGAGCTGCCGGCCGATTTCGCGCGCGGGATCGAGAACCTGCGCATGACCGGCAACTCGGCCAAGGTGAACGTCGCCCTCTCCGAGCCGCCCGACTTCGCCTGCCTCCCCGGCGACGGGCCGCACCTGCGGGGCACCATCGACATCGCCGGCGGCGAGCCGGAGTATCTCGAGCGGGCATTCCACGACTTCCGGGCCGGCCGCCCGTCGCGGCAGCCATACCTCGAGATCGTCCTCCCCTCCACGGTCGACCCCACCCTGGCACCGCCCGGCCGGCACGTCATGTCCATCTCGCTCAAGTACGTGCCGTACCGGCTGGCCGAGGGCGACTGGGAGATGCGCCGCGAGGAGCTCGGTGACCTGGCGATCGCCACGCTCGCCGAGTACGCCCCGAACGTCCCCGGGGCGATCCTCCACCGCCAGGTGCTGACCCCGCTCGACTTCGAGCGCGTCTACGGGCTGACCCGCGGCAACATCGCCCACGGCGACATGGCCGCCGACCAGCTCTTCTTCATGCGCCCGCTCTACGGCTGGGCGCGCTACCGGACGCCGATCCGCGGGCTCTACCTCTGCGGCGCCGGGACACATCCCGGCGGCGGCGTCATGGGCGCCGCCGGCCGCAATGCTGCCGCCGTCGTGCTGCGGGATCTCGGGCGGCGGCGTCCCGGCTGAGCGCTACGGACGGCGGCGCGCCCGCCCTCCCTCATCCCGGTCCGCCATCATCCTGTAGCTGGCGAAGTGGCCTGCTTCCGCACCGCCTCCGGCACGGGAGCGAGCCAGTCGGCTCGCTCCTCCTCGAGCTCGCGGATGATCGCGCGGAGCCCCGGGTCCTCGCCGGCGTAGCGCCGGATGCGCCCGGCGACCGCCTCGGCAGCCGCTGACGCGGACGCGAAATCGCCCAGCCGGTTAGGCCGGACCGCCTCCTGCCGGGCACGCGCTGCGTAGATCGCGGCGACCGCCCGGTCGGCGACCCGGTCGCGCGGCTGCGCGTCGTTGTCCCGGTCGGGGGCGTAGGTCCAGCGCACCGTTACCGCCCAGCCGTCGAAGGCGCTCTCGCGGTCCCCCAGCGAGACCGTCGCCGCGCGCTCCCGCCCGACCTCCCCGCAGGGGAAGTTGAGCTTGAGGACGACGGCGCGCTCCTGGCCGGAGACCAGGTCGCCGAGCTGCGCCGCTGGCCGATCGGCCGGGGCGAGCTCCTCCGCTGGGTCGCCCGAGAAGGGGATGCTTCCACCGCCCCGCTGCCGCTGGCGGTGCATCACCTACGCCCACGGGGAGTGGCAGAGGTCCGAGCGGGGCGGAACGAGTGGCGCCCGGTGTTCGGCCACGCTCGACCCTCGCTCCGCGGCGGGCGGCGCGGGCGGCGGCCGGCCTCTGTCACGCCCACCAGGCGTAGGTGACGCACGACCCCCGCGCTGAGCGTCCCCCGGCCGTCCCCGCCGCGTCCCCCCGGTCGATCCTGGCTCCCCGCACCCGCCGGGCACAGGGAATGGGATGCTTCCCGGGGCCCAGATCGCGGTGGTGGCGCCGGGGTCCCGGGGGGCCGAGTTCACCGGGTTTCCGGGCCGGTGGGCACCTGCACGGGAGTGAGGCAGGACCTAG
>Ga0154433_1066_pt1 | contig 18739 bp, 19 predicted proteins | sample RifGroC2_FD_115937 | JGI IMG/M metagenome (GOLD analysis project Ga0154433, IMG submission 115937) | Chloroflexi bacterium GWC2_73_18 | reverse complement strand
CTGGCGGGGTTGATACCACCAACACCTAGTGTCCATCGTTTACGGCTAGGACTACCGGGGTATCTAATCCCGTTTGCTCCCCTAGCTTTCGCGCCTCAGCGTCAAGAACGGGCCAGGAAGCCGCCTTCGCCACTGGTGTTCCTCCCGATATCTACGCATTTCACCACTACACCGGGAATTCCGCTTCCCTCTCCCGCCTTCGAGTCGATCAGTATCGAATGACCCTCCCCAGTTGAGCCGGGGGCTTTCACATTCGACTTGAACGACCGCCTGCGCGCTCTTTACGCCCAGTAAATCCGGACAACGCTCGCCACCTACGTATTACCGCGGCTGCTGGCACGTAGTTTGCCGTGGCTTCTTCCTCAGGTACCGTCATCATCGTCCCTGAGAAAAGAGGTTTACGACCCGAAGGCCTTCATCCCTCACGCGGCGTTGCTGCGTCAGGCTTTCGCCCATTGCGCAAAATTCCCGACTGCTGCCTCCCGTAGGAGTCTGGGCCGTGTCTCAGTCCCAGTCTGGGTGATCGTCCTCTCAGACCACCTACCGATCGTCGCCTTGGTGAGCCGTTACCCCACCAACGAGCTAATCGGACGCAAGCCCCTCCCGAAGCGCCTTTCGGCTTTGATCGGGCGAATGAACGACCGACCATATGCGGTATTAGCCACCCTTTCGGGCAGTTGTTCCCCACTTCGGGGCAGGTCACCTACGCGTTACTCAGCCGTCCGCCACTAACGACCAGAGCAAGCCCTGATCGTCCGTTCGACTTGCATGTCTCATGCACGCCGCCAGCGTTAATCCTGAGCCAGGATCAAACTCTCCGACAATAGAGACTGGCCTCTCGGCCAGTCGACTGATCGGGGTTTGCCCGCTCGCCTTACCGGATTACCTGCCACTCTTCACTTGTTAAGGTGCAGCGCTCCAGGTCCCACCGGGCGCCCGGCGCAACACTCCCATTCTGAGGCGAGCGCTTCCGGGTGTCAACCGCGGTCCCTGGTGCCGGCCGAGCGTCGTCCCCCCGTCGCGGCACTGACCGCGGCGGCGCATCGTAGCCCGCCTCCCGCCCGCTGTCAAACGCCGAGCGGGCTCTCCTCGACGAGCCGGGGGATGGCGCCGGCGATGGAGCCTGGGAGCGCCAGCCGGGCACGCCCGGCTCGCCGATGAGCGCTTCGCCGCCCCCGTCGCGGGTGGGAGCCCGCGGCCGAGTCCCGCGGCAGTCCCGCCCCGGGGCCCTTCGGGCCGCTCTGTCCCGTCAGTCCGTCGTCTGCACCCACGCCTTGAACAGGGTGATCGTGTCGGTGGCATTGGCGAAGTGCAGACGCACGCTGATGCCGAAGGACTCCTTCCAGACCGGGGTCAGCGTGACCTGGGAGCAGCGGTAGGCGTTGGTGGCGGGCCAGGCGATCGCCTGCGAGAGGAAGCCGCTCTTGTTCCCCCACAGGTCGATCCTGGTCGGCTTGGTGGCCGCGCCGTTGGTGGACTGGGCGCAGAACTCCACGAACTTGATCTTCTGGCCCCGGTCCTCCAGGAAGGTGAACATCGCGAAGGGGATGTGCACCCACTGGTCCGACGCGCCCGTCGACTTCCGGCGGACCGCCGTGCCCCATCCGTAGTGCCGGAACACTGCGAGCTGGCCAGGCGTCTCGGCCACCCACGCCGTCCCCTGGACGGCGAGGTCGCTCACGGCCGGATCTGCGGCGCGAGCCGGAGATCGTGGCCATGCGGTTCCGAAGAGGAGGGTACCGCCGAGGCCCAGCAGGAGCACGAGGCCCACCGACGCGAGGACAACGGGTCGCCTGCGCATGGTTACCTCCTTGCGTGGTTCGGACACGGGGGTACGAGGGCTCATGGGCCGGACCAGGTTCTCCTCGGGGTGGCTGGAGGCCTTCCCACCTTGCCTCCACGGGTCGAGGGGCCACCCCCGTGCATCACCACCTGCCGGTCCCGTATAGGCCCTGCGCATCCCGGGGGCAAGGGCCGTTCGAGCCCCAGACGAGGGCTGTTGGGCCCGTTGATCGTTGGTCCGGTCGTCAGAGGGGCGGGCTCTGGAGGACCAGGATCAACGCAGCCCCGGAGAGCCAGCTGAGGAGCGCCAGCTCGGGGCCACCGGTCGCGCCGAGGGCCAGCGCGGCAGCATAGAAGAGCGCGCCCGCCGCCGCGCCGAGGAGGACCTTCCCCAGGCGGAGCAGGATCTCGTTCCGCAGGTCACTCACAGTTCCCGCCTTCCCTGGAGGGCCCGGACGAGCGTCACGTCATCGGCATACTCGAGGTCGCCGCCGACCGGGATGCCGCGCGCGATCCGCGTGACGCTCCCCACGATCCCGTCGAGCCGCTCCCCGAGGTACATGGCCGTGGCCTCGCCCTCCAGGGTCGGGTTGGTGGCGAGGATCACCTCTTCCCACGACCCGCCGGCGTCGCGGGCCGCCACGGCACGATCGAGGAGCTCGCGGATGCGGAGCCGGTCGGGGCCGATCCCGTCGATCGGGGAGATCGCCCCGTGCAGCACGTGGTAGAGCCCGCGGAACTCGCCGGTCCGTTCCAGGGCGACGAGGTCGAGCGGCTCCTCGACGACGCAGACGCGGGTCTGGTCGCGGGACGGGTCGCGGCAGATGGCGCAGAGCGGCGTGTCACTGATGTTGTGGCAGCGCTCGCAGAGGACGACCTCCTCCTTGACCGCGATCAGCGCGGCGGCGAGGCTGCGCGCCTCGGCCTCCGGTGCGCGCAGCAGGTGGTAGGTGAGCCGTTGCGCCGTCTTGGGGCCGATGCCGGGCAGCCGGGAGAAGGCTTCGACGAGGCGGGCGACCGGTTCGACGAGGATGGGCATCGGACTCGGGCCTGCTGCCGCGGCTCAGCCGAGGCCGGGCAGGCGGAGGCCGCCGGTGATCGACGCCACCTTCTGCTCGGCGAGGGCGCGCGCCGCACGCAGCGCGTCGTTGACGGCGGCAACGACGAGGTCCTGGACGAGCTCCACGTCTCCACCGTCGAGCACCTCGGGGTCGATCGTCACCGAGACGAGATCCTGCTTGCCGGTCACCGTCGCCCGCACGGCGCCCCCACCGGCCGACCCCTCGATCGTCGTCGCCTCGAGCTCGGCCTGGACGCGCGCCATCTCAGCCTGCATCTGCTGGGCCATGCGCGCGAGGTTGCCCATCCCCATGACGCCGTCCTCCTCTCGGCTCAGCTCACATCGCCGACGCCGGCCGCCTCACCGCCGAAGATCCGCCGCGCCTGCTCGAGCAGGGTGGCGGCCTCCTCGTCGAGTTCGTCCACCGGGAAGGCCTCGACATTGGTGGCGACGCAACGAACGCCGAAGCTGGCGCCGAGCACCTGACTGATGCCCTTCTCGAGGGTACCGCGGCGCCGCTCGAGCGCGGCGGCGAGGAAACCCTTGTCCTCCGGAAAGCCGAGGATCACGGTGCGTCCCTCGATGGAGAGCGGGCGGCACGCCTCGATCAGCGGGCGAGCCGCCGGGTTGTGGCCGATGACGACGACGATCTCCGCCCAACGCTCGCGCAGCCGCGCGAGATCGAGGTCCGCCGGTGCCGCGAGCGCCTCCGAGGCGGACGGCGGTACGGGCACGGATGCGTGCGCGTCGGCCCGGGGGGCTGGCGGCGAAGGGGCCTTCTCCGGACGCACGGCCGAGGGCTCGGCGCGCTCCGCCCCGGCCGCCGACGCGCCGGGGACGCGGGCGAGACCCGGCGTAGCCCCGGCGGAGAGGCCGGAAACGGCGACGGGGGCGGCCGGCAGCTCAACGAGCGGGGCGAGCAACGCCAGCTCCAGCGCGAAACGCGGCCCGCCCGAGCGGGCGCGCTGGAGGTCGAGTCCGATCAGGCGACGCGCCGCGCGGGCCAGCTCGCCGGCGTCGGTCGTGGCGAGGGCCGGTGGCACTCCCTCCGCGCGTCCGGCCAGCTGCGCGGCGATGACACGGCGCAGCCGCTCGATCACCTGCTCGGTGAAGGTGCGCAGGTCGCGCCCGTGTTCCTCGAGGGTGTCGAGCACGGCGATCCCGGCCAGCGCTCGGCCGTACACGAGGGCGGCCAGGAAGGCGTCGACCGAGGCCGCATCGGCGAGCCCGAGCAGGTCGCCGACGCGCTCGGCCGTCAGCCGGCCGTCGGCGGTCGAGAGGAGCTGGTCGAGCATGCTCTCCGCGTCGCGCATGCCGCCGGCTGCGAGGTCGGCCACCAGCGCGATCGCCTCGGGCTCGGCCGCGCGGCCGCTCTCGGCGAGGATCCGTTGGAGCTTGCCGACGATCTCGGCCTGGCGGAGACGGCGGAAGTCGAAACGCTGGACGCGCGAGAGGATCGTGGCCGGGATCTCGTGCGGGTCGGTCGAGGCGAAGATGAAGACGACGTGGCCGGGCGGTTCCTCCAGTGTCTTGAGCAGCGCCGCCCAGCCATCGCGCGTGACCTGATGGGCCTCGTCGAGGATGTAGATCTTGCGGCGCAGGTCGGTCGGGGCGTAGCGGACCTTCTCACGCAGCTCCCGGATCTGGTCGATGCCGCGGTTCGAGGCGGCGTCGATCTCGAGCAGGTCGAGGGCGCGCCCCTCGCGGATGGCGACGCAGGAGGGACAGACGTCGCACGGCTCGCCGTCGCGCAGGTCGGTGCAGTTGATCGCCTTGGCCAGGATCCGCGCCATCGAGGTCTTGCCCGTGCCGCGGGGACCGACGAAGAGGTAGGCATGCCCGACGCGGCCGAGCCGGACCGCGTTGCGCAGCGTCTCGACGACCGCCTCCTGCCCGACGATCTCGACGAACCGCTGGGCGCGCCAGCGGCGGTAGAGCGCACGATGCTCGGGGACGGGCGGGCTCTCCTGTGGCACGGGCCTCCTCGCTGCGGCGCGCCGGCCGGCGCTCCCCCAGACTATGCCGTGCACCCTCCGTCGACCTGGGGCGCCCGTGCTTGCCGGCACGTCCGGCTCGGACCAGGCCTTGCCGCGGCGCTCGCCGCCCATCGTTTACCGCTGCTTCCTTCCGGACCTGACGGGGTTCACGAGTCGACGACGCGCGGGACCCGGCCCTCAACGCCTCGCGGACCGGCAGCTTCCGAGCACCGAGGCCTCGGGAGGGGATTCAGCCCTGCTGGAGCGGATTGCAGGTACAGGGCACCGCTAGTTCCCCGCCTAGCACGGCCTGCGGATGATACCGCTTCCGCTCCGGCAGGGACGGGTACGAGGGTGGCGGAGAGGGCGGGATTCGAACCCGCGATGGGTTTCCCCATACCGCATTTCCAGTGCGGCGCCCTAGGCCTCTAGGCGACCTCTCCGCGAGGCGACCCGGAGCGGATCGGGCCGGCCCGAGACGTGGCCTCGCAGCCGATCGGGCCGGGCGGCACCGTCCGCCGGACTGGCGGAGAGGGTGGGATTCGAACCCACGGAGCTTTCGCTCACCGCTTTTCGAGAGCGGCACCATCAACCACTCGGACACCTCTCCGCGCGAGAGGATAGCAGGCTGGGACGGCGGCACACCCGCGCCCCGAGAGCCGCGGGCGGGCCTCAGCGGGCGACCGGGCGAGGCGTTCGGCCGGCCGCCGCGGCTCGCTCGGCGGAGCGGAAGAGCTCGGCGGCCTCGTCGCTGCGGATCCCGCTCACGACCTGGAGCTGGCGCGGCAGCGCCACCGAACGAGCCAGCTGCACGGCCGTGCCGGCAGCGCCCGCGCGGGGGTCGGGCAGGGCGAAGACGAGACGCTCGACGTCGCTCTCGAGCAGCGCTCCCACGCACATGGCGCACGGCTCGAAGGTGGTGAAGATGGTGACATCCGCGAGGTGAGCGGTCCCGAGCTTCCGGGCGGTCTCGCGCAGGGCGACGATGACGGCGTGCGCCGTCGGGTCCCCGCTCGCGCCCACCTGGTCGTGGGCGCGGGCCACCATGGCGTCGTCGATGACCGCGACCGCGGCGACCGGGCGCTCGCCGCGCTCGGCGCCGTTGCGCGCCTCGGCCAGGGCCTCGCCCATGTAGAGCTCGTAGTTCACGCGGTCATCCTACCGCACGCCCCGGCCCTCCCGACCGGGCGCAGGCGCCCGTGCCATGATTCGGGGCGGGAATGACGATGGGCGCACGCGCCTGGCTCAACCCGGCGATCGTGGCGAGCTACCCGGTCGGGGCAGCCCGCAGCCTTCGGCGCCGCTGGATCGGGCCGCGCCGCTGGCCAGGCGATGCGCGGGCCATCTGCGCGGCGGTCATCGAGCGGTGCTGGAACGGCGAGTACCTCGCCGCGAGCGGCGGCCACTTCCGCCAGTTCTGGACTCGCGACCTCGGCTTCAGCGCGGGCGCCCTGGTGCGACTCGGACAGGGCGAGCGGGTCGTCGCCTCGCTGGCCTGGGCTCTCGAGACGTGGAAGGCGCGTCGCCACCACATCACGACGACGGTCTTCGGGGGCCGTCGGCCGGCGGACGTCTACGCGTACGGCATCGACTCGCTGCCGCTCTTCCTCTGGGCGCTCCGGCTCTGCGGCGCGGGCGACCTCGTCGCCCGTCACGGCGGCTGGCTGCGCGATGAGGTGCGCTGGTTCGCCGAGGTGGCCGTCGACCGACGCACCGGCCTGGCGAGGACCGACCGCGACTTCTCCGGCCACCGCGACACGGTGCGTCGGCGCGGGACCTGCCATGCCGCCGTCATGGTCGCCCTCCTGGCGCGGGAGGCGCGCCTCCTCGACCTCCTGCCTCGCCCGTTGGGCAACGGCGACCCCTCGGCCCGGCTGGTCGAGGCGTACTGGCGCGGAGATCACTTCGCCGACGCCCCGGAGGGGCCCGGCGTCGTCTCGGGCGAGGCGAACGTGTGGCCGTTCTGGACCGGCGTCGTCGACGACGTGGCGATGCTGGGCGCGGCGCTCGGCGTCCTGCGCAGGGCGGGCCTCGATCGGCCGCTTCCGCTCCGGTACGTCGCGCGTCGCGAGGCCGCGATCGAGGCGTGGCCGACGCGCCTGCTGCTCCCCGACTACCAGGGCACCAGCGTGTGGACCTCGCTCGGAGCGATCTACCTGCAGCTCGAGGCGCGGGTCGATCCGGCCGCCGCCGCTCGCGACGCCGGCGCGTACGTCGTCCTGGTCGAGCGCGAGGGCACCTTCTGGGAGGTCCTCGACGGATCCGGGCGGCCCTTCCGTGGGCGGTACGGCCTCTACCATGCCGACGAGGGGATGCTCTGGTCGGCGATCTTCCTCGACGCGCTGGAGGGGATCGCGCCGGCGCCGTCCGGCTAGGCGACCTCGCGGCGGATCGTGCCGGCGGCGAGGGCGACGAAGAAGGCGGCGATCGTCGCCAGCACCGCGATGTCCAGCTGGACGCTCCCGGCGCCCAGGTCGTAGCCGCGGATCATGACGTCGCGGAGACCGTCGACGGCGTAGGTGAGCGGCAGGAGGCGGGCGATCGGCTGGAGGACGTCGGGGAGCGTCTCGACCGGCCAGAAGATCCCCGCGAGAAGGCCCTGGGGGACGATCACGATCGGGATGAACTGGAGGATCTGCAGCTCGGTCCGGGCAAAGGTCGAGAGGAAGATCCCCAGGTTGACGGCGCCCAGGGCGAGCAGCAGGGCGATCAGGAACGCCAGCAGCGGGCTCCCGGCCGTCGGGACGTCGAGTCCGACCACGAAAGCCGGCAGCGGCCCGATCGCCGGCACCTCGAGCCGCATCAGCGAGAAGACGATGAGGATGACGACCTCGAAGGTGGCGAAGATGCCGAAGCCGAGGGAGTAGCCGAGCACGATCTCCGGCTTGGTGACCGGCGTGGCGAGGAGGCGCTCGAGCGTGCCGCCGACCCGCTCGCGCAGGAAACTGATGCCGGTCAGGACGAAGACGAAGAAGTAGGCGAAGTAGCCGATGAAGACCGGCGCCATGACGTCGAGCACGTCCGCGTCGGGCGTGCCGAAGACGGTCTCGCGCTCGATCCCGATCTCGCCTCGCGGCCCGCCGGGCGCCAGCGAGAGGATCGCCCGGCTGACGGCGCGCTGCAGCCCGGCGACGTGGCCGCCCTCGGCGATGGCGTTGGCGCCCTGGGTGATGAGGCGAAGCCGCGGCGAGCCACCGGCGAGCAGGTCGGCGACGAAGCCCGAGGGGACGACAAGAGCGGCGTCGATCCGGTCGTCCGCCAGCGCGGCGCGCGCCGTCACCTGGTCGACGATCCCGTCGTCGACGACGGTAAGACCCGCCCCCATGGCGGCGTCGCTGATCGCCGAGGCGAGCCGTCCGCCGGCGGCCACATCGAGGTCGACGATGGCGACGCGGGTCGGCGCGATCTGCTGGTCGCGGAGGACCCAGCCGAGGAGCGCCGTGACGGCGACGGGCACGATGAAGATGAGCGCGAGGGTGCGGTGGTCCCGGCGGAACCCGTCGATGATCCGCCGGGTGATCGACCAGAGCCGCCGGGCGCTCACGAGGCGGCCGCCGCGCCCGTGACGCCGGCGAAGTGGAGGAAGGCGTCCTCCAGACGGTCGGTCCCGGCCCGACGGCGAAGCTCGTCAGCGGAACCGCGGGCCAGGACGCGGCCGTCGCGGATGAAGAGGAGCTCGTCGCAGCGGTCTGCCTCGTCCATCACGTGGCTGGCCACCAGGAGCGTGGCTCCGCCGCCGGTGAGACGCCGGAAATGGGCCCAGAACTGGACGCGCAGGGCCGGGTCGATCCCCACCGTCGGCTCGTCGAGGAAGACGACCGTCGGCTCGTGGACGAGGGCGCAGGCGAGCGAGAGGCGGCGGCGCATCCCGCCGGAGAGCTCGAGCGCCGGCGTCCCGCGACGGTCGTCCAGCTCGACCAGCGCGAGCGCGGCGAGGAGACGCGCCCGGTCCGCCCGTCCGTAGAGGCCCGCGAAGAAGCGGAGGTTCTCCCAGACCGAGAGCTCGGGATAGATCCCGTCGCTCTGGGTCATGTAGCCGACCCGCGAGAGGAGCGGGCGCGAGGGCATCCGCGTCCCGAGGACACGAGCCTCCCCGCTGGTGGCGCGGGCGAGGCCGACGAGGAGCCGGATCAGCGTCGTCTTGCCCGAGCCGTTGGGGCCGATGAGGCCGTAGATCCGGCCGGGAGCGAGCGCGATGTCGACGCCACCGACCGCATGGATCGGCCCGAAGGTCTTGCGCAGGGCGACCGTCTCGATCGCCGGCGGCAGCGTCTGACCGCTCACGAGCGCGAAGTGTACGCCGACATCAGGAAGGTTCGAACATCATCAGCCAGGTGATGACGCCGACGATCGTCGAGCCGCCGTGCAGCACGCGGCTAGATGCCCAGGGTCCGCAGGTATTCGCGGTTGACCAGCTGCGCATCGAAGAGCGCCTCCAGCGTGTCGTCGCGGCGCAGCCAGCGGTCCTGCTCGACCACGAGCCAGCCGTGGTAACCGTGGACCTTCAGCGCCTCGATGACGCGGTCGATGCCGGAGTCGCCCCGGCCCAGCTCGGTGAAGACGCCGCGGTCGAGCGCCTCCTCGAGCCCCTTCCCCTCGCGCTTCACCGCCGCCATGACGCCGAGGTCGCAGTCCTTGACGTGGACGTGGCGGATCAGCTCGTGGTAATCGTTCGCGAGGCTGGTCGGATCGGCGCCGCCGAAGGCGGCATGACCGGTGTCCAGGACGAGCCCCAGGAGCGCCGGGTCCATCGCCTCGACGACCCGCCGGATCTCGGCGTCCGACTCGATGTAGGTGCCGGCATGGAAGTGGAGGACGGCCTCCAGGCCGGCCGCGCGACAGATCTCGGCGGCCCGGTGGAGGTTATCCATGAGCACCCGGAAGCGCTCCGCCGGGAGCCACGCCTCGGGATGCTCGGGGATCCGCCCGGCGAAGGCGAACCGCTCCGGCTCGCCGAAGCCGTCGCAGAGGATGGCCAGCGGCCGCGATCCGTCGGGCGCTCCCTCGGTGATCAGTCGCAGCTGCTCGCGCAGCCAGACGCGCTCCTCCTCGGCGCGCTCGGCGCGGCTGAAGTGGAGCGGCAGGAAGGAGCCGACCAGCGCCAGCCCGCGAGTGGAGAGCCGCTCGCGGAGCTGTTCGGCGGTACCCAGGTAGCCGGGCGGCCCGAGCTCGGTGCCCTCGTAGCCGATGCGAACCATCATGTCGAGGATCTGGTCGGGCTCCGGCATCCAGGCGTCGTCGGGCAGGATCTCGTTGACCCCGAAGGAGACGGGCGCGTTCGCCACGCGCATCGGGCTCTCGTTCATGCTGCGGCCTCCCGGCGACGCACCATCGGCAGCCGCGGATCGGGCGCCATCCCCTCCCAGGCGACCCGCGTCCAGTCGAGGTCCGGGTCGAAGCTGGCGGCCATGGTGCGCCAGTCGCCCTCGCAGGCGAGGGCGTTGAGGTAGTAGCAGTCGAAGCCGTGCCCGGCCACGAACGGGTGATAGCCGTACGGCACGAGGCAGAGGTCGCCGTGGCGGACCGTGACCGCCTCGTCGAGGCTCCCGTCGCGCCGGTAGAGGCGCTGGATCCCGAAGCCCTCGGGCCGCGCCACCTGGTAGAAGTAGATCTCCTCGAGGATCGCCTCGCGCGGCGGGTCGTGCTCGTCGTGCTTGTGCGGCGGGTAGCTCGACCAGCCGCCGGCCGGCGTGTAGACCTCGACGGCGAGGAGACGGTCGGCCGGGAAGTCGGGCATCACCAGGTGGTTGATCTGGCGCGTAGCGTTGCCGGCGCCGCGGATCTCCGTCTCCACGTCATCCGGCGCGATCAGCCGCGGCTCGAGGCGGCGGCGCGCCTCGGCCATCCCGATCGCCAGGGTGCTCACGGGCCCAAGGGGGGCGATCGCGTAGCGCGTCTTGCGGGGCAGGTAGAGCGCCCAGGGCATCCCGGCGAAGACGGAGGCGCGTCCCTCGAGGAGGTAGGTGGCGCCGTCGGCCTCGACACGCAACCCGCCGGAGAGCGTCACCACGAGCGCCTCGCGGGTCCCGGTCGTGCCCCGCAGCGGCGCGTCCGGCGTGACCGCCCGGGCCGAGAAGGAGAGGAAGCGCCAGCCCGCGGCGGCGGCCTCGACGTCGACGTCGACGGGTCGCCCCAGGGCGTCGCGGCCGCCGTCGTGCGGCCGGACCAGGAAGCGGCTGCTCATGTGGACCTCACGGGGTGATGACCACCTTGGTCGCCTCGCCGCTGCGCAGCAGGACCAGCCCCTCGTGCACCGCCTCGAGACCCAGCACGTGGGTCACGATCGGCGCCAGGGGCAGGCTCCCCTGCTCCACCAGGCGGATCGCCGACGGGAAGGTGAAGTTCGAGATGTAGGAACCGAAGATGGAGAGGCTCCGCTCGGTGATGGCGTACTGCCGGATCGGCGGCAGCGCGTTCGCGTTCATGCCGAAGAGGACGATGCGGGCGCCCATCGCCGCGCAGTCGATGGCGGCGGCGAGCCGGGTGCCGACCGCGTCGACGACGATGTCCGCGCCGAGCGGGAACAGCTCCTCGCGGCGGACGGCGAACTCGTCGGGCGACAGGACGATTTCGGCCCCCACGGCGGTCGCGACCGGCCGGCGCGCCTCCGACGGCTCGACCGCGATCAGCGGGGCGGCGCCGGCTGCCTTGAGGACGGCGATGAAGAGGCAGCCGATCGCCCCGGCGCCGAAGACGATGGCCGACTCGCCCGGCCGCGCCGCGGCGCGGTTGGTCCCGTTGACGACGCAGGCGAGCGGCTCGATGAGGGCGGCGGCCGTCGCCTCCACCCCCTCGGACAGCGGGTAGACCGAGGCGGCCGGCGCCTTCGTGTAGCGGGCGAGCGCTCCGTCGCGGTGGACGCCGAGGGCCAGGATGTTCGTGCAGGCAGCCGGCCGCCCGGTGCGGCAGAAGTGGCAGGCGCCGCACTTGGGATCGGGGTCGACGACGACGCGGGCGCCGACGCGCACGCCGGCGGCGTCCCCGACCGCGGCGACACGGCCGACGAACTCGTGGCCGAGCACCACCGGTGGCGTCGACGGGTGGCCGGGCGGAACGTTGAGGATCTGCAGGTCCGAGCCGCAGACGCCGCACGCCTCGACCTCGACGATGACGTCGTCCGGCCGTTCGACGACCGGGTCGGGGTGTTCCTCGACCCGCAGGACGCCGTTGCCGTGGAAGACCGCCGCGCGCATCGCCGTCAACGCCCCGCGCCGCCGCGGCTGCCGATGAGGCCGGAGATGCGTCGCGCCTGACCGGCCATCAACCAGGAGAGTCCGAGCACCGCCATCGTCCCCACCAGGAGCACCGTCGCCACCGCGTTCACCTCCGGGGTGACCCCGAACTTGATCTGCGTGTAGATGTAGATCGGCAGCGTCAGCTGCGGACCCACCGTGAAGAAGGTGATCACGAACTCGTCGATCGAGAGCGTGACGCTGATCAGCGCGCCGGCCATGATCGCCGGGGCGATGAGGGGCAGCACGATGTGGCGCAGTACCCGCGCCGGGCTGGCGCCCAGGTCGGCCGCCGCCCACTCGAGCATCCGGTCGAAGCCCTGGAGACGAGCCCCCACGATCAGCACGATGTATGGCGTGGTGAAGACGAGATGACCCGCGATGACGGTCCAGAAGGAGAGCTCCGCGTCGAGCACGCGGCGGAAGAAGAGGAGTAGGGCAACGCCGATCAGGGCGCCCGGCAGCATGATCGGCAGGGTGAAGAGGATGCGGGCGACGTTGGGGAAACGGATCCCGCCTCGGACGAGCGGGAAGGCGGCCATCGTGCCGATGATGGTGGCGAGGGTCGTCGCCGCCACGGCGACCAGGATCGAGTTCCAGACGGCCCCGAGGAGGATCCCGTTGGAGATCATCTTCTCGTACCAGTGGAGCGTCAGGCCGGTGATCGGCAGCCCGGGGGTGCGCGATTCCTCGAACGAGAAGAGGACGAGGAAGGCGATCGGCAGGTAGAGGAAGGCGAGCACCACCAGCGCCCAGGTGCGCAGCACGGCACGCACGAGGCGCGCGTAGGGGCTGACCGGCATCGTCTGGATCGGGTCCATGGGCTAGGTGCGCGCCACCACGTCTTCGACCTGCAGGTAGCGGCGGAAGATGACCAGGAGCACCGTCACCAGGGCGGCGATGATGAAGCAGAAGGCGGCCATCGTGGTGTACTGCAGGCCGCGGAAGAAGTTGACGATCAGGTTGGCGATCAGCAACCCCTCCGTTCCGCCGACGAGCGCCGGCGTCAGGAACTCACCGAGGATCGGGATGAAGACGAAGATGCAGGCGGTGATGAGGCCGGGCCGCACCTGCGGCAGCAGGATGTGGAGGAGCGCCTGGTCCGGTCGCGCGCCGAGGTCCTGCGCGGCGTTCAACTGGGTGAAGTCGAACTTCTCGAGCGAGGCGTAGATGGCCAGGGCGGCGAACGGGAAGTAGACATAGACGAGGACGAGCCAGACGCCCGGGTTGTCGTAGATGAACAGGCGCGAGGGCTCGTCCGTGACCCCGATCCCGGTCAGTAACTGGTTGAGCGCTCCCTTCGGACCCAGGATCGCCTGCCAGGCGTAGGCGCGCAGCAGGTAGCTGGTCCAGAACGGCACGATCACCGCCAGGAGGACGGCGCGTTGCCAGCGCGGGCTGACGTAGCGGACCAGGAAGTAGGCGAACGGGAAGGCGGCGGCGATCCCCGCCGCGGTGACCGCCGCGGCCATGATCAGGGTCTTGAGGAGGGTGCGGACGTAGGTCGGCGTGTTGAAGAAGTAGGCGTAGTTGTCGAGCGTCCAGTCGGGGACGATATCGAAGTCCGGGGTCGTCCGCCAGAGCGAGAAGACGACCATCACGGCCATGGGCACCAGGAAGAGCAAGGCCAGCATCAGGCCGGCCGGCAGGAACGGCCAGGCGCGCACCAGCCCCACCTTGGCACGAACGGCGAGCCCCGTTGCCGGCGGGACCACGATGGCCCCGCCGGCGCTGTTCGGTGGCACTCGTACTCCGGGCGGCTAGGCTCCGAAGACCTCGTTGAAGACGTTGATGGCGCCCTGGGTGGAGAGGCCCGGGCCCTTGAGCGTCATCGTCTGCACGGTCTCGGGCTTGTTGTAGAAGTAGCGGTCCGCCCGCTCCTTCTCGCCCTTGTCGACCAGGATCTGGTAGGCCTTCTCGTTGAAGAGCGGCCGCCCGTAGTCGATGAAGTTCTGGGCGATCCACTCGGCCTGCTCGGCCAGCTCGAGGAAGGGCCTGATGAGGGCCTTGTTCTTGCCCTCCTTGACGATCATCTCGGCGTCCATCCAGCCGATCGTCCCCTCCTTGGGGATGAAGGAGATGACCTCTGGCCCGCCGCCATCCTTGACGCGGTCCTCGGTGCCCAGGTTACTCGTGGCGATCCAGGCCTCCTCGCTGACGAGCGCGGCGACCGTGTCGGTGTTCTGCTGGGCCAGCTTGAGGACGTTGGGCTTGAGCCGGAGGAGCAGCTCCTTGGCCTGCGCCAGCTCGGCCTCGCTCATGTTGTAGGGGTCCTTGATGCCGGCCGCCTTGGCCATGTAGGCGACCACCTCGACCGGCTGGTTCTCGGTCACGATCTTGCCCTTGTACTTCGGATCAAGCAGGGCCTGCCAGGAATCCGGCGCCGGCGAGACGTACTTGGGGTTGTAGGTGATGAGGATCGGCGACCAGCCGAACGGATAGCCCAGGTAGCCCTCCGGCTTGGTCCAGATGGTGAACTCGCGGGCGATCGAGTAGAGCTGCTTCGCCACCTCGAGGCTGTTGATGTCCCAGGCGTCGATGAGGCCCTCCTCGAAGTACTTGGGCACCCACAGGGCATCGCCCGAGATCACGTCGAGCTGGCCCTTCACCTCCTTGAGCTTGGCGAAGCCGTCGGCGTTGTCGGCCAGCTCGGTGATGTTGGTGCTGATCTTGGCGGTCTTCTTGATCTCGTCGAGCTGCTCCGCGATGTAGTGGTCGCTCCAGGTCATCCAGTTGAAGGTGCCCTCGGGCTTGGCCGTGGGGCCCGGCGTGGGGCTGGCCCCCGCCTGGCAGGCGGCGGCGATGGCGCCGGCCGAGACGCCCGCCGTGACCTGCAGGAACTGCCGCCGCGAATAGGGCTTACGCAAGAGATCCATCTGCTCCTCCTCCGGTATCACTGGCGACGACGGTCGATTCCTGGGGAGACCACCAAACGCACACCTCCTGATCGAGCAGCCCATCGAGGGCCGCGGACCTCGAGCCTTCGGAATGGGGCCGCAGCGTGACGACCGCGCCGGCGGCCGTCTGGACCGTGACGCGGGTGTGGTTCCCCAGGAAGGCGACGTTGATGACCCGCCCGGTGAGCGTCGCCCATTGACCCTCCGGGGCGGTCGTGCCGACCGAGACGCACTCGGGGCGCACCATGAGCGTCACCGCGCCGGCGCGAGCCAGGCCGACCGGGAGCTCGGACGGCACGATCACGGCGCCGCCGTCGCGGAAGCGGACGCGGCGGGCGCCGCCGTCCGCGGCGAGGTGGCCCTCCAGGAAGTTCGACTCGCCGATGAAGTCGGCGACGAAACGGTCCACCGGACGGTAGTAGATCTCGCGCGGCGTCCCGCTCTGCACGACCCGTCCGTCGGACATGACGGCGATCCGCGTGGCCATGGAGAGCGCCTCCTCCTGGTCGTGGGTGACGAAGACGAAGGTCGTGCCGACCTGGCGCTGGATGCGCGACAGCTCGACCTGCATCTGCTTGCGCAGCTTGAGGTCGAGTGCGCCGAGCGGCTCGTCGAGGAGGAGGACGGCCGGGCGCCTGGCCAGGGCGCGGGCCAGGGCGACACGCTGCTGCTGGCCGCCGGAGAGCTGGGCCGGAGAGCGCGCGCGGAGGGCGCTGAGGCCGACCAGGTCGAGGTACTCGGCGACGCGACGCTCAGTCTCCCGCCCATCCAGCCGGGCCATCCGGAGGCCGAAGGCGACGTTCTGGGCGACGGTCATGTGGGGGAAGAGCGCGTAGTTCTGGAAGACGGTGTTGACGTTGCGCCGGTGCGGCGGCAGGTCGTTGACGCGGCGTCCCTCGATGCGCAGCTCGCCCGCGGTGAGCGGGATGAAGCCGCCGATCAGGTTGAGGGTCGTCGTCTTGCCGCAGCCGGAGGGGCCGAGCAGGCAGAAGAATTCGCCCGGCTCGATGCCCAGCGAGACGCCGTCCAGGGCGATCGTCTCACCGTAGCGCTTGGTCGCCTCGATCAGCTCGATGGCGAGCCGCCCGGCCCCGATCCCAGTCACCGGCCGCCCCCCGGCGCGACACCGACCGGCTCCAGGCTGGTCACCCGACGAGGCGAGACCTCTCCACCGCGCGGCTGAGTGTAATCGATTGAACCGGGGCCGGGCGTGCTCTCGCGGACGACCAGCTCGACCGGCAGGACGACGGACGGCGGCAGCTCCCCGCCCTCGATCGCGCCGACGAGCATGCGCACGGCGAGCCGCCCGATCTCGGCCGAGGGGCTGGCGACCGTCGTCAGTCGAGGGTTGGAGCACGCAGCGAAGGGGATGTCATCGTAACCGGCGATGCCGACGTCGCGGGGTACGTCGAGGCCACAGGCCCGCAGCCCATCCATCAGCGCGAGGGCGAGCTTGTCGTCGTAGCAGATGAGCGCCTCGGGGAGATCCCGCGCGATCCGGCGCGCGACCGCCAGGCCATCGCGCCAGCCGTCCCGACCCGCCGCGAAGGCGCGCCGGGGACGAGCGGCGGAGTCGCGCAGCGCCCGAAGCACCGCGTCCCGGCGCGTGGCGTTGGAGGCGGTCGGTCCGGCGCCCACGTAGCCGATCTCCCGGTAGCCGGCGTCCAGCAGGTGCCGTACGGTGGCGCCGGCGCCGGCGGCATCGTCGCTGCGGATCGAGCCGACCGGTCGGTCGTTGCCGTAGCCGGCCAGGCTCGGGTGGTCCGCCTGGGCAAGGACGACGCGGTCCGACCGGATCAGGGTGAGCGCCTCGGCCGGGTCGAGGATGCTCGAGACGAGGGCGACGCCATCGGTCCGGTGCTCGGCGAAGAGCTGGAGGGCGCGGCGCTCACGGGCCGGGTCGTTGAAGCCGGCGACGAAGATGACCGTGAAGCCGCGGGCCGCCGCCGCCTCCTCGAAGCCGGCGGCGATGAGGCCGTGGACCGGGTCGGCCAGGTCGACCAGGAGCAGCCCCAACGTCCGCGTCGCCTGGCGGCGGAGGCTGCGGGCGGCCGCGTTCGGCACGTAGCCGAGCCGCTCGGCGGCGCGACGGACGCGCTCGCGCGTCGGGCCGCTGATGCGCGGGTCGCCGGCGAGCGCCCGCGACCCGGTCGCCGCCGAGACGCCGGCGGCACGGGCGACCTCGCCGAGGGTGACGCGGCGGTGAGGGGCTGGCGGCACCGGACCGGCCGGGGCGACCTAGCCCGCCAGGTGTCGCGCGGCGACGTCGCGGAAGCGCGCCGCGCGCTGGCGAGCGACCTCCGGGCCATCGCGCATGCGGAGTCCGTAGGGCGCCAGGTTCGGGTCGGAGACGCCGATCCCGAAGCTCATCGAGCGCGCCAGCAGGGCGTCCGTCCGCGGCAGCATCCCGGGCGCGTAGCGGCGCTCCTGGTCGTCGAAGCAGCGGCAGTCGAAGGGGCAGCCCTTGCCGGTGATGGTGCGCCGATCGATGAGGTTCTCCATGTTGGCGTAGACGTGCCAGCCCGATGCTGCGAGGGTGATGGAGGGGAGCTCGGCGGTGACGTGCCGGGCGACCTCTTCGTCGGGGAAGACGACGACGAGGTGAGTGGCGAGATCGCCGTCGGGGTCGGGCAGGAGGCGGAAGCCGAGCCCCGGCAGATCGCCGATCGTCTCTTCGACGATCGCCTTGTTGGCGCGCAGGTGATCGCGGATCCGGTCGAGCTTGCGCAGCTGGGCGAGGAGGACGGCGCCAGCCAGCTCGATCATACGGAAGTTGAGCCCCAGGAACGGGCGCTGGCCGATCTCGACATCCAGCCGGAAGGGGCTGTGGCCCTGGTCGTGCATGGCGAAGCAGCGCCGGTAGAGCGTCTCGTCGTCGGTGACCAGCATGCCGCCGTCCCCGCAGGTGATCGTCTTGAACTCGTTGAAGCTGTAGATGCCGGCGACGCCGTATCCGCCGACCCAGCGGCCCCGGTAGGTGGCACCGAACGCCTGGGCGCAATCCTCGATGAGCGCCAGGCCGTGGCGGTCGGCGACCGCGCGGAGCTCGTCGAGCCGGGCCGGGTTGCCGAGCATGTGGACGGCCAGGATGGCGCGCGTGCGCGGCGTGATGCGCGCCTCGACGTCAACCGGGTCAAGGTTGAACGTCTCGTCGACCTCGGCCAGGACCGGGATCGCCCGCGCGTAGATGATCGCCGAGATGCTCGACACGTAGGTGAAGCCGGGCACGATCACCTCGTCCCCGGGACCGATGCCCAGCCCGGCCAGGGCGACCCAGATGGCGGACGAGCCCGCGTTGAGGGCGATCGCGTGGCGGACGCCGACCCGGCTCGCCACCTCCTCCTCGAAACGGCGCACCCTGGCGCCGAAGGTCGGGTCGTCGTGGGCACCATAGCGGCTCACGTGGCGGCTGCGGAGCACCTCGACGACCTCGGCGATCTCCTCCTCGCCGATCAGATCGAGCCCGGGTCCTGGCACCGCGCGTCCTCCTCGCGCACTCGCGCGTGGTCCGTCTGTGCAACCGATTGCAGACACGGTACCAAAGCGACCCTGGCGGCGTCAAGATGCTCCCCGGTGCGTGTGTCCCAGCGTCCGTGCTGACGCGGCCGGACGAGAGCGAGCCCCGTCCCCCGTCGCCGTGGATCGCCGGATCGTCGGCCGCCCACTCGCCGTCTCTTCGTCACGATTACGACGGTGACTCGTTCGACGGAACGGAGGGCGCCCCGCGGGCGGCGCGCGGGGACGCCGTGGCGCCCCGGCGAGGGTACCCCGTGCGGGCGCCGCGCTCCCCGC
>Ga0154433_1014_pt2 | contig 18832 bp, 13 predicted proteins | sample RifGroC2_FD_115937 | JGI IMG/M metagenome (GOLD analysis project Ga0154433, IMG submission 115937) | Chloroflexi bacterium GWC2_73_18 | reverse complement strand
GCGGAGCGTCTCGAGCTCGGTGCGCGTCTCGATCCCCTCGGCCACGATCGTCGCCCCGATCTCGCGACCGAAGCCGATCAAGCCGGCGGCGAGGGTCTGTCGCTTGGTGTCGACGTCGATGTCGCGGGTGAGGGTGATGTCGAGCTTGATCAGGTCCGGCTCGAGCCGCAGGATGTGGCGCAGGCTGGCGAAGCCGGCACCCGCGTCGTCGACGGCGAGGCGTCCGCCGGCCCCGCGGAAGCCGGCGAGGACGGCCAGCAGCGCGCCGTAGTCGGCGATCGGCGCGTGCTCCGTCACCTCCAGCACGACCCGGGTCGGCGGCACGCGCCGGAGCGCCGCCGCCAGCCCATCCTTCAGGATGGTGCGCGGCGAGACGTTGAGCGACAGGTACGCGCCGGCGGGGAGCTCCTCGAAGCCGCCGACGGCGACCTCGATGGCGGTCCGTTCCAGGTCGGCGAGCAGGCCCACCTCGTCGGCCTCGCGGAACCACGCGTCGGGCGTGCGGACCGGCTCGGCCTGGAAGCGGGCCAGCGCCTCGGCGCCCACGACCCGCCCGCTGGCGAGCTCCACCACCGGCTGGTAGACGGAGCGGATCGCCCGCGACTCGAGGACCGCCCGCACCCGTCGCTCGACCTCCCCTCGTTCGCGATCGCGCTGCTCCTGCTCCTCGACCATCTGGTGGAGCGTCACGTTCTCTCGGGCGAGGGCCTGGTAGAGGTAGCGCGTCTCGAGCAGGTTGCCGATGCGGAGGAGCACCTCGGTCCGATCGAATGGCTTGGTGAGGAAGTCGCGCGCGCCCATGGAGAGGGCCCGCTCCTTCGCCTCGCGGGTCACGTCGGCGGTCAGCACGAGCACGGGGAGGTAGGTATCGGCGCCGACGGTCGAGGTGAGCCGGCGGAGCAGCTCGTAGCCGTCGACGTGGGGCATGTGCAGGTCGAGCAGGACGAGGTCGGGGGCGAGCTCCTCGACGATCGCGTCGACCTCGCGCGGATCGGTCGTGCCGCGCACGTGCGCGTACCCGGCGTCGGCGAGGAGGCGCTCCAGGATCCGGACGTTCGCCTCTTCGTCGTCCACGACCAGGATCCGGGCGCGCGGCAGGAGGGCGGTGCCGGTCACGTGGCCGCCTCCCGGGGCAGCAGCTCGTCGAGCAGTTCGAGGAAGGCGTCCACCTCGAACGGCTTCCCGAGGAAGGCGCGCGCGCCTGCGGCGCGGAGGACCTCCTCCTGTCCCGCCGCCGGGTCGCTGCTGGCGACGATGACGGGGATCGCCGCCGTCGCGGGATCGGCGCGGAGGGTGGCGAGCACCTCCTCGCCGCGCATGTCGGGGAGGCCGAGGTCGAGGACGATCAGGTCCGGCCGCCGGCTGGCGGCGAGGTCGAGCCCCATGCGGCCAGTCGTCGCCATGTCGACCCGCACGTCCGGGCGACGGGCGACCAGGCGCTGGACGAGACGCACGTTGACGAGGTCGTCCTCGATGTAGAGGACGACGCGCCGCGGCCCGACCGGGCCGCCGGGGCCGGACTCCGGTCGCGCCCGCGCCAGCGGGTCCTCCGCGAGCGGCAGCTCGACGTGGAAGACGCTCCCCCGCCCGACCTCCGACTCGACGCCGATCGAGCCGCCCATCGCTTCGGCCAGCCGCCGCGCCAGGGCGAGACCGACGCCGGCTCCCTCGTCGGAGCCGATCGCCGGGCCGCGCGGCTGGAAGGGGGTGAAGAGGTCGGGCAGCCGCTCAGCGGCGATCCCCGGCCCCGTGTCGGCGACGGCGATGCGGAGCCGGTCGTCCGGCACCTCCTCGCAGGTGACCGTCGCCGACCCGCCCTGGTGGTTGAAGCGGACGGCGTTGGAGAGAAGGTTGAGGAGGACCGTCTTCAGCCGTTCCTGGTCGGCCAGCACGAAGCAGCCGCACCGCTCCGCCTCCTCGGTCTGGAGGGTGACGCCACGGACCATCGCGTTCGGCCGCACCAGGTCGGCGACCTCGCGCACGACCTCCTCGACCTCCACCGGCTCGATCGAGAGGCTGAGGCGCCCGCTGTCGAGGCGCGTGATGTCGAGCGCCCGGTTGATCAGATCGAGGAGACGGCGGCCGGCGCGCATGATCTGCTCGACGCTCTCGCGGTCGGCCGGGGCGAGGGTGGAGAGCTCGAGCAGCTGCCCGAAGCCGAGGATCGCGTTCATCGGGGTCCGCAGCTCGTGACTCATGCGCGAGAGCATCTCGCTCTTGGCGCGGTTCGCCAGCTCGGCCTCGTCCCTGGCGGCCCGGAGATCCTCCTCGACGCGCTTGCGCTCCGTGACGTCGCTCGTCACCACGATCGCCTCGGCGATCTCGGCGCCCTCCGCACGGATCGGCGCGACGTGGCTCTCGTACCAGGCGGTCGCGCCGTCGGGGCGCGGGCGGGAGAGCTCCCAGGTGGCCGTCTCCCCGCCCGCGAAGACGCGGTCGCGCAGCGCGGCCAGCCCGCGACGGGCCTCCTCCGGGACGAGGTCGAGGAGGTTCACGCCGGTCAGCTCGTCGACGCCGAAGGACGGTGTGGCGCGGTTGAGGTAGCGGATGCGGCCCTCCCGGTCGATCGTCCAGACGTACTCCGGCATGTTCTCGACGAGGGTCCGCCAGCGGGCCTCCGACGCTCCCAGCGCCGCCGTCCGTTCCTCGACGCGGCGCTCCAGCTCGACGTTGAGGTGGCGCGCTTCCTCCTCGGCCGCCTTCAGGTGGGTAACGTCGAAGAGGACGCCGTGGACGAGGCGCGGCGTGCCCGAGACGTCCGGCAGGAAGCGCGGCTCGTCGTGGAACCAGCGGAGACGGCCGTCGCGGGTGATGAGCCGGTACTCCTCCGGCGGCGGCTGACCGAGGGCGCGGCCGCGCTCGTACATGCTCCTCGCGCGGCCGCGGTCGTCCGGGTGGATCACCTCGTCCCACAGCTCGGGCCGCGCCACGAGCTCCGCCGGCTCGTAGCCCAGGAGATCCCTCGCCTGCGGGCTGACGTAGACGAAGCGGGCCGTGCCGTCCGCCTCGATCTCGTCGATGTAGGTGATGCCGGGGAGCTGCTCGACGAGGGTCCGGTAGCGCTGCTCGGCCGCGCGCCGGGCCTCCTCGGCGCGGACGCGGTCGGTGATGTCGAAGACGACGCCCTGGGAGTAGCGCGGCCGGCCCCGCTTGTCGCGCAGGAAGACGCCCTCGTCCTGCACCCATACGACCCGGCCGTCGCGGGCGACCATGCGGTGGCGCTGGCTGAGCGGTTCGCCGCTCGCGTAGTGGGCGAGGTCGCGCGCCAGGGCGGCGGCGCGGTCGTCGGGGTGGCGAAGCTCGTCCCACCGCTCGGGTCGCGCGAGCAGCTCGTCGGGGGCGTAGCCCAGGATCGTCTCGACCTGCGGGCTGATGAAGATGGGCCGGATGCCGACCGGGCTCGCCGGATCGATCTCGTCGAGGTAGGTGATCGCGGGGAGCTGCTCGACGAGGGTCCGGTAGCGTTCCTCCGCCGCGGCGAAGGCCGCGTTGGCGGCCCGCAGGTCGGCCGTCCGCTCGTGGACCCGCCGTTCTAGCCCGTCGCGCGCCCGTTCGAGCGCCGCCTGGAGCGCCTTCGTCTCGGTGATCTCGACGAGGACGCCCCGGATCTGCCCCGGCCCGCCGTCCTCGCCGCCGCTCACCGTCGCGTCGTCGCGGAACCAGCGGACCGTGCCGTCCCGGGCGACCAGGCGGTACTCGATGCTGATCGTGTCGCCCACCCCGAGCTGCCGGAACGCGGCGAGGGTGCGGTCCCGGTCCTCCGGGTGGAGGAGCTTCGCCCAGAGCGCCGGGTCGGCGAGCCACTCCTCGGGCGTGTAGCCGGCGAGCGGCAGGACCCCCGGGCTGACGTAGGTCGTGCTCACGTCCTCGTCGAGCACGGCCGTGTAGACGACGGCCGGTAGCCGTTCGACCAGCTCGCGGTAGCGCGCCTCCGACTCCCGCAGTTCCCGCTGGGAGACGGCGAGGTCCCCGCGCAGCAGCTCGGCGGCGACCTCGATCTCGGCGAGCGGGTCCTCCCGTTCGGTGGGCGTCCACGGCGCACCCAGGTCACCCATCGCCAGGTGGGCGAGGAAGTCGGCGAGCCGGGAGACGCGGCCCTCCAGGTCGGCGATCGGCCGCTCACCGCCGGGCTCAGTCATCGCCCGCGTCCACCGCCGTGCCGCGCCGCCGGAGCCAGCGGAGCGCCTCCTCCTCGGAGGCGAAGTAGCGGACCGGGGTCTCTCCCCCGAGCAGGCGGAGGACCAGGCCCAGGCGCATCCGCTGCGCCCACGAGGCGCCCACGACCGCGACACCGGCGAAGCGGGTGCGGCGCAGGACCTCGAGCGCCGACCGACGGGCCCGCGGGAGTGAGCCGCCGGCATCGGTGACGTCGAGGACGACGCCGATCGGCTCGCTCGCGTCCGAGGCCAGGCCGCGCACCCGCTCGAGCATCGCCTCCATCTCCGCCGCATCCTGGTGTCCGCGGATCGCGACGCGCAGCACCCCATCGCGGATGGAGACCTCGTTCCTCACCGCGAACCTCCGGCGGCGCCGAAGGTCCGGTCGACCACCTCGAGGAGCTCGCGGACGTCGATCGGCTTGGTCAGGTAGTGGCTGGCGCCCGCGGCGAGGAGCTGCTCGGCGTTCCCGGGCGTCGCGTCGGCGCTCAGGATCACGACCGGGATCTCGCGGGTGGCCGGGTCTGCCCGCAGGCGCGCCAGCGCCTCCGCGCCGTCGAGGTCGGGCAGGTGCAGGTCGAGCAGGATCAGGTCGGGGCGGTGCTGCCGCGCGAGGTCGAGGCCCAGGCGTCCCTGCCCCGCCGTCAGGAGGCGCGTCCCGGGGCGGCGCTCCAGGATCCGCTCGAGGAGCCGTACGTTGGCCACGTTGTCCTCGATGTAGAGGAGCGTCCGCGCGCCCTCGCCCGGGCCGGCCGCCGTCCCCGCGGCCGCGGGCCCCGGCTCGCGCGCGGTCTCCCGCTCGCCGGGCTCCGCGGCGGTGGCCAACTCGATCCAGAAGGTGCTCCCCTCCCCGGGACGGCTCTCCGCGCCGAGCGTGCCGCCCATCGCCTCGACGAGCGCCTTCGTCAGGGCGAGGCCGAGCCCGGTGCCGTGGACCTCGGTCTGTTCGGCCCCCAGGCGGTCGAACGGCGAGAAGAGGCGGGCCATCTGCGCCTCGGTCATGCCGGGGCCCGTGTCGCGCACGAGGACCCGGAGGCGCCCGGGCGCGCCGGGCTCGACCGTCACCGTCACCGATCCCCCGTCGCGGTTGTACTTGACGGCGTTGGAGAGCAGGTTGAGGAGGCCCTGCTTGAGGCGCTGCCGGTCGGCCAGCACCCAGCGACCGTCGCCGGCGCGGACCTCGACGGCGATCGCCCGCTCGACCGCCATCGGCGCGACCAGTTCGGCCGCCTCGCGGACGGCGGCGGCCGTCTCGACCGGTTCGAGCGAGAGCTTGAACGTGCCGCCCTCGATCCGGCTGATGTCGAGCACCTCGTCGATCAGGTCGAGGAGGTGCCGGCCGCCGCGGAGGATCTGCGCCACCGCCTCGCGGCCTCCCGTGTCGAGGTCGTCGAGCTCGAGGAGCTGGGCGAAGCCGAGGATCGAGTTGAGGGGGGTCCGCAGTTCGTGGCTCATCCGCGAGAGGAACTGCGTCTTCGCCTCGCTCGCGCGCTCGGCGGCCTCCTGCGCGATCCGCGCCTCCACCGCCCGGACGCGGTCGGTGATGTCCGCGAAGGTGACGACGGCGCCGGTGATCTCGCCGTCGTCGCGGATCGGGGTGCTGTGGTATTCGACGCGGAAGCTCGTCCCGTCCTTCCGCCAGAAGACCTCGCCGCTGACGTGGCGTGCCTCGCCGTCGCGGAAGGCGGTGTAGATCGGGCACGCCTCGCGGGGATAAGGCGTGCCGTCCGGCCGCGTGTGGTGAGCGACGTCGTGCATCGAGCGGCCGATCAGTTCGCCCGCCTCCCAGCCGAGCAGGCTCGCCGCCGCCGGGTTGACGAAGGTCGTGCGGCCCTCGCGGTCGAGGCCGTAGATCCCGTCGCCGGCCGAGTCGAGGATCGACTGGTGGCGGTGCGTCAGCGCCGCCAGCGCCTCCTCGGCGCGACGGCGCTCCGCCAGCTCCTCGCGGGTCTGCTCGAGGAGCCGGGCGTTGACGATGGCGAGGGCGGCCCGGTCGGCGAGGTCCTGGGCGAAGGAGAGGTCATCGCCGTCGTACGGCAGACCCTCCCGGTCTCGATACAGGGCCAGGACCCCGATCACCTTCCCCTGGGCCCGCATCGGCACCATGAGCAGGCTGGCGATGCCCGCCTCGCGGACCCAGTCGCGGTACTCGGGCTTCGCCGCGGCGGCGAGGCGTTCCTGGTCGACGACCGGCATGAGGAGCGGCTCTCCGTCCTGCGCCACGCGCGCGGAGACACCCTCGTCGGTCCGCTGCGGGGTCGCGTCCAGGAGCCGGCGAAGCGCGTCCGCCCGCTCCGGATCGTGATGCTGGAGAGCGGCCAGCACCAGCCACCGTCCGTCGGCGGAGACCGTCCGGATCGTGCAGGCATCCCCGATCAGCTCGGCCAGGCGTCGGGCCGCGCCCTGGAGCGTGAGGCCGTAGTCGAGACCCAGGTCCGCCAGATTGCGGGAGAAGTCCGCCAGCGCGGCGGCGCGATCGGCGATCCGGGCGTCCCGCTCCGCCGCCTCCTGGAGCCGGCTCGCCATGCCGTCGAACGCCTCGCCGAGCCTTCCCAGCTCGTCCCGCCCGTGCGGCAGGCCGGTCCGTGCCGCCAGGTCGCCGGAGGCGAGCCGCGCAGTCGCCTGCTCGAGCGCGCGGATCGGCCGCGAGATCAGCGCCGAGCCGTACCACGCGGCGGCCAGTGCGACCAGCGCGACGAGGATCACCCAGAACAGGTTGCCGAGCAGGGTCCCGGTCGCCGCGGCGTCGACGAGGGCCGTGTCCAGGCCGACCGCCACGAAGATCGCCGGCGGATCACCCGCCGACCCGTGGGCGTACGTCCGTGCGACACCGTCCAGCCCGGTCAGCTCCTCGGTCGCCTCGTCCGCCGCATGCGCCCCGCGGAAGACGGCCGCTTCCGGGAGGCTCCTGCCGACCCAGGCGCCCGGGTCGGGGGTGCGGGCGAGGACCGTTCCCTGGCGGTCGAAGAGGGTGATCGCCGCGCCCCCGGGCAGATCGACCGCCTCGATCCGTCGCTGGATGGCATCCAGGTCGAGCGCCACGAAGACGACCGCGGCGATCTCCCCGTCCTCGAGCGCCGGGTAGCCGAAGTTGAGCGACCGCCGGCCGGTGATCCGCCCCACCTGGTACTCGCCGATGGCGAAGTCGCGTCCCCCGACGGCACCGGAGAACCAGGCCCGGTCGGCCGCGTTCACGGGGGCCGGCGGTGGGACCGCGCTGCAGAAGATATCCCCGGTCGGGGCGGCGGCGCCGATGTTGACGTAGTCCACGTAGCGGCCGAGCAGGTCGGCGAAGAGGCTGCTGCACGCCTCGGCGTCCATCGCCCGGACCGGCTCGAGGCGCGCCAGCGTGACGAGGAGCTGGCGGGCCCCGTCGACGATCCGCTCCTGGTCCGCGGCCAGGAGCCGCGCCAGGATCGTCGCGTCCGTGGCCGCGTCGCGCCGGGCGGACTCACGCTGCTGCCAAGCCTGGTAGCCCGCCAGGGCGAAGGCGGGCACCAGCGCGACCAGAACGAGACCGACCAGCCGGGCTCGCAGGCTGAAGCGGGTCGCGAGCCGGGCGATCATCGGCGCAGGGCCTCGCCTCCGGGACGAGGCGGCTCGCCTCGCCCGCCGGCTGTTTGCCGGGCTCGCGTCTCCATCGCGCGTACCCCCTTCGACCGTGGCTCACGCGCCCGCGGTTCCGACGGTTCGCCGGGACGCAGGCTGGCCGTGCTTCGGAGGCGCTGAACGTAGCCTCGCCTGGCCCCGGCGTCAAGGGCGGAGTGACCGAGCCGAACGGCACAGTGCGGTGACAGGCGCACCGGCAATCCCGGATGGACTTCCCGGCGCGACCGGGCCGTTGAGCCGGAGCGCGCGCGAGTGCGGAACCGCTAGTCCCGCAGTCGCGCCACCAATCCCTCCGCGTCCAGCGGTACTGGCGCCGCCCACCCGAGCGCCGCGGCGACAGCGGCCGCGGGCGGCAGGGCGAGGCCGGTCGAGGCGAGCGCCGCCGCGTTCCCCGGGGTGAAGACGGCTTCCGGCGCGCCGTCGAGGATGACCCGCCCCTCGCGCATCGCCACGACCCGCCGGAAGTGGCGCGCCGCGAACTCCATGTCGTGGGTGATGGCGATCACCGTCCGGCCCGCGGCGGCGAAGGCGTCGACGAGCGCCCCGACCCGCGCCATCCCCGGGCCGTCCTGGCCGGTCGTCGGCTCGTCGAGGACGAGGACCGCCGGGTCTATCGCCAGGACGGAGGCGAGAGCGACGAGCTTGCGCGCCGAGAGGTCGAGGTCGTACGGGTTGGTCGCCGACTCCCCCGTCAGGCCGACCGACTCGAGCGCCCGGGCGACCAGCCGATCGCGATCGGCCGCCGGCAGGCGCAGGTTGGACGGCCCGAAGGCGACCTCGCGCGCGACCGAGCGGTTGAAGAGCTGGTCGTCGGGGTCCTGGAAGACGAAGCCGACGGTCCGTGCCGCCTCCGCGACCGCGGTGCCGCGGAGGTCGCGGCCGCCGACGCGGACCCGCCCCTCGGCCGGGGCGAGGAGGCCGTTCAGGTGCTTGGCCAGGGTCGTCTTGCCCGACCCATTCCGGCCCACGATCGCGACCGTCTCGCCCGGCTCGATCGCCAGGTCGACGCCCCGCAGCGCCTCGACGCCGCCGGGGTAGCGGTGGACGAGGCCCTCGATCTCGATGGCGACCGGTGGCTGGTCGCGGACCGGCTGCCACGGGACGGCGGGAGGGGTCGGCGCCCCCGCGGCGCCGGCCGGAGGCGTTCGCGCGGCCCCAGGCGCGCCCGTCGCCCTCTGCCCGATGGCCGCCGCCAGGGCCGCCGGGTCGAAGCCGAGGCGCGGGTCGAGGCCCAGCGCTTCGGCGACCGCCACGAGCGTCGGGACGGCGCCGCCGAGCTGCCCCATCACCGCCGACCCGAGCGCCCGCCCCGGGGCATCGAGGGCGACCTGGCGCCCCGCGTCGAGGACGAGGCATCCGAACGCCCGCCCCAGGACGGCGGGCTTGTGCTCGGCGACGACGACGGTGATGCCGGCGTCCGCCCGCTCGTGGAGGAGCGCCGCGACCGCTTCGGTGCCGGCCGGGTCGAGCTGGGCGGTCGGCTCGTCGAGGACGAGGATCCCGGGTCCCATCACCAGGATCGAGGCGATGGCCACGCGTTGCTGCTCCCCGCCGGAGAGCGCCGCCGGAAGCCGCTCGGCCAGGTCGGCGATCCCCAGTTCCGCCAGCGCGCGGTCGATCCGCCCGTCCATCTCCTCGCGCGGCACGCCCAGGTTCTCCAGCCCGAAGGCGAGCTCCTCGCGGACGGTCGGTTTCGAGCTGGAGAGCTGGTTGGCCGGCGTAGCGAAGACGATGCCGACCTCCCGGATCAGCTCGGCCAGCGTCGCCGTGCGCGTCGGGCGCCCCGCCACGTCCACCTCGCCCTCGACGCGCGCCCGCACGACGCGCGGGATGAAGCCGGCGACCACCAGCGCGAGGGTCGACTTGCCCGCGCCGTTCCGGCCGGCGACGCCGAAGAACTCGCCGCGGCCCACCGCGAGGTCGATCCCCTCGAGCGCCGGCCGCGACCTCCCCGGGTAACGGACCCCGAGGCCGGTCAGGCGGAGGGCGGGAGGAGGCGCGCCGGTCATCGGATGGTCAGCGCGACGACGATCAGCCCGACGAACGCCGCCGCCAGCAACCAGCGCAGCGCCCGATCCGCCGGTGGGTCGGCGACGAGGCGATAGGCGGTCCGCGGCAGCCCGCTGCCGAAGCCGCGCGCCTCGAGCGCGAACGTCCGCTCGCGCACGTCGATCAGGGTCCCGAGCAGGAGCGGCCCGACCAGCGGCACGAGTGCGCGCAGTCGCCCCCCGATCGAACCCCCGATCGCCAGCCCGCGCGCCTGCTGCGCGTCGAGGATCGCCGCCGCCTTCGCCTGCAGGCGCGGCACCATCTGCACGGCCGAGAGGACGACGAAGGCGAGCCGCGCGCTGGCACCGCGTTGGACGAGTGCCTCCAGCAGGTCGTCGGCGAGCGTCGTGAAGAGGAAGAGGAGGAGCGCCTCGAGGACGACCAGGATCCGGCCGCCGCCGACCAGCCCCGCCTCGAGCCCCTCGCGGGTCAGCCGGATCGGCCCGAGGGCGAGCAGGAAGTCGTGCCCGCCCGGGAAGAAGAAGGCGTTGACGACGACGATCGAGACGAGGAGATAGAGCCCGACCCGGCTCGAACGCAGGAGGCCACCGAGGAGGCCGCAGCTCACCGCCCCGAGCCAGACCGCGGCGAGCAGCGCGAGCAACGCCGACGGTGGGAGGAGGAAGGCCGCCGCCAGCAGCCAGAACGCGGTCAGCAGCTTGGTCGTGGGGTGGCGCCGGTGGAGCCAGCTCGACCTGGGGCGGAAGTAGCCGGTCGCCGTCAGCACGGTCGCTCAGGCGCCGTCAGCGCGGGTCGGGGCCGGGCGCCGGCGGGTCGCACGGGTCGTGCCACTCCCAGTGGCAGGATCGCCCCGGTGTGAGGTGGCGCGACCTCGGAAGTGCCGCTTCGCGGCCGCCGGCGAGCGCGCTGTGTGCCGTTCTCGCCACTGGGAGTGGCAGCCCTCCCCGGAAGCGGGAGTCGGGTCGGCCGGTCGGCGCGCCGGCCCTCACCCGCGCGCGTCGGGCGCGATCACCTGGTCGCCCCGCGGGAAGAGCGTCTTCACGGTAAGCGGCAGGGCGGACAGGATGGCGAAGACGACCGTGTAGCTGAGCGTCTTGTCGAGCGGGTCGCTCGTCACACCCTGGGCGAACGCCGAGGCGAAGACGTTGAGCCCCGCGGCGCGATAGAGGACGACCAGGAGGTCGGTCCCGGCCCCGGTCACCCCCCCGTAGACGAACGCCGCGATCGGCGCCGAGATGATCGCGGCCACGATCCCGGTCGTCAGGCCGCCGATCCAGACCGGCAGGAGCGCGGCGAGCCGGGGGCTGTAGATCCACGTGCCGAAGAGGGCGCCGACGAGCCCGGCGAACGCCCAGGTGATGTAGAGCCCGGCGTGATCGGCGAGTGCGAGGGCGGTCAGGTCGACGCCGGGGAAGAAGTCCGGGTCGCTGCCGTCGAAGTGGCTGAAGTACCCGTTCGGAGCGAAGAGGAGGCGGAGGAGGCCGCCCAGGAAGAGCCAGCCCCAGGCGAACGTGGCGAGGGCGACGTTGCGTGTCGTCCGCTCGTCGATGGCGCGGACCCGCAGGATCCCCGCCCGCGCCCAGAGGCCGGCCATCAGCCCGATCACGCCGGCGACCGGGGCGAAGGCCGCGCTGGTCGGTCCGGCGCCACCGGGGATCGGAAGAAGCGACCAGAGCATGTTGGCAAAGATGCCCGTCGCGGCGCCCGCCCACGGCCCCGCCAGCACAGCGACCAGGACCGTGCCGATCGAGTCGAGGTAGATGGGGAGCTTGAGTGCGTAGACGATCGAGCCGGCGGCCACGTTGATAGCGATGGCGGCCGGGATGAGCGCCAGCGTCGCGGTGCTGAAGTCGCGGCTCCGGAAGGCGATCGCCACCACCAGCAGCAGGAACGCGCCGCCGATGGCGATGAGGATGGCCTGGTCGATGGGGATGCAGGCAGGCGCCACCTCCCCCTCGGCACAGACGCGCAACCAGCTGAGATCCCAGTTCATCGCTCCGTCCTCCTCACGTCTCCCTCGTACGAGCGCGCTGCCGCCAGCCCGCCGACGCGCTCGATGAATCGTGCCATGAACGCCTCGGCGTCGGCCTCGATCGCAACTTCAAGGTTCGGCGGCCGGCCCCAGGCCCGCCGCCAGTCGGTCACCGTCTCGCCGGTCGTATACGTGCCCCCCAACTCCACCTCGACCGTCAGCGCCTCCGTCCGGATCAGCCCAGGGTCGATGGCCGCGGCGAGCGCGAGCGGATCGTGGATGAAGGCGCCGCGGAAGCGGTCGTGGCGCGAGTGGAACTCCATGTAGAAGCGGAGCGCATCGCGCAGGTACCGTACCACCGGCGAATCGGGGGCGTGGGCGGCCAGCCGCTCAAGCTGATCGGGCGTGAGCTTGGCCCGCTCGGTCACGTCGAGGCCGAGAGCGATCGGGCGTGGCGGGAGGCCGGACGCCGCGCGCGCCTGCGCCACATCGGGCGCCCCGAAGGCGGTGATGACGACCGCCGCGGCCTCCGGGTCGACGCTGACGTTCCACTCGGTCGTCGGTGCGGTGTTCCCCGGGGAGCGATAGGCGCCGCCCATGATCACCAGCCGCCCCACGAGACGCGGCAGCTCCGGCTCGCGCAGGACCGCGACCGCCAGGTTGGTGAGGGGGGCGAGGGTGACGATGGTGAGCGCTTGCCCGTGGCGGCGGGCCGCGTCCACGATGACGTCGACGGCGTGGCGCGGGCTCAGGGCGGTCGAAGGTGGTGGCAGCTCGGCGTAGCCGATCCCCTTCGGCCCGTGCGTCTCGGGCGTGGTGCGCAGCGGCCGGACGAGCGGCGTCTCGCGCCCGAGGGCGACCTCGACCTCCGATCGGCCGGCCAGCTCGAGCACGGCCCGCGTGTTCTCGCCGACCTGGCGCGCCTCGACGTTCCCGGCAGTGCAGGTGACGGCGACGAGATCGACCTCGGGGGAGGCGCAGGCGTAGAGGAGGGCGAGGCTGTCATCGATGCCGGTGTCGACGTCGAGCAGGTAGGGCGCGCCCATCGCGTCCGAGGCTACCATGCACGGGCTGATGCTCGAACCCCGTACCCGCCTCTTCGGCGGTCTGATCGTGGCGGCCGCCGCCGCCTGCTTCAGCGTCAACGGCCCTTGGTCGCGCCTCGGCTACCGCGACGGGCTGGAGCCGCTCGGGCTGGTCACCTGGCGCGTCGGCCTCGGGGCGGCGGTGCTCCTCGGCTTCGTGCTGTGGCGGGCGTCGCGGGGCCGGCCGATCGCCTCGCCGCGGGCGCTTCCCGCGCGGGTCCGCGCGGGCCTGATCGCGGCGGGGGGCGCCACGTTCCTCTCCAACCTGCTCGTCTTCGCCGCCTTCGAGCGGATGACCGTCGCGATCGCGCTCCTCACCTTCTACACGTACCCGGTGATGGTGACGGTCGCTGTCGCGGCGCTCCACCGCGAGCGGCCCACGAGCGCGAAGCTGGTCGCTCTGGTGACGGCGCTCGTCGGCGTCGTGCTGGTGGTCGCCAGCGATGTCGATCCGGCCGAGGGGCTGCGCTTCGATGCGATCGGTTTCCTGCTGGCGCTCGGCGGGGCCGCCGCCCACACGAGCTTCGTGCTGCTGAGCCGGAACGGCTACCGGGGCGTGTCCTCGGAGCAGAGCGCCGCCTTCTTCCTCGCGTTCGCGTTCGTCGGTTTCGTCGCCCTGGCGGTCGCGGTGACCGCGCTCGGGGTGGCGCCGGGCGGGTGGGGGCAGCTCGCCTTCCCGCTGGAGCACGGGTCGGTGGTGCCGACGCTGGTCCTGCTGGGGGTCGTCGGCGGCGGTGCGCCGTACCTCCTCTACCTGGTCGGGCTGCGGATGATCGGCGCCATGCGGACCGCCATCCTGGCGATGCTTGAGCCGGTCGTGGCGGTGGCGATGGCGGCGATCCTGCTGGGCGAGTCGATCGCGCCGCTCGCCGTGGCCGGAGGCGCGCTGGTGCTCGGCGCCGGCGTGCTACTGCAGCGTGCGCCCGAGCCGTTCGCGGAGCCGGAGGTCGCGGAGCCGGAGGTCGCGGAGCCGGAGGTCGCGGAGCCGGAGGTCCCCATCGTCCGCCACGCCGCGGGCCCCGCGGACGGGGCAGGGTAGCCGGCGCGGGCCGGCTGCCTCGTGGCGGGGACGGCCGCCCAGTGCGCCGCCGCGCCGCCAGGGCCCTGCTACTGTGAGTGGCAGGATCTCGCCGCTGCGAGCGTGGCCGCTGCCGCCAACGCGCAGGATCGGCGGCCATCCCTCAGGCAGGAGGGCTCCGCTGCCACTGTGAGTGGCAAGGCCCCGCCGTCGCCCATCGCCCGGCCGCCGCGCGTCGCCCCGCCGTCGCGCCGCGAGCCCCGGCGAAGGCGGCCTTCCTGCGGACGCACCTGATCGGGAGATAAGCGGCAGGCATGAGCCCTCTGGTTCACTGCTGGTCGCATGCCTCGACGAAGACCCGGCAAGCCACCGGTCCGTCGCACCGACCTCACCTTCCGCGCGCTCCTCACGGCGATCGCCCGGGTCGTGAGAGAGACCCGGGAGGCGATCGGCTGGAGCCAGGCAGAGCTGGCGGCGCGGGCCCGGATCTCCCGCAGCATGGTCGCCAGGGTCGAGACGGGGAGCGCGAACGTGAGCCTGGTGGTCGCCGCGTCGCTGCTCGACGCGCTGGGGGTCCGCGTGCGCCTGGACTTCGACGTGCCGTTCCTCGTCGACCGTAGGCGCCAGCGGGAGCCGGCTCACGCACGCTGCATCGCCTACGCGCGGCGACGGCTCGAGCGAGCCGGCTGGCTTGTGGCGCAAGAGGTCGAGGTGGTTCACGGCCGGTCGCACGGCTGGATCGATCTCCCGGCGTTCGAGCCGGTCTCGCGTACGCTTGCGGTCAAGGAGATCAAGACGGAGCTTCCCGACCTGGGGGCGGTCGAGCGCACGCTGGCGTGGTACGAGCGGGAGGCCTGGGCGGCGACCCGGCGCCTCGGCTGGCACCCCCGGCTCGTGGTGTCGGGGCTCCTCGTCTTGGCGACCGAGGCGAACGACGAGCGGATCCTCGCCAATCGCGCCGCGCTCGCCGCCTCCTTCCCGGTGCGGGCACCGCTCCTCGCGGACCGGCTCGCCGACCCGAGAGGATCGTGGTCCGCTCGAGGGCGGTCGCTGGCGATGATCGACCCGCTGAGCCGGCGCGCCGCCTGGCTCCAGCGAACCCGCGCCGACGGCCGGCGGACGGTCGCGCACTACGCCGACTACGCCGACTTCATGAGGAAGTCACGGTCGAAGGCGGGGCGCCAGTAGTCGCCGTGTCCGGGCGGGTGGCGGCGCGGACATGCCGGCCGGTCGAGCTGGCCGGTCGGGTCCGCTCCACTGCCAGTACTGGAAGGGGCGAGGGCCGTCCGGCCACCGCTCGGCGTGGTAGCGGCGTGCGCCGCGAACCGGTCGGCGGGCGCGTGGCGCGCCGGGAACGGGTCGGCGGCCCCGCAGCGGTCGCGGCGTACACTCCGCCCAGTGACCGACGTCCACGCCACCCCCGCCACCGCCCCCGGCGCTACCGCCCCCGCCGCCCCCGACAACGCCCGCGACGAGCGCCTCGCCCCCGGCATGCCCGAGCTCCACCGCCAGGTGCGACCGGCGCCGGCGCTGCCGCCATCCCTCGCCGGCGCGCCGCCCCGCTCGGTGCCGGAGTGGCGCCCGACGCCGCTGCAGCCGCACTACATCAACGTCTCGGTCGTCGCCCTTGTCTGCGGCACGATCGCCATCTCGGCACTCGAGCTCGGCCAGCCGCTCGGCAGCGCCATCGTCAAGGTGCCGGTGCTGATCGGCGCACCGCTCCTCGCCCTGGCGATGGGCGACGCGACGTTACGGGTCTGGCGATCCGCCTGGGCGTGGATCCCCGTCGACCGCGGGCGCGGCCTCTTCCGCCTCGCCTGGGTCGGCGCCATGGCGGCCCTCTTCGCCGTCCTCGTCCTGGCGACGTGGCTCGTCCTGGCCGCATGACCCGCGGCAGCGGCCACCAGCCCCACCGCCACGATCGTCCGACCTGGGCCGCCGCCCTCCAGCAGCACTGCTCGAACTGCGGGGGACGCCTCGTCGTGGGCCCGGTGCCGGGCGACGATCGCGACCGCGCGCGCTGTCCCACCTGCGGCCACATCGCCTACCTCAACCCGCGGCTGGTCGTCGGCACGCTCCCCGTCGACGAGGCGGGCCGCGTCCACCTGATCCGCCGCGCCATCGAGCCGGGCTACGGCGGCTGGTCCTACCCCGGCGGCTTTCTCGAGATCGGCGAGACGGCCGAGGAGGGCGCCGCTCGCGAAACGCTGGAGGAGACCAGCCTGCGGGTCGAGCCGACCGGCCTGGTCGGCTTCTACTCCCGACCGGAGGCGGGCGTCGTGGTGGCGATCTACCTCGCCCGGATCGTCGGCGGCGAGCCGGTGCCGGGCGCCGAGGCGCTCGAGGTCCGCGCTTTCACGCCCGACGAGATCCCCTGGCCCGACATCGCCTTCCGCACGACCGAGTGGGCCCTCCGCGACTGGCTGGCGCGAGGCCCGCGGCCGGTGGGTGCGGAGACGCCGTGAACGCCGGCGTCATGCCCATCGCGTCGCCATCCCATCGCAGGGGGCTCGCTGCTCGCTACTGTCAGTGGCAGGATGCCGGCCGATCGAGCGTGGGAACGCAGTCGAACCGCCTCCTCGGCCGCTGAGCCACGCTCCGGATCCGCCCGTTTCACCACTGTGTGAGTGGCACGATGCCGGGGATCGGGAGAGGGTCAGTCGGGGAGATGCCGACGCCCGGGTCTCTCGCCTGGCCCCGCTCAGCGCGCGCCTCGCCCCGCCACCGAGGCCGCCGCCCAGGGTGCCGCTGGCTACTGCCAGTGGCAAGGTGCCGGAGATCGAGCGTGGCAGCGCGGCCGAACCGCCACTTCTGCCGCCCGACCACGCTCCGAGGCCGCCAGTTCGACCACTGCGAGTGGCACGGCGCCGAGGGAGCGTCCCGCGGGCGCGTCCCCCGTCCCCTGGCCCCGCCGCGACGCCTCAGCCCAGGTCGATGTAGACGTTCTTGAGCTCGGTGTAGAGCTCGAGTGCGTGCATCCCCAGCTCACGCCCGATGCCGCTCATCTTGTAGCCGCCGAAGGGCGCCTCGGTGTGGACCGAGCTGTTGCAGTTGATCGAGAGGACGCCCGACCTGACGGCACGCGCCGTCCGCAGCGCCTTCGAGATGTCGCGCGTCCAGATCGACCCGGAGAGGCCGTAGGGCGTCTCGTTGGCAAGCCGGATCGCCTCGTCGGCGGTGTCGAAGGGGATCACCGCCACGACCGGGCCGAAGATCTCCTCGCGGGCGATCCGCATGTCGTTGGTGACGTGGTCGAAGACGGTCGGCAGCAGGTAGGCGCCCGTCGCGAACTGCGGGCCCTCGGGCGGTCGGCCACCGACGACCAGCTCGGCCCCCTCCTCGAGGCCGGCCTGGATGTAGTCGACCACCCGCTCGCGCTGCTTGAAGCTGACGAGCGTGCCGACCTCGGTCGCGGGATCGGTCGGGTCGCCCACGACGACCTTCCGCGTCGCCTCGGCGAAGAGCTCCACGACCTTCCCGTGGACCGAGCGCTCGACCAGGATGCGGCTCCGCGCGCAGCAGTCCTGGCCGCAGTTGTCGAAGACGCTGTAGGGCGACTCGCGGGCGAAGCGCTCGAGGTCGGCGTCGGCGAAGACGATGTTGGGGCTCTTGCCGCCGAGCTCGAGCGAGACCTTCTTGACGTTGCCGGCGGCGAGCCGCATGATCTCCTGCCCCGTCGTCGTCTCCCCGGTGAAGGCGACCTTGCCGACGCCGCCGTGCGCCGCGATCGCCGCCCCGGCCGTGCCGCCGGGCCCGGTCACGACGTTCAGCACACCGGGCGGGAAGCCCGCCTCGAGGGCGAGCTCGCCGAGCCGGATCGCGGTGAGCGGCGAGTAGCTGGCGGGCTTCAGGATGGCGGTGTTGCCTGCCGCCAGCGCCGGCCCGAGCTTCCAGCTCGCCATCATCATGGGGAAGTTCCAGGGAACGATCAGCCCGACGACCCCGATCGGCTCGCGCAGCGTCAGGTCGAGGCCGGGCTTGGTGACGGGGATCGTCTCCCCGAAGACCTTGTTCGCGGCCCCCGCGTAGTACTCGAAGACGTTGGCCACGCTCTCCGCCTCGCCGCGGGACGAGGCGATCGGCTTGCCGATGTTGGCGGTCTCGAGCTGCGAGAGCTCCTCGAGGTGGTCGCGGACGAGGCCGGAGAAGCGGTGCAGCGCCCGACCGCGCTCGACCGCCGGCCACCTCGACCACTCGCCATCGAAGGCGCGCTGGGCGGCCTCGACCGCCCGATCGACGTCCGCCGCGCCGCCGAGCGGGGCGCGGGCGATGACGGTGTTCGTGGCGGGGTTGACGACGTCGAACGTCTGCCCGTCCAGCGCGTCGACGCGCTCGCCGCCGACGATCATCTTGGCGTCGAGGATCTGCGCGCCCGCCTCCGGGCGCGCCACGGGACTGGTCATCGGGCTCCTCCTGGGTACGGGGCCGATGATACGTCCCGATGTGGGCTGCGAAGCGGCGCGGCGGGGTGGCCCGCGGCGGCGCCTCCATCACGTTTACGACGGTTCGTCGTTCGACGAAGGTCGCGTGGCGCGGGGCGATCTCCGTCCGGCTCTCCGGTGGCGCGACCCCGCCCTCGTCCGACGCGCCCACGCTCGGCCGCGGCCGCGCCGCCGGTTCAGCGGGCCGCTCCGGGCCGGGTCCTGGGCCCTCTGACCGGCCCGCGCTTCCGTCGAACGACGGTGGGTCGTAAACGTGACGAACCGGTGGCGTCCCGGGAGATGTGCGGGGCGCGGCGGGCGGCGGTGCGGCAGGTCATGCGGACCTGGCCGGAGTGGCCGCAGGCCCGCGAGCATTGCCGCTCCTTCGCTCAGAGATGGATCCCGCCCGGCCCGCCATAGGCGTCGCGGTGCAGACGCTCGGCCGTCTCGAGGACGGTGTCGGCCGCCACGCCGAGGTGCTGCAGCACCACCTGTGCCAGCTCGATGCCGACCTCGACGCGAGCATCGGCGAAGTGGCGGACGCCCATCCGCGACAGCTG
>Ga0154433_1065_pt1 | contig 18835 bp, 22 predicted proteins | sample RifGroC2_FD_115937 | JGI IMG/M metagenome (GOLD analysis project Ga0154433, IMG submission 115937) | Chloroflexi bacterium GWC2_73_18 | reverse complement strand
CCCGGTCGAGCCGGCAGGCGAGACCGGTCTCGACATCGAGGGCGTCGTCGCCTTCGCCGAGCGCTGGCGCGAGGCGCGCCACGAGCTCCCCCACGAGACCGACGGCGTCGTCGTCAAGGTCGACCGCTTCGACCTCCAGGCCCGCCTCGGCACGGTAGCTCGTTCGCCCCGCTGGGCGGTCGCCTACAAGTACCCCCCCGAGGAGGTCGAGACGACGGTCGAGGAGATCGTCCCCTACGTGGGGCGCACCGGGACGCTCACGCCGGTCGCCCACCTCGCCCCGGTGAAGGTCGCCGGCTCGACCGTCTCCCGCGCCACGCTCCACAACCTCGACGAGGTGCGTCGCAAGGACGTCCGGGTCGGCGACCGGGTCGTCCTGCACAAGGCCGGCGATGTCATCCCCGAGGTCGTCCGCGTCCTGCCCGAGCGGCGGACGGGAGCCGAGCGTCCCTTCGAGATGCCGGAGCGCTGCCCCGTCTGCGACGCGCCGGTCGTTCGCGACGAGGGCGAGGTGCGCCATCGCTGCACCAACCCGTTCTGCCCGGCCCAGGTCGCGCACGGGCTCCTCCACTTCGTCTCGCGGAGCGCCATGGACATCGAGGGCGCCGGGCCGGCGGTGATCGTCCAGCTCCTCGAGCGGGGGTTGGTGAAGACGCCGGCCGATCTCTTCCGGCTCACCGTCGAGCAGGCCGAGGGGCTCGAGCGCTTCGCCCGCAAGAGCGCCGAGAACCTCGTTGCGGCGATCGAGCGGGCCCGCCGGCGGCCCCTGGCGCGGGTCCTCAACGCGCTCGGCATCCGCCACGTCGGGGAGCAGACGGCGATCGACCTGGCCGGGTGGCTGGCCGAGCAGGTGCCGCCGGCCGAGGGTGAAAGCGCGGCCGAGTGGAGCCGGCGCGCTGCCGACTTCCTGCGTGCCGCCGCACCCGAGGAGTACGAAGGGGTTCCGGGCGTGGGCGTCGTCGTGGCGGCATCGATCGCGCGCTTCTTCGGCGAGCCGGTCACCGGTGGAGCGCTGACGGCGCTCCTCGATGCGGGCGTGGAGGCCGAGGCGCCGCCGCGGCGGGCGGTAGCCGCCGGCGCCGGTCCGCTGGCGGGCAGGACCGTCGTCGTCACCGGCACGCTCGCCGGCTTCAGCCGCCAGGAGGCGGAGGAGGCAGTCCGTGCTGCCGGCGGCCACCCTGCCGGCAGCGTCTCACGGAAGACCGACTACGTCGTCGCCGGCGAGTCGGCTGGCTCGAAGCTCCAGAAGGCGCAGGAGCTCGGGGTGCCGGTCGTCGACGAGGACGGGCTCAGGCGGCTGCTGGCGGGAGAGACGGCCTGACCCGGACGGTCGCGTCGACCCGCGACCGATACACTGCGGCGAATGTCCCCGCCCGTCATCGCCATCCTCCTTATCGCTGCCCTCCTCCACGCCGCCTGGAACGTCCTGCTGAAGACATCGGTCGACCCGCTGCGGATGGCGGCCCGGGCGGTCGGCTCGGCGATGCTGATCGTGACCCCGCTCGCCGCCGCCGCGTGGTGGCTGACCGGGCGACCCGGCCTCCCGCCGGAGGGCTGGCTGCTGGCCGGCCTGTCGGGCTTCATGGAACTCGTCTACTTCGCCCTGCTGTCGGCCGCCTACCGGCGCGGCGATCTCTCCACCGTCTATCCGCTGGCGCGCGGGACGGCACCGCTGCTGGCGGTCCTCGCCGGGGTCTTCCTCGTTGGCGAGCGGCTCAGCCCGCTGGCGGCGGTCGGGGTCGCCTGCCTCCTCGCCGGGATCTGGGCGGTGCGTCGGCCGGTCGCCGGCGGCCCGGCGGTCGTCTGGGCGATCCTCTGCGGCGTCTCCATCGCCGTCTACTCGGTCTTCGACCGCCTCGGCGTCCGGCTCGGGCCCCCCTGGCTCTACGGCTGGGCGCTCTGGGTGGCGGGTGCCGGCTTCCTGTGGGGCTGGATCTGGCTGGAGGACCGTCACGCCCTGAGCGACCGCTTCTGGCGCGCCTTCGAGGCGATCCGCCCCGGCTCGAGCGCCGCGGCACGTGTCGCTCCGGCCGACCCGCCGCACCCGGCCGACGCGTCGGCCGGACCAGGTTGGCAGCGCGCCATGGTGCTCGGGCTGCTGATGGTCGGCACCTACCTGGCCGTCCTGCTCGCCCTCTCGCTGGCGCCGCTGGCGACCGTCGCGCCGTTCCGCGAGTCGGCGATCGTCCTGGCCGCCGGCTGGGGTGTCTTCCGCCTTGGGGAGCGGAGCGGCGCCTGGCTTCGCCTCGGAGGCGCGGTGTCGATCGTCGCCGGGGCGGCCCTGGTGGCGATCGGCTAGGTACGCGGCGCCTGCGCCGGTGTCACGTCACCGAAGGGCCGTGCCGGTATGCTCCGCCGATGGCCGCGCTCGCCTTCGCTCTCGCCGGCTACTTGCTCGGCTGCGTCGCCACCGGCTACTACCTGGTCCGTCTCCGGACGGGACGGGACATCCGCACCATCGGCAGCGGGGCGACCGGCGGGCGCAACGTGGCCCGCGTCCTGGGGAAACCAGGGTTCGCGATCACCGGCCTCGGAGACCTCGCCAAGTCGGCGGGCGCGGTCGTCCTCCCGCTGGCGCTCGGCTACGGCGCCGCCGAGGCGTCCGCCGCGCTGGTCGGGGTGACCCTCGGCCACTGCTGGCCGGTCCAGCTTCGCTTCCGGGGCGGCAAGGGGATCGCTCCGGCGGTCGGGGGCCTGCTCGTCCTCGACCCGCCGGTCCTCGTCGCCGGCGCGCTCCTCGCCGGCGTGGTGCTGGCCGCTACCCGCCGGATGACGCCGGCTCTCCTGGCGACGTTCGCCGCGCCGCTCGTGGCGCTCGCGCTGGGCCGGCCGATCGAGGTGGTGGCGGGTATCCTTGCCCTCGTGGTACTGGTGCTCGTGGCGCACGGCGACAACGTCCGCGACGAGCTCCGTGCGTGGCGGCCGGGATAGGAGGCGGGAAGCGGATGGGCGGTGGATCGGGGCTCAGGTTCAAGGTCGCCACGACGACCGACGAGGTCGAGCAGATCCATCGGCTCAACTACCGCACCTTCGTGGAGGAGATCCCCCAGCACGAGCCCAACCCGGAGCGGCGGCTGGTGGACCGCTTCGACCGGCAGAACACCTACCTCGTCTGCCTGCGCGGGGACCGCCTGATCGGCATGATGGCCGCCCGCGCCGACCGGCCCTTCTCGCTCGACGCGAAGCTCCTCGACCTCGACACCCACCTGCCGCCCGGCCGCACCGTCTGCGAGATCCGGCTCCTGGCGGTGGAGCCGGGCGAGCGCCGCGGGGTCGTCTTCTGGGGGCTCGCCCGGCTGATGTGGGACTACTGCCGCGAACGCGGGTGGGACCTTGCCGTGGCGTCGTGCACGGTCCGCCAGATGAAGCTCTACCGGCACCTGGGCTTCGTCCCCTTCGGGCCGGTCGTGGGCAGCGCCGAGGCGCTCTTCCAGCCGATGTACCTGACCGCCGAGGCGTTCGCCGAGCGGGTCCGCACGGTCGAGGCGCGTCTCACGCGATCCTCGACGCGGCGGAAGCGCGCCTACCGGCCGCTCCCGGCGACCGGCTGAGATCACCCGGCCCTCGCCGGGCGATCACAGCGCCGTCAGGGGCGTCCCACGCCCGCTATCCTCTTGGCGTGGCCGCGCTCTCCCATGCCGACGTCGCACATGTCGCCCATCTCGCCCGGCTGGGCCTGGGCGACGACGAGCTGACGCGCCTCGAGGGGCAGCTCAACCACATCCTCGAGCAGTACCGCGTCCTCGCCGAGCTCGACACCGAGGCGATCGCGCCGACGGCGCAGACGATCGAACTGGAGAACATCCTCCGCGACGACCTCCCCGGGCCGTGCCTCCCCGTCGACGAGGCGCTCGCCGGCGCCCCGGAACGGGCTGGCGACCACGTGGTCGTGCCGCCGATCATCGCCGGCCTCGACGAGTAGGGGCGTCCGCGCGATGGCTTCTGCCGCCGAGCTGCGGGCCCTCACCCGGCTCCACGTCCGCGAGATGGCGGCCCGCCTGCGCGCCGGTCACTTCACCGCGCGTGAGCTGGCCGAGGCGCATCTCGCCCTCGCCCACGCCCAGGACCGCGCCCTCAACGCCTGGGCCTCCTTCGACGACGAGCGGGCACTGGCGGCGGCCGAGGCGGCCGACCTCCGCCTGGCCGGCGCCCACGCGGCCGCGTCGGCCGGGGAGAAGGTCGCCCCCGCCGGGCTCCCCCCGCTCCTGGGCATCCCGGTCGCCCTCAAGGACCTCGTCGTGACGCGCGGTCGCCCCTCCACCGCCGGGAGCCGGATCCTGGAAGGTTTCGTCGGCCCCTACGACGCGCACATCGCCGAGCGGCTCGATGAAGCGGGCGCGGTCGTGCTGGGCAAGACGAACATGGACGAGTTCGCCATGGGCTCCTCCACCGAGCACTCGGCCTGGGGCCCCACCTCGAACCCGTGGGACCTCGACCGCGTGCCGGGCGGGTCGAGCGGCGGCTCGGCGGCCGCGGTCGCCGCCTTCCACGCCCCGGTCGCGATCGGCACCGACACCGGCGGCTCGATCCGCCAGCCCGCCTCGCTCACCGGGACCGTCGGCCTGCGCCCCACCTACGGCCGCGTCAGCCGCTACGGGATCGTCGCCTTCGCCAGCTCGCTCGACCAGGTCGGCCCGTTCGGGCGGGACGTCCGCGACGCCGCGGCGCTCCTCCAGGCGGTCGCCGGTCACGACGAGCGGGACGCGACCTCCGCCCCGCTGCCGGTGCCCGACTACCCGGCCGAGCTGCCCGACCCGGACGACGAGGCGGCCGCCCTCCTGCGCGGCGTCCGGCTCGGCCTGCCGCGGGAGTACTTCGTGAAGGGGATGGAGCCGGGCGTCGAGGCGGCCGTCCGATCGGCCGTCCGCGCGCTCGAGTCCGCCGGCGCGGAGATCGTCGACGTGTCACTGCCGCACACCGACTACGGGCTGGCGACCTACTACATCATCGCCCCGGCCGAGGCGTCCGCGAACCTGGCCCGCTATGACGGGATCCGTTACGGGCACGCCGTCCGCGACGGCGATGTGCTGGCCAACTACCTCGCCACGCGGGGGAGCGGCTTCGGGGCGGAGGCGAAGCGGCGGATCATGCTCGGCACCTACGCCCTGTCGGCCGGCTACTACGACGCCTACTACGTCAAGGCGCTCAAGGTGCGGACGCTGATCAAGGGCGATTTCGACCGCGCCTTCGCCGGGGCCGACGGCCAGCCGCCGGTCGACGCGCTGGTGGCGCCGACGAGCCCGACGGTCGCCTTCCCGCTCGGGGCGCGGCTGGCCGACCCGGTCGCCATGTACCTCTCGGACGCCTGCACGCTGCCGGTCAACGTCGCCGGCCTGTGCGGGCTCTCGGTCCCGTGCGGGCTCTCCGAGGGGCTGCCGGTCGGGCTCCAGTTCATCGGCCGCGCCTTCGACGAGGGCCGCCTCTTCCGCCTCGGGCGCGCCTACGAAGCGATCACCGCGACGGCCGACTGGCGGCGCCTGGAGCCGACCGACCTGCCGAAGCTGGACGACCCGGCGACGCCGACCCCGGCCGAACGGACGGCTAGACTGGTGCGGCGATGACGACCGAGACGACGCCGCCGACCGGCGGCGCCACGGCAGGCGCTCCCACCGAGGAGGGGGTCCGCTACGGCCCCGGGGCCCGCGTCCTCTCCCGGCGCGTGCGGGCGGTCCCCCCTTCCGGCATCCGGCGCTTCTTCGACATCATCGCCACGATGCAGGACGTCATCTCGCTCGGCGTCGGCGAGCCGGACTTCACCACCCCGCCGCAGATCATCGAGGAGGGCGTCCGCTCGCTTCGCTCCGGGCGCACCCACTACACGTCCAACTTCGGGACGCTCGAGCTGCGCCGGGCGCTGGCGGCCAACCTGGAGCGCCTCTACGGCGTCGGCTACGACCCGGCGAGCGAGGTGCTGGTCACCGTCGGGGCGTCCGAGGCGGTCGCCGCCACGATGGCGGCCATCGTCGACCCGGGCGACGAGGTGATCCTCCACGAGCCCTCCTACGTCGCCTACGTGCCGGCGATCGTCTTCAACGGCGGCGTCCCGCTCCTCGTCCAGACGCACCTCGACGACGACTTCGAGGTCGACCCGGCGCGGGTGGAGGCGGCGATCACGGCACGGACGAAGGCGATCTTCCTGGGCTACCCGTGCAACCCGACCGGCGCCGTCCTGCCCGAGGAGAAGCTGCGCGCCATCGCCGACATCGCGCTCCGCCACGAGCTGCTCGTCGTCAGCGACGAGATCTACGACCGACTCGTCTACGGCGAGCATCGCCACGTCGCCTTCTCCGCGCTGCCGGGGGCGCGCGAGCGGACCGTCCTCGTCGGCGGCTTCTCCAAGGCGTACGCCATGACCGGCTGGCGCGTCGGTTACGCCTGCGCGCCGCGAGAGATCCTGGAGGGGATCGTCAAGGTCCACCAGTACGGGATCATGAGCGCGCCGACGACCGCCCAGGACGCCGCGGTCGTCGCCCTCAAGGGGGCCGAGATCGACGTGCAACGGATGGTCGCCGAGTACGATCGACGGCGCCGCATGTTCGTCGAGGGGCTCAACCGGATCGGCCTGCCGACCTTCGAGCCGCGCGGCGCCTTCTACGCCTTCCCGTCCATCGCCGGGACGGGGCTCTCCAGCGCCGAGTTCACGGAGCGGCTCCTCTTCGAGGAGAAGGTGGCGGTCGTGCCGGGCGACGCCTTCGGGCCGTCGGGCGAGGGCCACGTGCGGGCCTGCTACGCGACCGCCTACGAGCAGCTCGAGGAGGCGCTCGTCCGCATCGAGCGGTTCCTCGGGACGCTGTAGCCCGCGTCGACGAAGGCGTGCCGCCATGACGAGCGCCGCCGCGACGCCCATGTCGGCCCGCTACGAGACGGTTATCGGCATCGAGATCCACGTCCAGCTGAAGACCGCCTCCAAGATGTTCTGTCGCTGTCCGACCGACATCGAGGGCGCGCCGCCGAACAGCCGGACCTGCCCGATCTGCCTGGGTCTACCGGGGACGCTGCCGGTCGCCAACCGGCGCGCCGTCGAGCTGGTGCTGGAGACCGGGATGGCGCTCGAGGCCGAGATCGTGCCGGTCACCCGCTGGGACCGCAAGAACTACTTCTACCCGGACCTGCCCAAGGGCTACCAGATCAGCCAGTACGAGCTGCCCCTCACGCGGAACGGCCGGCTCGCCTTCGAGACGAGCGAAGGCCCGGTGACCGTCGGGATCCGCCGGGCCCACCTCGAGGAGGACACGGCGCGGCTCGTCCACGCCGCCGACCCGGGCGGCCGGCGGGTCAGCCTGGTCGACTTCAACCGCTCCGGTATGCCGCTGATGGAGATCGTGACCGAGCCCGACCTGCGGACCCCCGAGCAGGCGCGCCGCTACGCCGAGGAACTGCGCCTCCTGCTGCGGGCGATCGGCGCGTCCGACGCGGAGATGGAGCAGGGCCAGATGCGCGTCGAGGCGAACGTCTCGATCCGGCCGGTCGGCGAGGCGGCGTTCGGGACGCGCGCCGAAGTCAAGAACATGAACTCCTTCCGCTCGGTCGAGCGGGCGATCGCCTACGAGGTCGAGCGCCAGGAGCGGGTCCTCGACGCCGGGGAGCCGCTCGTCCAGGAGACGCGCGGCTGGGACGACGACCGCGGCGTCACCTACACGATGCGGATCAAGGAGGGGTCGGACGACTACCGCTACTTCCCCGAGCCCGACCTGCCGCCGCTCCGCGCCGACCCGGCCTGGCTCGAGGAGATCCGCGGCCGGCTTCCCGAGCTGCCGGCCGCCCGGCGGGGGCGCTACACGGCCGGGCTCGGCCTGTCGCCGTATGACGCGCGCGTCATCGTCGCCGACGCCGGGGCGACCGCGCTCTTCGAGGAGACGCTTGCGGCCGCCGGGGGGCTGGGCCTGGCTGGCGTCACGCCGAAGCTGGTCGCCAACTGGGTGAGCGGCGAGTACCTGCGGCTGGCCAAGCAGGCGACCGGCGAGGAGGTCGAGCTGGCCGAGTCGGCCGGGGCGGCTGCCCGTGTCCGACCGGAGGAGCTGGCCCGCCTGATCGGGCTGGTCGCCGACGGGTCGCTCTCGGGCACCAGCGCCAAGCAGGTCTTCGAGCGTCACTTCACCGCGGGCGAGCCGGTCGAGGCGATCGTGACCGACCTCGGCCTGACGCAGATCTCCGACCGCGACGCCCTCGCGGCGGCGGTCGAGGACGTGATCGCCGCGAACGCGGCCGCCGTCGCCGACTACCGGGCCGGCAGGCAGCAGGCGCTCGGCTTCCTGGTGGGGCAGGTGATGCGGGCGACGCGCGGTCGCGCGAACGCGGCGCTCGTCGCCGAGCTGTTACGCGGGGGTCTCGACGACGGCGGGACGACCGGCTGAGATGGGCCCCCTGAACCTCCTCTTCTGGGCCCTCGGGATCGTCCTGCTGGCGCTCGGCTACCTGCGCGCCCGCGGGCCCTGGCGCCGCTACCGCGCCCTGCAGGAGCAGCAGGCCAACGTCGAGCGCTATGAGTCCTGGCGCGGTGGGAACCGCGGCCGCGCGGCCGGCGCCGGCCCGAGCGGCGCGGACGTGGCGATGGCGCTCCTCCGCCGCCAGGCCCAGGTCGGGGCGGCGCTCGCGATCGTCGGCTTCCTCCTCGTCTTCGCCGGCTTCGCCGTCCGCTGAGGGCCTGCGGACCTTTCGGCAGGGGGACCCCCACGGCGGGCTGCGCGCGCCGCGATGAGGAGCGCGAAGAGCGCGTGCCACTACCAGTGGCAGCGGCAGCCCCTTTCCCTCGTGATCGGTCCTCCGAAGTGCGCGCAGCGCCGCGTTCCACGCGTGCTGGCCCGCGGTTCTGCCACCCGGAGTGACAACGGGTCGCGGGGGATCGGCGCTCGCCCGGCCGCCCGCCTCAAGCGCTCCCGATCCGCGCATGCTCGATCCGGGTGCAGCGGTCCATCACCACCGCGAGGCCGCCTTCGTGGGCGATGCGGGCCGCCTCCCAGCCCACCACCCCGAGCTGGAGCCAGAGGCAGCGCGCCCCGGCGGCGACCGCCGCGCGCGCGATCAGGGGCGTCAGCTCGCTCCGCCGGAAGACGTCGACGACGTCGAACGGGCCGGTCGCGGCGGCCGCCTCGGCGAGCGTCCCGTAGCAGCGCACGCCGAGCACCTCGCGGGCGTTGGGGTTGACCGGCACGCACTCGTAGCCGCTCGCCATCAGGTAGGCCATCACGCCGTGCGAGGGACGGTCGGGCCTCGGCGAGGCGCCGACGACAGCGATTCGCCGCGCCCGCCGGAGCAGCTCCCTCGCCTCCGTGTCGGAGAGGAGCGGGACCGGGCCCCGGCCTTCCTTGAGATCGAGGATGGCGCGCGTCCGGTCGAGGTCGGCCCGTCGAGCCGAGTGACGGTCACGGCGCTCGGTCAGGCTTGTGACTCCTTGGCGTAGGGCCTGCCGACCGCGGCCGGGGCGATGCTGCGGCCGACGACGCCGGCGAGGACGATGATTGTCAGCAGGTAGGGGAGCGACGCGTAGAACTCGCTGGGGATGGCGGTCAGGAGGTCGCCCAGGTGGCCGGTCGGCGGTCGCAGCGCGATCGCCACGGCGAGCGCGTCGGAGGCGCTGAAGAGGAGCGCCGCCCCGAACGCACCGATGGGCGTCCAGCGACCGAAGATGACCGCCGCCAGCGCGATGAAGCCGCGGCCCGTCGTCATCCCGTTCTGGAACGCTCCGGTCGCCTCCAGCGTGAGGTAGGCGCCGGCCAGCCCCGCGAACGCGCCGGCCAGCACGACGTTCCGGTAGCGCAGCAGGAGGACGTCGATCCCGACCGTGTCGGCGGCAGCGGGGTGTTCCCCGACGGCCCGCGTGCGCAGCCCCCAGCGGGAGCGGAAGAGGAGCACCTGCAGGACGATCACGATGACGATCACCGACATGGCGATCGGCCCCTGGTTGAGGAACGCCTTCAGGAGCCATCCCACGAGCGGCAGCTCGGTCAGCTCGGCAGGCGGGATGAACGACTGGAACGTGCCTGCCCCCAACCGCGGGTTGGGGGCGATCCACAGGCGGTTGAAGTAGCCGGTCAGGCCGAGGGCCGCGATGTTGATGATCGTACCGCTGATGATCTGGTCAGCCCGCACGCTGACCGACAGCCAGGCATGCAGCAGTGCGACCGCCATCGCCGCGAGCACCGCGGCGACGATCCCGATCAGCAACGCGGGGGTCGCCCCGAAGATCGGCCACGGCGTCGCGGGGAACGTTTGGGCGACAAACCCGGCCACCAGGAAGCCGACGAACGCGGCCATCAGCATCATCCCCTCGATGCCGATGTTGACCACGCCCGAACGCTCGCCGATCACGCCGCACATGGCGCCCAGGGCGATCGGCGCGGCCAGGCCGATGGCGATCGGGGCGATGTCGGGGAGAACCTCGACCAGGTACCCGACGAGCTGGATGAGGACGCCCAGGACAGGGATCGAGGTGGGGTCCACCTACGTCACCAGCTTCCTGCCGTATGTCTCGGTGGCGGTCTCCACGGCCTCGATGCCTCGTTTTGCCTGACGGAGGCGGAAGAGCCGTCGAACGATCAGGTCGGCCGCCAGGAAGAGCAGGATCACGGCCTGGATCACGTCCACCAGCTCGCTCGGGACGTGGGCCTCGAGCTGCATCGGTCCGGCCCCGGCTCGGAGCGCCCCGAAGAGGAGCGCGGCGAAGAGGATCCCCACCGGGTGCGAACGCCCAAGGAGCGCCACGGCGATCGAGTCGAAGCCGACCGAGGTGCCGTATGAGGCGATCATGTAGTGGCTGGTCCCCAGGATCTCGGTCGCGCCGGCGAGGCCGGCGAGGAGCCCGCTCGCCGTCATCGTGAAGATGATGAGGAGGCCCGGCCGCATCCCCGCGTAGCGGGCTGCGTCGGGGTTGGCGCCAACGGTGCGAACCTCGAAGCCGATCGTGCTCCGGTAGAGGAGCCACCAGACCGCCGGCACCGCCAGCAGGGCGAGGAGGATGCCCAGGTGGAGGCGACCCAGGTCGGCGGAGAGGAAGCCGGCGTTGGGGAGCGCCGCGTTCCCCAGGTCGCCCGTCCGGGCAAAGGAGAAGCCGGGCGCCTGGAGCAGGTTCAGCACGAGGAACGCCACGAGCGAGGCGCCGATGAAGTTGAGCATGATCGTGGTAACGACCTCGTGTGCACCGGTCCACGCCTTCAGCGCTCCCGGGATGAAGCCCCACGCCGCGCCCGCCAGCGTCCCAGCCGAAACCGCCGCTCCGATCGCCAGTGGCGGCGGCGCCTCGTTGAGTGCCGCGCCGACACCGGCCGCCGCCACGGCGCCGAGGAGGAACTGGCCCTGGGCGCCGATGTTGAAGAGGCCCGCCTTGAAGCCGAAGCCGACCGCCAGGCCGGCGAGCACCAGAGGCGTCGCGTTGACGAGCGTGTTGACGATGTGGTCGAGGCCCCCGAATGCGCCCCCGAAGAGACCGACGAAGACCTTGAACGGGAGCGACGGGTCGAAGCCGGCTTCGGTGAAGAAGCTCGAGAGGAGCGCCACGACCGAGGCGACGATCATGGCGAGGACGACCGCGCCGAGCGGGACCGCGACGACCGGGCGCGCCTCGGCCCAGAGTCCCCGGAGCCGGCTCACCCGGCGCGCTCCAGCGTCGCGCCCTCGCCCGACTCGCGACCGCCGGTCGCCATCAGCAGGCCGATCTCCTCGCGGTTGGCGGTCGAGCCGTCGCTGATCGATACGATCTCGCCGCGGTACATGACGCCGATCCGGTCGGAGAGCTCGAGGACCTCGTCGAGCTCGGCCGAGACGAGCAGGATCGCCGCCCCGGCGTCGCGCTTGGCGATCGTCAGCTTGTGGATGAACTCGATGCTCCCCACGTCGAGGCCGCGGGTCGGCTGATCCAGGATCAGGACCTTGAGGTCGCGGCTGAACTCGCGGGCGACGACCGTCTTCTGCTGGTTCCCGCCCGAGAGCGTGCTCTCGAGGACGGTCGCCGATGGCGCGCGGATGTCGAAGCGCGCGATCGCCTTCTCGGCCCAGGCGTCGATGGCGGCCTCGTCGCGCACGAACCCGCGGGCGAAGGGCTGGCGGTGATAGCTCGTCAGGACCAGGTTGTCGTCGAGCGGGAAGCTGAGCACGAGGCCGAACCGCTGCCGATCGCCGGGGACGTAACCGAGCCCCGCCCCGCCGAGATGCCGAGCGCTGGCGCCGGTGACGTCCCGGCCGGCCATCAGCACCTTCCCGGCGCTCGGGCGCCTCAGTCCGGTGAGCGCCTGGACCAGCTCATCCTGCCCGTTGCCGGCGACCCCGGCGATCCCGAGGATCTCGCCGGCGCGGACCTCGAAGCCGACGTCGCGGACCACCTCGCGCCCGCGGTCGTCGCGGACGCGCAGGTTGGCGACCCGGAGGATCGGTTCGGTCGGGTGGGACTCACCGCGGTCGACGCTCAGCTGGACCTCGCGGCCGACCATCAGTTCGGCCAGCTCCTCCTCGCTCGTCTCGGCAGGGACCCGCGAGCCGACGACCTTCCCCCGCCGGATCACCGTGATCCGGTCGGCGATGCTCAACACCTCGTAGAGCTTGTGGCTGATGAAGATGATGCTGTGTCCCTCGGCGGCGAGGCGCCGCAGGACAGCGAAGATCTCTTCTGTCTCCTGCGGGGTGAGGACCGCGGTGGGCTCGTCGAGCACGAGGATGCGGACCTGGCGATAGAGCGCCTTCAGGATCTCCACGCGTTGCTGGACGCCGACCGAGAGCGTCTCCACGCGTGCCTCGGGATCGATGTCGAAACCGAACTGCTGGGCCAGCGCTCGGATGCGGCGCCTCGCCTCGTCACGGTCCACGAAAACGAGCCCCGTCATCGTCTCGTCGCCGAGGATGATGTTTTCGGCCACGGTGAGGACGGGCACGAGCATGAAGTGCTGGTGCACCATCCCGATGCCCTGGGCGATCGCGTCCGACGGGCTGGCGATGCGCACCGGTCGCCCGTCGAGCAGGATCTCGCCCTCGTCCGGCGCAGCCAGCCCGTAGAGGATGTTCACCAGCGTGGTCTTGCCGGCGCCGTTCTCGCCAAGGAGCGCATGGATCTCGCCCGGGCGAACGTCGAGGTCGATCTCGTCGTTCGCGAGGACGCCCGGGTAGCGCTTCGTGATGCGGCGCATCTCGAGCGCGGGCGCGCCCTCGGGCAGTGCGCCGGTCTCGTCATCCATGGTTCGTGCCATCGATAAGGGCAAGCGGGCCGACATGTGTCGACCCGCTCGCCTGGCTGCGCCGACTGAGCGGTCTCGTTACGGCGTGCAGGCCTGCGGCTTGCAGGGATCGAGCGTCCCTGCCTTCATGGCCGCCAGCGCGTCGTCGACCTTCTTCTGGACGTCCGCAGAGATGAGGTCCTTGTGGTCGTGGTAGTCGGAGACGCCGATGCCGACCGGGTCGGACGAGGCGTCGTTGACGATCGTCCCGGCCTTGTCCGTGCCGTTGATGACCCGCGTGATCGCGCTGAGCACCGACGAGCGGAGCTTCTTCTCGGCGCTGGTCACGATGCACTTCTGGAGGGAGGAAGGCAGCGACGCCCACTGGTCGACGTCGACGCCGATGCCCCAGATGTTCGCGTCGCAGGCGGCCTCGAGGAAGCCCTGGCCGGTGAGACCGGCGACCTGGAAGAGGACGTCGGCGTCCTGGCCGATCATCTGCTGGCCGACCGACTTCCCCTTCGCCGAGTCATTGAATGCCTTGGTGATGTCGGTCGACGCGTACGTGAGCAGGACGTTCACGTCCGGGTTGACTGACTTGGCCCCGTTCTCGAAGCCGCGCATGTACTTCACGACCGGCGGGATGGTGTTGATGCCGCCGAGCGTGCCGATGACGTTCGTCTTGGTGAGGCTGCCGGCGATGATCCCGACCAGGTACCCGGCCTGCGCCTCGTTGTAGATGAGGCCCTGGTAGTTGGGGAGCAGCGCGACGGGGTCGCCCTCGCACTTGAAGGCCGTGTCGGGCTGCTTGTCCTTGGTGATGCAGACGCCCTGGTCGGTGCCGATGAACTTGACGTTCGGATAGAGCCCGGCCGCGATCGTCGTGTCGTTGCCCAAGGCGAAGCCAGACGTCACGACGATGTCGAACTTCCGGTCGACGAAGGCCTTCATGTTGACCTGGTAGTCCTTCGGATCCTTCGTCACGATGTTGTCGATCTCGGCGCCGAACTGGGTCTTGGCGTCCTGGAGGGCCAGCCAGGAGGCCTCGTTGAATGACTTGTCCTCGAGCTGTCCCACGTCGGTGACGAGCCCGATCTTCCAGACCTTGGGACCGGGCGTCGGCGTGGCCGCTGCCTGGCACGCGGTAGCGATGAGGGCGAGCACCATCAAGAGTGCCAGCCCGTAGCGGGTGCGCATCCGTTCCTCCTCGTTGGGTCGAAGCCTGCTCCTGTCCGGGCTCCCGGGCGCAGCTCGATGGCCTCGACGTCTTCGGCTCCTCCGGGGGTCTCCCGGGCCGTATCCGCAGCGGCATCGTACTTGCTCGGCAGGGCGGCGGCAAGGCGCCAGCGCAGGCCTGCCGCGGCAGTCGGCCAAGCCTCCCGCGCCGCAGGCCGCCGACGGCGGCGCGCTATCCTTGGCGCCCGTGACCGTCCAGACCGCAGCGTCCCCCCGGTGAGCGATCGGCAGGCCCGCCCCGAACCGAGCCCGCCCGCCTGGCTCATCTGGGCGGCGCTCGCCGTCATCTACCTCGTCTGGGGCTCGACCTACCTCGGCATCCGGGTCATGGTCGAGACGCTCCCGCCGCTGCTCGGGGCAGGCGTCCGCTTCCTCGTGGCGGGGTCGGTCCTCGCGGGTTGGCTGATCCTGCGTCGCGGCCCGAGTGTCCTGCGCGCCTCGCGCGGCGAGCTCGCCGGCGCCGCCATGATCGGGGCGGCGCTCCTGCTCGGCGGCAACGGGCTTGTCTCGCTGGCGGAGCGGACCGTCCCGTCGGCCCTCACCGCGCTGATCATCGCCTCGACGCCGCTCTGGATCGTCGTCCTCCACTGGCTGACCCGAGAGCGGGTGACCCGGACGACGCTCATCGGCGTGGTCGTCGGCTTCGCCGGCGTGGCGGTCCTGATCCTGCCGAGGGGGCTCGCCGGGGAGGTCGACCCGATCGGCATGGCCATGCTGGTCAGCGCCGCCGCCGCGTGGGCGACGGGATCGCTCTACTCGAAGCGGCTGGCGCTGCCGGCCGACCCGTTCGCTTCGGCGGCGCTCCAGCAGCTGGCCGGGGCGGTTCTCCTCGTCGCGGCCGGCCTGGCGCTGGGCGAGGGCAACCGACTCGACCGGGCCACCTTCTCTGCCCGCTCGGTCGTCGCCCTCGGCTACCTGACCGTCTTCGGCTCGCTCCTCGCCTTCACCGCCTATACCTGGCTCCTCCAGCACGCGCCGATCTCGAAGGTGGCGACCTACGCCTACGTCAACCCGATCGTGGCGGTCATCCTGGGCTGGTTGATCCTGAGCGAGGAGATCACGGTCACCATGCTCGCCGGCGCCGGGCTCGTCATCGGCGCGGTGGTGCTGATCGTCAGCCGGGGCCGCGCGCCGGCCGCCGAGCGCCCGTCCGGGCCGGGCCCCGAGAGGGTCGAGGCGGAGGTCGCCGAGGAGGTCGCCGAGACGGGGCCGGTGGCGACAGCGATGCCGACCGACGGGCGCTGACGCCGCGTCGGGCCGCGCCGCCGGGCCCCCGAGATCCGGGGGCGATCAGGGCTCGAGGGGGGCGTAGAGCGCGTTGACGAGCTGGCCCGACTGGCCCAGCGCGATCGCGATCGCGACAAGGATCTGGGCCGCCTCCCGCTGGCAGGCCACGGTTGCTCCCGGCGCGCCGCTCGTGCAGGCCGAACACCGCGACGGATGGGCCGTTCGGAGCGTCGAAGCCCTCGCTACCCCTTGACCCGGTGAGCATCCCGCATCCGGCGAGGAGCAGAGCGCCGAGGAGGACGATTGCGACGAACCCGCCGGGCTGCCCGGCCGCGCTCGAAGACAAGTCCAGCAGGCTGGACTGATCCTCGAGCCTGCCTGGACGCGGAGCAGGCCCTTGCTGTCATGCTGTATACGGTGCTGTATACTGCAAGGCGTGTCAGCCACGCGGACGCAGATCTACCTGACGAGCGAGCAGCGTCGCAACCTGGACGAGCGGTGCCTGCGCGAGGGGATCAGCCTGGCGGAGGCCGTCCGCGAGGCGGTCGATCTCTACCTCGCATCGACGCAGCCGGACGCGGAGGCCGCGCTCGACGCGACCTTCGGCGCGCTGCCTGACCTGGAGGTCCCGCCACGCGACGATTGGGACGATGAGCGACCTGCTCGTTGACACGGACGTGCTGGTCGATCACCTGCGCGGAGCCCGGCGTCTCGACGTGGCCGGACGCGCAGCCTCGTACTCGACGATCACCCGGTGCGAGCTCTTCGCCGGCCGGGCGACAGACGAGGATCGGGTGCGCAGGCTCCTCGCCCCGTTCCGTGAGCTGGCGGTCGATCGGGCCGTCGCCGAGCGCGCCGGGCGGATCCGTCGAGAGACGGGGCTGCGGACCCCGGACGCGCTGATCGCGGCCACGGCCGTCGAGCACGGGCTGGCGCTCCTCACGCGCAACCGCGCCGAGTTCGGGCGCGTGGCCGGCCTCCGCATGGCGGACCTGGCCGGGTCCTGAGGAGCAGGGCCGCGGCCCGTCCTCCCGGCTACCATGGGGTCCCGTGCCGATCGCTCCGAACGACTTCACCCAGCTCCAGTAGACCCGAGTTTGCGCACGAAGCGTTGATCTGACCTGACCCGCCGGCTTCACGCCGCGGCGGATGTGGTGGGCGTCATGCCCGGCTGGCCCGACGCCTGGCGCGTACCAGCCGACATGGAGCCGCTCCGCCGCGATCACCTGACCGCATCCGTGCCTACCTGGATCTGAAGATCGAACGCGCGCGGCCCTCCGCCACTCAGTAGAGTCGGTAGGCGTCCCCGATGGACGCCCGGGAGGACGACCGGTTGGATCGCGACCTCGTCGAGCAGGCGCAGCACGGTGACCGGGAGGCATTCGCCATCCTGGCCCGGACGCACGGTGACAGGCTCATGGCGATCGCCCACCGGATCCTCCGGGACGTCGGACGGGCCGAGGATGCCGTGCAGCAGACGCTGGTGATCGCCTGGCGAGAGCTGCCCGGCCTCCGCGATCCGGACGCCCCGTCGCGGTGGCCGGAGGGCGACCCCGATGACCGACCAGCGTGAGCTCGACCGCCTCCTTGGTGTCTTCTTCGTGGATGGCGCGGACGAGTTGGCCGACCGGGTGATCGACGCCGCCCTCGACCAGCTCGACCACACCCAGCAGCGGCGCGCATTGCGCATGCCGTGGAGGTTCTCGACCATGAACACATCCACCCGCCTCGCCGCGGCCGCCGTCATCGGCGTGCTCGCGGTCGGGGGCACGCTCTACCTGCTCCAACCCGGCCGGCCCGGGGTCGGTGGTCCAGGCCCGACGCCCAGTGCGAGCGCCACCCCGACGCCCGCGCCGACGCCCAGCCCGACGCCCACCCCGACCGGCCCGATGAGCAACGGGCGACAGATCCACACGGCCACGTTGCTCGCCGACGGCCGCGTCCTCGTCGCCGGAGGCTACGAGGCCGGCAACATCACGCTCGCGTCGGCCGATCTCTATGACCCTGCGACCGACACGTTCAGCGCGACCGGCTCGCTCGCTGCCGCTCGCGGCTCCCACACCGCCACCCTCCTCTCCGATGGTCGCGTCCTGGTCGCCGGAGGCGGTCCCGCGAGCTGGTCGGTCGGTGACGCATTCCTCACCTCGGCCGAGCTGTATGACCCGACGACCGGCACGTTCAGCCCGACCGGCTCGGTGACGGCGGCTCGCGGCTTCCACACCGCGACCCTGCTCGCCGACGGTCGCGTGTTGATCACCGGAGGCCATCCCGCCGCCTGGTCTGCCACCGGCCCGTTCATCGCCTCTGCCGAGCTGTACGACCCGACGACCGGCACGTTCAGCCCGACCGGCTCGATGACTGTCGGGCGCGAATCGCACGCGGCGACCCTGCTCGCCGACGGTCGCGTCCTGATCACCGGCGGGGTGACCAACACCGCCCCCAGTCTCGCCTCGGCCGAGCTGTACGACCCGACGACCGGCACCTTCAGCCCGACCGGCTCGCTGGCGACGGCTCGCGACCTCCACACCGCGACCCTGCTCTCCGGCGGTCGCGTCCTGGTCGCCGGTGGCCTGGCCCGCGGCCGGGCCTACGCGGACGACCCCCAGTTCCTCGCCTTGGCCGAGCTCTATGACCCGGCCGGCTCCTTCTCCGCGACGGGCCCGATGACCGAAAGGCGCGCCCGGCAGATGGCCACCTTGCTTGCCGACGGCCGCGTCCTCGTCACCGGAGGTTCGGGTGACTTTGCCGCGCCCCTCGCCTCGGCCGAGCTCTTCGACCCCGCGACCGGCACGTTCAGCCCGGCCGGCGCGGGCGGCTGACCGCCGTCCGGACCGCTCCGACCCCGGGAGACGGGAGAGAGGGGGGCATGTCCATCAAGTCCGTCATCGGCACCACCGGGTGATCGACGCTGTCTACCACTTCACTGGCTCGAGACACTCCTTCACCGCGTCCGTCCACGTCGTGCAGACGGGCCTCGTGAACGGCTCCACGGCGGTGATCACCGGCCGGGTCACGGAGGGCTGGCTGAAGGACAACCTGGTGGCAGGGGAGTACACGCAGGTGACGTGCGAACAGGCGCCCGGCCTGTTCGGAACCTGTTTCCAGGGCACGCTCGACATCCTGCGCGGATCCAAGTCCGGGGACTGAGCTCCCGCCGCCGAGCAGGCCGGCGGCGTTGCCGAGCTGCTCGGCGAGCGTGAGCGTCCACCAGCGACCGCTCGCCAGGCCGGCGT
>Ga0154433_1068_pt1 | contig 19013 bp, 14 predicted proteins | sample RifGroC2_FD_115937 | JGI IMG/M metagenome (GOLD analysis project Ga0154433, IMG submission 115937) | Chloroflexi bacterium GWC2_73_18 | reverse complement strand
GCCCGGCACCCTCGCCTACCTCCTCTTCGACCTGGTCCACCTCGACGGACGCGACCTAGGCGCGGTCCCGCTCGTCGATCGGAAGCGCCTCCTCGCCTCGATCCTGGCGCCCCACGAGACGATCCGCCTCAGCGAACACACGGTCGGCGACGCGCCGGACGTCTTCGCGGCGATGCGCGAGCTCGGGATCGAGGGGGTCGTCATGAAGCGCGCCACCTCCACCTACCAGCCCGGCCGGCGTTCCCCCGACTGGCTCAAGGTGAAGGCGCTCCAGCAGCAGGAGTTCGTCGTCGGCGGCTTCACCCGCCCCAAGGGGGCGCGCGCCGGTTTCGGCGCGCTGGTCGTGGGCCTCTACGAGCGCGACCGCGAGGGCACCGATCGCCTTCGTTACGCCGGGCACGTGGGGAGCGGCTTCGACGATGCGTCGCTCGCCGAGGTCTCCGTTGCGCTCGATCCGCTCGTCACCGATCGGTCGCCGTTCGCCGTCGAGCCGAAGACCAACGAGGTCGCCACGTGGGTGCTCCCCGAACGGGTCGCCGAGGTCCGCTTCGCCTCCTGGGTGACCGGCGAGGACGGCGAGCCGCACCTGCGCGCCCCGGTCTTCCTCGGCCTCCGGGACGACGTCCCTCCCTCCGAGTGCCGTCGCGAGGCGCCGGCGCGAGCGACGACGGCGGTCCGGAGGCGCCCGGCCGCCATCCGCCCCTCCGCGCCGGCCGAGCCGCCCGCGCCGGTCGCCCCACTCGCCACGCCAAGGGCCGCCTCGGCCGCCATCGACCCGCGCGACGTCGCCACCCCGACCGAGATGGAGGCCCTCGAGGGGATCCGCCGGGAAGGGACCTGGGAGCTCCAGGGGCGCCGGCTCCGCCTCACCAACCTCGACAAGGTCCTCTTCCCGGCGGTCGGGCTGACGAAGCGCGACCTCGTGCGCTACTACGTCTCGGTCGGGCCGTGGCTCCTCCCCTACCTGCGCGACCGCGCGGTCAACACCAACCCGCGCCCGGACGGCGTCGGCGACCCGGGCTTCTGGCAGAAGCAGGTCCCCACCCACGCCCCGCCGTGGGTCCGCGCCTGGCACTACGAGGGGCGCCACGACCGGCCCCACGACTACGTCGTCTGCGACACGCTGCCGACGCTCGTCTGGCTCGCCAACCTGGCCGCCATCGACCTGCATCCCTGGACGAGCCGGATCCACGCGCCCGACCAGCCCGACTGGTGCCTCTTCGACTTCGACCCGGCCGAGGGCGCCGGCTTCGAGGAGGTGGTCCAGCTGGCGCTCGCGCTGCGGACGACGCTCGAGCACCTCGGGCTCCAGGGCTTCCCCAAGGTGAGCGGCCAGACGGGCGTCCAGGTCTACCTGCCGCTGGCGCCCGGCCACACCTTCGAGCGGTCGCGCGCCTTCGCCCAGGAGGTCGGCCGGCTCATCAGTGCCGCCCTTCCGGACCTGGTCACCTGGGACTGGGAGGTCGCGCGGCGGACCGGGAAGACGCGCATCGACTACACCCAGAACGCGGTCAACAAGACGCTCGCCATCTCCTACAGCGTCCGGCCGACGGCGCGCGCCGCGGTCTCCATGCCGGTCACCTGGGACGAGCTGGAGAACGACCCCGACCTGCGCCCCGACCGCTGGACGATCCTCGACGCGCTCGAGCGGATTGCGGCCGTCGGCGACCTCTTCGCGCCGGTCCTCACGCTCCGCCAGGAGCTCCCCAACCTGGGCGGGGCCGGGTAGCCGTCCATGACGACCGGGACGTGGCGCACGAAGGCCGGCCGGCGGGCGCTGCCGGTGCTCCTCGCGACCGTGTTCGCCGCCTGCGCCGGGCCGGTCCCGTCACCGGTGGTTTCCGCGACCGCGTCGCCGGTTCCCACTCCCACCGCGACGCCAACGAGCGCGAAGCCGACTCTGTCGGCGTCGCCGGAGCCGACCGCCACGGTGACGCCGATCCCATCGGACTGGCCCCTGCTGGCCGACCCGGACGCGCTCACCCGCATCTGCGAGGCGCCACCCGATGGGGAGTTCGACGACACGATCCGCTGCGGTGGCGCAATCGAGGAGGCGCTGCGCGCACTCGGCGCCAAGGCTCGGGCCGTCCTGCGCGCCGACTTCGCCTACGGGCCGGTCTGCCCGCCCGGCGTGCCATGCCCGGTCACGCCGGACGCCGGGCACGTCGTCTTCTCCTGGCCGGCTCGGCCGCTCCCTGTCGTCAGGGTGGCGCTCGACGAGTACGGCGCCATCATCGCCTATCCGCCCGAGCCGCTCCCCTTCGAGCCGCCGCCCCCGCCCGTCGTCACCTCACCGCCCGCTGCGCGGCCGGACGTCGGGGAGATGCCGCCGCCCGAGGTCGCCCATCGGGCACCCTACCCGTACTGTGGGCAGGACGGCGGCGGGCTGATCGGGCCGGTCGACGAGGTCGGTCGGCGCTGCTTCCTCGACTCGGTCCTCGCGGGCAGGGCGGCCGAGTTCGTCGTTCGCCTCGTCACGGTCGAGGGCGACCCCGTCACGGAGGTCTGGCGTTTCGCCGGGTCGGGCCCGATCGTCGTCTACGTCGACCAGACACAGGACAGCTTCAGCACCGGGGGCTGGCTCCGCCTGGCGTGCTCCCTCGTCCGGGACGCGGCGCCGTGGACCTTCGGGCGAGGCGATTGCACGGTCACACGCCTGCCCTGACCGCACCGACCGCGCGGACTACCCCGCGGGCAGCACCTCCAAGCCCTCGGCGGCGAAGTCGGCATCGAGGGTGATCCAGGGTGCGCCGCGGAGCCAACTACAATCCGGCTGTGAGTTCGAGCTACACCGCCGGCGGGGAGTACCTCTTCCCGACGCGGATCCATGCCGACCGCGGCGCCGGGACGCTCGAGATCGAGTGGCCCGACGGCCACCGGACCGTCTACGACGCGCCGACGCTGCGCTGGCTCTGCCCCTGCGCCTCCTGCCGGGGAGAGGCCGGGATGCCCGGCTGGCTCGACTCCAACCCCACGCTGACGCCGGAGCAGACGCGCCTGGTCGACGCCGTCCTGGTCGGCTCCTACGCCCTCTGCCCCACCTGGGCCGACGGCCACCACACCGGGATCTACCCCTTTGAGCGGCTGCGCGAGGCCTGCCCCTGCCCCGAGGACGTGGCGCGGCGGGCGGCGGCGGCCGAGGGTGGGCGCCGCTGATGGGCGACGCCGCGAGGGTGGCGCGGACGCCGCGCCGGAAAGGAGCATGACGATGCTGATCTCCACCACGAACTTCATCGCCGGCCATCGGGTGGCGGAGACCAAGGGCCAGTGCTTCGGCCTGGTCGTGCGCAGCCGCGGCCTCTCCGGCAACATCGCCGCGGGCCTCCGTTCGATCATCGGCGGCGAGATCAAGGAGTACACGCAGCTGCTCGAGGACACGCGGCGGCAGGCGATCGACCGGATGGTCGCCAACGCCGCGGCGATGGGCGCCAACGCCGTGCTCTCGATGCGCTTCGACAGCTCCGAGCTGAGCGGGGTCATGTCGGAGATCGTCGCCTACGGCACGGCCGTGGTGATCGAGCCCGGGCCGTCGGGCTACGAGCAGCCGCGGTAGGCGGATCCCGGGAATGGACGGCATCTCCTTGGCCGGGGTGATTCGCGTGCTCGCCGGGCTCATCGGTTTCGTCCTCTTCGCTGCCGGGCTCGGCGCCATCGCCGTCGGGGAAACGGCAGGCGGGCTCGGGGCCCTCATCGCGGGCGGCATCATCCTCGTGGTGGTGGCGCTCGAGGTGACGCGTTACCGCTCGCGTGCCCAGGAGGAACGCGGCCCGGCCGGCTTCGAGCAGACGGGCGAGGTCTTCCTCGACCCGACGAGCGGCGAGCGGATGCGGGTCTGGTTCGATCCGCGGACCGGCGAGCGCCGCTACGAGGCCGACCGCTGAGCCGCGGGCCGCACGAGACCGAGCTGAAGTACGCGATCGAACCGGGCGCGCCGGCCGCCCGGCTCCTCCGCGCCTCCAGGATCGGCCCGTTCGCGGCAGGACCGGTCCGCGACGTGCGCGTGACCGATCGCTACCTCGACACGCCCGACGGCGCGCTTGCCGCGGCCGGCTACGTCGCTCGCCTGCGCCGGGCCGGGTCGGAAGTGGACCTCGACGTCAAGAGCATGGCCGCCGAGAGACGGGGTGCGCTCCACCGCCGCGAGGAGCTGAGCGGTCGGGCCGGCGAGGAGACCGACCCGCGATGCTGGCCGCCCGGCCCGGCGCACGACTTCCTTCTCGAACGCATCGGCGACCGGTCGCTCGCCGAGCGGTTCACCGTTCGGCAACGCCGTCGCGAGCGGACGTTGACGGGGGAGGGGGCGGAGATCGCGCTCAGCGTCGACCGGGTCGAGGTCCTCCACGGAAGCCGAGCCGCCCGCTTCGCCCAGCTCGAGGCGGAGCTGCGTGACGGCGACGAGGCGGTGCTCGAACGGCTCGCGGCGGAGCTGACGCGGTACGCGTGGCTCCGCCCCGAGGCGCGCTCGAAGTACGAGATCGCCTGTACGCTCCTCGGCGTGACGGCCGCTCCCCCCACCCCCGCGGCCATGGCGGTCCGCGTCCTCTTCGTCTGCACCGGCAACTCGGCGCGCAGCCAGATGGCGGAAGCGTTGCTCGACCAGCTCGGCGGCGGCCGCTTCGAGGCGGCGAGCGCGGGCACCCATCCCAAGGGGGTGAATCCGCTCACGGTCCGCGTCCTCGCCGAGATCGGGATCGACTGGTCGGCGGCGCGGTCGAAGTCCGTCGAGGAGTTCCTGGGGCGCCCCGTCGACCACGTCGTCACCGTCTGCGACCAGGCGCGCGAGGCCTGCCCGGTCTTCCCCGGCGCGCGCGCGATGCTCCACTGGAGCCTGGAGGACCCGGCCGCCGCGGGGGGGGCCGAGGAGGAGCGGCTGGCCGTCTTCCGCCGCATCCGCGACGAGATCGCGGGGCGGGTGCGCGAACTGGTCGAGGCTCAGCCGACCTCGAGCTCGGCGAGCAGGCCGAAGTGGTCGGAGGGGTAGAGCGTCGGATCGCCGGCCGCGGGACGGTCGAAGACGAGGCGGCAGGAGCGTACGGCGATCGCGCCGCGGACCCAGATGTAGTCGAGGCACTCGGGGATCCCCTCCGTGTCCATCGCCGGCGCGACCAGCCCGGAGGGCCAGGTCACCGGCGGATCGGCGCCGTTCGCCTCGGCGAAGGCCGAGCGGAAGCCGGCGGCGCGCATGCGGGCGCAGGCCGGCTCGAGCGGATCGGCGTTGAAGTCGCCCATGACCAGCTGCCCGTTGGTGGCCGGGGCGCTGTCGAGCCAGCCGACCAGGGTCGAAACCTGGGCGTCCCGCTCGGCCTCGGCGCCGGACGGGTGGTGGAGGTGGGTGACCGCGACGAACAGGCTCGCTCCCTCGGGGAGGGCGACCCTGGCGCCATGGGCCGCGCGCCCGAGGCCCAGCTCGACCCGCCCGAGCAGGTCGGCCGCCAGTGGCTCCCGCACGAGGAGGCTGTTGCCGAACTCGGGGCGCTGGGCATGGCCGCGGAGGACCCGGTAGTGGGCCGGGCCGGCAGCGGCGATGAGGCGATCCTGCTGCATCGGGTAGACGACCTCCTGGAGCGCGAAGAGGTCGGGGCTGAGCGCCGCCGCCTCGGCGAGCAGGAGCGGGAGCCGCTCATCCCAGCGGTCGGCGAAGTTGAGGATGTTGAATGTCGCGACGCGCAGGCACGCCACGCTCAAGGCCGTGCCGCCTACGTGCCGGCGCCGGCCAGCGGGGAGGCCGCCGTGGTGCGCCGCCCGCCGAACCCGCCGACGGGGAGACGCCTCCCACCGGAGAACGCGCGGGCGAGCTCGCTGAGGCGCCGGGCGGCGGCCGGCTCGAGCGAGTAGTGGATCCAGGTCCCCCGCCGCTCGGAGCGGACGACACCGGCCTCGCGGAGCACCTTGAGGTGGTGCGAGACGGTCGGCTGCGAGACGTCGCAACAGGCGGTGAAGTCGCAGGCGCAGACCTTGTCGTCCGCGGCAAGCTGGCGGACGATCGCCAGCCGCGTCGGGTCGGCGAGCGCCTGGAGGAGGCGGACGTCGGGGTCGAGCGATCGCTTCGTCACCACCCCATCATATCGAACCCGGTCGATGAATGCGACGGTCGGCACGGCGTGCCGGGACGTTCGGCCCTCGGTCCCCCGGCGGCGTCAGTGTCAGCGTTGCGCTCGTGACGCTGGCACGACCTCCGATCTCGAGATCGACACGGGCGTCCGCCACGACCGGCCGGTCGTAGCGATGGGCCGACTCCTCCTGCGTCTCGAGGACTTCCGGCTGCTGCCGATCTTCGTGGTGGTAAGCATGGCGATAGGCGTCGGAGTCGGGAATGCGCTCCGGATCTCCGACTTCGCGCTGACGCCGCCGATCGACGCGCTCAAGGCGATCGCCGCTGGCACCTTCCGGCCGACGGTGCCGAACGCGATCTCGCTCGGTGTCCCGGTCGGCCTCTTCGCGATGATGTACCCGGCGATGACGAACGTCCGCCTCGGCGAGGTCGGTGCCGCGGTTCGGTCACCGCGCCAGCTCGCGCTCGTCCTGCTCTTCAACTACGCGGTCGCGCCGTTCCTCATGCTCGGGCTGGCGAACCTGTTCGTTGCGGACCCCGAGCTTCACACGGGGCTGGTCCTCTACGGCCTCGCCCCGTGCATCGCGATGGTCATCATCTTCACGTTCCTCGCGAAGGGCAACACGCCGATGGCGCTCGTCTTCGTGGCGCTCAACTCGGTGGTGCAGATGCTCCTCATCCCCGTGTACGCGCGAGTCCTGATCGGCAACGTGCGCTTCGACGTGAGCGTCGTCGCCGAGAGCGTCGTCCTCTACCTCGGGCTTCCGCTCCTGGCCGGGGTGCTGACGCGGATGGCCGTCGTGCGTCGCGGCGGCGAGGCGGCGATGGAGGCGCTCAAGCCGGCCCTGAACGCGGTCTCGATCCTGGGGCTCCTCTTCACCCTGATCGTGATGTTCGCGCTCAAGGGCGATCTCATCCTCGAACGGCCGGCGATCGTCGCGGAGATGGCCATCCCGATGGCGTTCTTCTTCGCGACGATGTTCTTCGCCGTGCTGCTCATCGGCTCGCGGCTGCGGTTCCGGTACGAGGACGCCGTCGCGGTCGCCTTCAACTCGACCGGTCGCGACTTCGAGATCGCGATCGCCATCGCGATCACGGCCTTCACCCCGACGGTCGCACTCGCGACCGTCGTGGGGCCGCTCATCGAGGTCCCGGTCATGCTCTTTCTCGTCTGGTCCGCGATGCGCCTTCGCGGGCGCTGGTTCGGCCCGCCGCAGCCGGGGTGGACGTCGGTGCCGGGAACCGCCGCGCTGGCCGTCGATGAGGAGTGAGGCGCCCGTCTGCCCGAGCCGCTGCTCCTGAGCGGGATCAGCGGCCAGGCGCGGTGCACCACCGGGGTGTGCCCTTCGGCCCGTGCGATGACCACCGGTCGCGGTCCGCATGGCACTGGCCGCCCCCGTGGCGCCACCGCGACCATCCAAAGCGACTCAGCACCTGTTGACGACGCGCGGGTCCGCCAGAGGCGGGCCGGCGACGCATTAGCCCACCGGTCATCCAGTCGCCGCTCCGACCCCTGAAGGGGCCGAGACAAGAGGTCCGCCATGCCGGATGAAGCGACCCGCCTCAACGAGGGCTCCGGCCAGCGCCTGAGCCGCAGGGATCTCGTCCGTGGTGCGGCGCTCGCGGCTGTCGGCGTCACCGCGTCCGTCGCGTCCGTCACGACCGCCCGGATCGCCCCACGAAAGCACGACGCGACCGGACCAGCGACGGCCCGCCAGTTCCCTGAACCGACGACAGTGCCGCTCGACGGCGATGTCGACCCCCTGATCCGGATGCAGGCGGACCTCCGGCGGGCGATGGCGAAGCCGGTCGAGGAACGGCGCTGGACGATGGTGATCGACACGCGCAAGTGCGTCGGCTGCCATGCCTGCACGATCGCGTGCATCGCCGAGAACAAGCTCCCGCCCGGCGTCGTCTACCGGCCGGTCGTCCAGGAGGAGTTCGGCGAGTACCCCAACGTCCAGCTCCGGTACTTCCCCCGCCCGTGCATGCAGTGCGACGAGCCGCCGTGCGTTCCCGTCTGCCCGGTGAACGCGACCTGGAAACGCCCGGACGGCGTGGTCGCGGTCGACTACGACCGGTGCATCGGCTGCCGGTACTGCGTCGTCGCCTGCCCGTACGGGGCGCGGACGAGCGATTTCGGCCTCGACTATTCGGACGGCACGCCGGCGCCGCAGCCGTACGAGGAGCTGCCGAACCACGAGTACGGAAAGTCCTGGGATCGCGCCAACCACGGCTCGCCCGTGGGCAACGCGCGCAAGTGCCAGTTCTGCCTGCACCGGCTCGAGGAGGGGATGCTCCCGCAGTGCGTGACCACCTGCATCGGCCGGGCGACGTACTTCGGCGACGCCAACGACCCCGACAGCCTCGTCTCCGAGAAGGCGCGCGAGCCGAACCAGATCCGGCTCCTCGAGGAGCACGGGACGAAGCCGCGCGTGAGCTACCTGGTGTGAGGGCCGAACGATGACGAAGCAGCGCACCCTCGCCGTCCTGGCCGCCCTCTCCCTGCTGGCGCTCGCGGTCGGCGCGATCGGGGTCGTCGAGAAGTTCCTCACCGGCGAGCGCCTCGCCGGTTACGGCAGTTACGTCCCCTGGGGCCTCTGGGTCGCCCTCTACTTCCACGGCGTCGGCATCGCCGGCGGCGTGTTCGCGGTGGGCGCGGTCGGCTACCTCGCCGGCGTCCCCGGCCTTCGCGAGCACTTCCGGGTAACGCTCTGGGTCTCCGTGGTGGCGCTCGCGGTCGGCCTGCTCGCCATCTGGATGGATCTCGGGCAGCAGTGGCGCGCCTACCGGATCCTGATCGACCCGAGCTTCGCCTCGATGCTCGCCTTCAACTCGTGGATGTACGTCTTCTTCTTCGCCGCGATGGGGCTGCTCTTCCTCCTCACCTTCAACAAGCGCGGCCCGTCGGCACTGAACGACCGGTCGGGCTGGCTCGTCCCGCTCATCTTCCCGGCGCTGCTCATGGCGATCGCCTTCCCGAGCCAGAGCGGCGCGGTCTTCGGCGTCGTCGATGCCAAGCCGTTCTGGACGACATCGCTACTGCCGATGCTCTTCCTCGCCTCGGCGGTGACCGCCGGCTCGGCCGTCCTCCTGCTGGTCCACACGTTCCTCGCTCCGGAGGGCACCCCCGCGACCGGGCAGCCGCTCCGAGTGCTACGCCACGTCACGATCGGCGGAGTGGTCGCCTATTTCGTCCTCGAGTTCGCCGAGTACAGCGTCGCCCTTTGGGCGCCGGCGTCGGCCGCGCGGGAATCGCTCGAGCTCGTGCTCTTCGGGCCGTTCTGGTGGACGTTCTGGCTCGTTCACCTCGGCGGCGGTCTGCTGGCCCTCCTGCTCATGACCGTCGGTCGGACGATGCCGGTCATCGGCACAGGTGCGTTCCTCGTGGCGGTCACGTTCATCAGCGCCCGCCTCAACATCCTCATCCCGGGCCAGTCGGTCCAGGAGCTTAGAGGCCTGCGGGAGGCGTTCACGCACCCGCGCCTCAGCCTCTTCTACGAGGCCACCCTGAACGAGTACCTGGTCGCGGTCTTTCTCAGCGCGCTGGGCGTGGCGCTGGTCGTCCTCGGCATCGTGATCCTGTCGCGAGGCGGCGCGACCCGGGAGGCAACGGCAGCATGAACGAACCGCGAGTCGACCTGTCCCGGCGCCGGCTCCTCAAGCACGGCGCCTTCCTCGGGGGCGGCATGCTCGCCGCGGCGCTGGCGGGGGAGAAGGCCGCGGCGGCGACCCAGAACGCGATCCTCGGCGGCGGGCGGGCCGATGCCCCCTACGAGTTCGGCGATCCCGAGCACACCCTCTACACCGTGTGCCAGAACTGCAACACCGGGTGCGGCGTCAAGGTCAAGATCCAGGAGGGGCTCGCGGCGAAGATCGACGGCAGCCCGTACAGCCCCTGGTCGCTCTTCCCGCACCTGCCGATGTCGACGTCGCTTGACGAGGCCGCTCGCATCGACAGCGCGATCTGCCCCAAGGGCCAGGCCGCGGTGCAGACCGTCTACGACCCGTACCGGATCCGGAAGGTCCTGAAGCGGGCCGGCAAGCGGGGCGAGAACAAGTGGCGGAGCATCCCGTTCGACCAGGCGGTCGCCGAGATCGTCGAGGGCGGCCGGCTGTTCGCGGACGTCCCGGGGGAGGAGGACCGGGAGGTCGAGGGCCTTCGCTCGATCAGGGCCCTCACGGACGACACCGTCGCGAAGGCGATGGCGGACGACGTGAAGAAGCTGCTCGACGAGAAGGATCCGGAGAAGAAACGCGCGCTGGTCGAGGCCTTCACGGTGACCCATGCCGCCAACCTCGGTGCGCTGATCGATCCGGAGCACCCCGATCTCGGCCCGAGGAACAACCAGTTCGTCATGGCCTGGGGCCGCATGAAGGGCGGCCGCAGCGACTTCATGAGGCGCTTCGGGTCCGGTTTCGGCACCACGAACCTCCACGGCCACACGACCGTCTGCCAGGGCTCGCTCTACTTCACCTGCAAGGCGATCAGCGAGCAGTACGAGGCCGGCAAGTTCACCGGCGGCCAGAAGTTCTACTGGCAGGCCGACACGGAGAACGCACGCTACATCCTGTTCGTCGGCGCGAACCTCTTCGAGGCGAACTACGGTCCCACCAACCGGACCGTCCGCCTCACCGAGAACCTCGCCTCGGGGCGCACGCGGATCGCGGTCGCCGACCCGCGGTTCTCCAAGCTCGCCAGCAAGGCCGAGACCTGGCTGCCGCTCAGGCCCGGCGAGGACGCGCCGCTCGCGCTCGCCATCATCCGCTGGCTGATCGAGAACGAGGGCTACGACGCGACGTTCCTGCGCGCGGCGAACAGGGCTGCGGCAGCGGCGAACGGGGAGACGTCCTGGGCGACCGGATCGTGGCTGGTCGAGATCAAGGATGGGAAGCCCGGGAAGTTCGTCCGCGCCTCCGATCTCGGCATCGTGCCGGCGGAGATGCGGAGCATCCCCGACCCCAAGGACGCCACGAAGACGATCGAGTACGAGGAGAAGTTCTTCCTCGTCTGGCGGGACGGACGCCCGGTCGCCTTCGAGCCGAACGACGACACGACCCCGGTCGAGGGTGACCTCTTCGTCGACACCGCGATCGCGGGCGTCCAGGTGAAGTCCGGACTCCAGCTCCTCCGCGAGTCGGCCGAGCAGCGCACGATCGCGGAGTGGTGCGAACTCGCCGGCGTGGCCGAACGCGACGTCGTGCACGTCGCCCGCGAGCTGGCGCGACACGGGAAGCAGGCGGGCGTCGACATCCACCGCGGCCCCGCGCAGCACACCAACGGCTTCTACAACGTGCTCGCGTGGATGAGCGTGAACATGCTGCTCGGGAACTTCGACTGGAAGGGCGGCATGGTCAAGGCCACCACCTACGGCTACGACGGGACGAAGGGCGGCGTCCTCGATCTCACCAAGGTGCCCGGCAAGGTCACGGCCTTCGGCATCAGCTCGATCCGCCACGATCTCGCCTACGAGAAGACGACGCTCTTCGACGGCTACCCGGCGAAGCGAAACTGGTATCCGCTCTCGAGCGACGTGTACGAGGAGATCGTGCCGAGCATCGGCGAGGCGTACCCCTACCCCGTCAAGGCGCTCTTCCTCTACATGGGCACGCCCGTCTATGCGCTGCCGGCCGGTCACACCAACATCGACGTCCTGGCCGACGTCGCGAAACTCCCCCTCTTCTTCGTCAGCGACGTCACCGTCGGCACGACGTCGATGTACGCGGACTACGTCTTCCCGGATCTCACCTGGCTCGAGCGCTGGGAGTTCCACGGCTCGCACCCGAACATGCCCAACAAGGTCCAGCCGGTGCGCCAGCCGACCGCCGCGCCCATCCCCGAGACAGCCACGGTCTACGGGGAGGAGATGCCGGTCAGTTTCGAGGCCCTGCTCATGGGCCTGGCCGAGAAGCTGGACCTCAAGGCCTTCGGGCCCGACGCGCTGGGCGAGGGGCTCGACCTGCGACGGCCCGAGGACTTCTACCTGCGGGCGGTGGCGAACCTCGCTGCCGGCGAGAAGCCGGACCTCGAGGACGCGGTGCCCGCCGCCGACGCCCGCGAGCTCGAGATCTTCACGCGCTCACGCGCCCACCTGCCCGCCTCCGTCTTCGACGAGGCGACCTGGCGCGAGATCGTGGGCGAGGAGCTGTGGCCGCGGGTCGTCTACGTCCTCAACCGCGGGGGGCGGTTCGAGGAGCACGCCAAGGGTTTCGACGGCGACCGCCTCAAGCATGTCTACGGCAAGCTCCTCTGCCTCTACCAGGAGAAGACCGCCGGGGTGAAGCACTCCGGGACCGGCGAAGCGCTGCCCGGGGTCGCCACCTACGTCCCGCTCCGAGACTTCGCCGGAAACGACCTGTCCGCGCAGTCCGAGGGCTACGACCTCCAGCTCATCACCCACCGGACGATCACCCAGACGAAGAGCCGGACGATCGGCAACTACTGGCTCCAACCGATCATGCCGGAAAACGCCGTGCTGATGAACCCGGCCGACGCCGATCGCCTGGGGCTGCGAGATGGCCAGCAGGTGAGGATCGTATCGGCGACCAACCCGGAGGGCGTTTGGGACCTGAAGAACGGCCGGAAGAAGCCGATCGTCGGCGCGCTGAAGCTCACGCAGACGATGCGGCCGGGCGTCGTCAGCTTCGTGCTCGGCTTCGGGCACTGGGCGACGGGGGCCGAGGACATCGTCGTCGACGGCGAGGTCGTGAAGGGCGACCCGCGGCGTGCGACCGGGATCCACGCGAACGCGGCCATGTGGACCGACCCGGCGCTTCGGCACACCACGTGCCTGCTCGACCCGGTGGGGGGGAGCGTCAGCTTCTACGACACGAAGGTTCGCGTCGAGCCGGCCTGAGACCGCGGCCACATCGGCCGATCGGATCCTGCGATCCGGCGCTCAGGCGCCGGCGACCACCTCGACCGTGGTGCCGCCCCGTGGACCGCCATCGATCGAGAGACTGGCCCCCGCGAGGCGGGCTCGCTCCTGCATACCGACGAGCCCCAGCTTCCCGTTCGCGAGCAGCTCCGATGCCGGCGGGAGCCGCCCGAGACCCCGACCGTCATCGCTGATCGTCAGCCGGACGCCGGCGGCCCGATAGGAGAGCCGGATCACGACCCGGGTCGCCGCCGCGTGCCGCTCCACGTTCCGCAGCGCCTCCTGGGTGATCCGGAGCAGCGACAGTTCGAGGTCCGGCGGAAGACGCCGGGCAGAGCCACCCGCGACGAATCGGACGCCGATCCCGGATCGCTGCTCGAGCGCGGTCGCCTCCGACTTGAGGGCGGCGGCCAGCCCGAGATCGTCGAGGACCGATGGACGCATGTCGCGGCTGAAGCGTCGCAGCTCATCGGCGATCCGCTCGGCGAGGGCGCGCGCCTCCGCGACGGTCTCCCGCGCCTCGGGCGTGGCGGGTCGGTCGAGACTGTCCAGCTTGCGCCAGAGGAGGATGATCGACTGAAGCGGTCCATCGTGGAGGTCACGGGCGATGCGCCGGCGCTCCTCCTCCCTGGTCGCGACCGTGCGTCGCGCATAGCTCTCCAGCCCCTGCTGGCGTTCCTGCTGGAGCGTCACGTCGCGGAGGATCGCCTGGACGCGAGGGGTGCCCGTCGTCGACTCTTCGAACGGCGTCCAGGCCGGCTCGATCCATAGGGGTCCGTCCCGGCTCGGCGTCACCAACGGGCCGACCACCTGTGACGAGCGGCGCTCGACGAAGGCGGCCATCAGCTCCGCGCCCAGGAGCTCGTCGATACGGCGGCCTCTCAGGCTCGCGGACGGCAGCCCGATCAGCTCGCCCGCGGCGGCGTTCGCCTCCTCGACCGCGCCCCGGGGATCGAGGAGCAGGATCGCCTCGGCGGCGTTGTCGAAGAGGCCGCGGTAGCGCTCCTCCGAGGCCTGCCGCGCCAGCTCGCGCCGCTCGGCCTCCTCGCGGGCGCGGGTCTCACGGTCGACCCGGTGGCCCACGAAGATGCCGACGGCGACGACGACGCCGATCTCCCAGAGCTCGCCGATCCGCTCCTCACCGTGGTGGAGGAGGCCCAGGTTCGGCACGGTCAGGAGCGCGCACCAGAGCGCGGTGGGGAGCGAGCCGCGCAGCCCGAAGTTGACCGCCGCGAAGACGACCGGGACGAAGAAGAGCGAGACCGGGAAGAGGTAGATGGGACCCCGCTCGCCCAGGGCGCCGGTCAGCTCGATGACCGCGTGGCCGCCGGCGATCAACGCCACCAGGCCCTGGACCGCCCAGAACTCGGCGCGCCGCACCGGGGGCGCCCAGGCCCGCAGGGGCTCCGCGGCGCCCGGCGGGGTGGGCGTGTCCCGGGCCCTCCGGCGCAGCAGCGCGGCGACGTTCACACCAAACGCTCAGGTGACGGGGGGTTCGCGTTCGAGGACGAGCCAGCCCCGCGAGGCGGCGTGGACGATCGCCTCGGTGCGCGACGAGACCCCCAGCTTGTTGAAGATGCTGGTGAAGTGCCCCTCGACGGTGCGCGTGCTCAGGGAGAGGATCCCCGCGATCTCCTTGTTGTGGCTGCCCCGGGCCGCCAGTCGCAGGACGCTCATCTCGCGCTCGGAGAGCGGCTGGTGGGGTCGCCCGCCGGCGCCGGCCCGTGCCAGGAGCCGGCGCGCCACCGTGGCGTGAAGGACGACCTCGCCGCTCGCCACCGCATGGATGGCGGCGATCACGTCCCGCGACGATGCCGTCTTGAGCAGGTAGCCGCTGGCGCCCGCGTCGACGGCGGCGAGGACGTAGTCCTCGTCGTCGTAGGCGCTCAGCATCAGGACCCGGGGGGCCCCCTCGCGCCCCCGGATCCGTCGCGTCACCTCGATGCCGTTGAGGACGGGCAACCCAAGGTCGAGCAGGACGAGGTCCGGCGCCAGCTCCCTCGCCAGGTCGACGGCCGCGGCACCGTCCGCAGCCTCCCCGACGACGGAGATCGTCTCGTCGCGCTCGAGGATCTCGCGCGTCCCCTCGCGGACCACGGCGTGGTCCTCGGCCAGCAGGACCCGGAGTCGTTCCACGGCCGCTCCCTGTACGGAACCGGAATCTACACCGCCCGTCCCGGCGCCCCACGCGTGGAAACCGCAGCCGCTTCCGCGGTATTCCGCGACGGGATTCGCGAGGCGTCCGCGATGGCGGCCACCCGGCGGCGCGGCACGATTGGCAGGGAGCGGCCAGGCCGGCCGGTGGACTTGGGCCGCATGTACCGTTTGGCATAGGTCGGCACGTATCCATCGGTACATCCGGCACTCCGGGCAGCGCACAGCAGAGCGGCAGGCTCCGACACATGTACCTACGACGGCATGGCGAGGTGAGCGGATGGACCTGAGCGAGATCTCCCGCCGCGACCTGCTCAGGCAGGCGGCCGTCGGCGCGGCGGTGACGGCGGTTATGGCCCGGGCGGCGATCGCCGAGGCGACCGAGCCCGAGCGCAGGCACCACTGGGGGATGGTGATCGACCTGCGGCGGTGCGTCGGCTGTGAGGCCTGCGTCATCGCCTGCAAGCTCGAGAACCAGACGCCCCCGGGCGTCTACTACACGGTGGTGACGCGAGAGCCGCTGCCGGGAGGCGGCAACGACCGGCCGGTCTTCATCACCAAGCCGTGCTTCCACTGCGAGCACCCACCCTGCGTCTCGGTCTGCCCGGTGGGGGCGACCTTCAAACGCCCGAGCGACGGGATCGTGGTGGTCGACTACGACCGCTGCATCGGCTGCCGCTACTGCATCGCCGCCTGCCCCTACGGGGCGCGCTGGTTCGACTTCGGCGACGACTACGAGTTCCTGCCGGCGGCCGGCGATACGGTCTCCCCCGAATACAAGCAGTACCGGGTGCGGACGCCCGACGGCTCGCCGGTCGGCAACGTCCGCAAGTGCACCTTCTGCCTCCATCTCCAGGACGAGAACGGCGAGTACGACCGGGCTGCGGGACGTTGGCCGGCCTGCGCCAAGACCTGTCCCGGCCACGCCATCCACTTCGGCGACCTCGACGATCCCGAGAGCGAGGTCTCCATCCTCCTTCGCGAGCGGAACGCGATCCGCCTCAAGGAGGAGCTGGGGACCGAGCCCTCGGTCTACTACCTGCCCTGAGGGAGGAGACGATGACGCTCAAGCGCGCGTTCTGGGTCGTCGGCCTCCTGGGGCTTGTCCCGCTGGCGATCGCGGCCTACGTACGCCTCACGTCGGGGCACGAGCAGGCGGCCTACGGCTCGATCGTGCCGTGGGGCCTCTGGGTCGCCCAGTACATCTACTTCATCGGCCTCTCGGCCGGCGCCTTCCTCCTCTCCTCGCTTGTCTACGTCTTCGGGGTGTCGCGCTTTGAGCCGATCGGCCGGCTGGCCGTCTTCACCGCCATCGTGTCGCTCCTGCTGGCCCTCTTCACGATCTGGATGGACATCGGCCACATGGAGCGGTTCATCTACGTCTTCGTCTACCCGAACTTCCTCTCCCCGATGGCCTGGATGATCTGGCTCTACACCGCCTACTTCATTCTCCTCGTCGTCGAGTTCTGGCTCCTGATGCGCCGCGACCTGGCCGTGGCGCGGACGCTGCCCGGCTGGCGGGGGACGCTCTCGACGATCCTGAGCCTGGGCTCCCGGGACGGCTCGGACGCGAGCCTCGTTCGCGACATGCGGATCGTCCGGATCGTGGCGGCGATCGGTGTGCCGTTGGCGATCATGTTCCACGGCGGCGTCGGCGCCCTCTTCGGCGTCCTCGCCTCTCGGCCCTACTGGCATTCGGGGCTCTACCCGCTCATCTTCCTTATCTCGGCGCTCGCCTCGGGTGGCGCGCTGCTGACGGTCGCCAGCGCCATCTTCCAGGAGGGCTGGCGGGCCCACAGGGAGATGATCCTGAGCCTCGGTCGGGTGGTCCTCGGCCTCCTCCTTCTCGATGCGCTCTTCCAGTCCTCCGAGATCCTGGTGGGGCTCTACGGCAACGTCCCCGACTACGTCCGCAGTCTCCAGCTCGCCCTGAGCGGCCCCTACTGGTGGGTCTTCTGGGGAATCCAGCTGGGGATCGGCTTCGCCGTCCCGGTCGTCCTCCTCGCCTCGCCGCTCCGCCGCGACCCGCGCTGGGTGACCGCCGCCTGCGCGGCCGTCGTCGTCGGTTTCATCGGCGTCCGGCTCAATATCGTCATCCCGGGGCTCTCGGCCGAGGAGATCGCCGGGCTGACCCGGGCGGTCGACGACCCGCGCGTCACCAGCGAATACTTCCCCAGCCTGTCGGAGTGGCTGATGAGCTTCGGGGTCGGCGGCCTGGGCCTCACCCTGTTCGGCCTGGGGGAGGTCTTCCTGCCGCTCAGCCACCATCTGCCGGCACCGCTGCCACAGCACCAGACCCTGATGGAGCGGGTGCTCCCCGCGCCCCTCCAGCCGCGACCGGCTGGTGTGGGGGTCCTGACGAATCGCCGCCGATTCGTGACCACCGCCCTCGCCGTCGGCGGCGCCGCGGCGGCCACGACGCTGGCCGGCGTCACGGTCGGCCTGCGACCCCAGGTCCTGCTGCGGCCCGCGTCATCCGATCGCGCGCGGCGCTACGGACGTGACGCCGGGGAGTGGATCGCCTCGTGCTGCAACGCCTGCGGAGGCCAGTGCGGCATCCTCGTCCACGTCGTCGAGGGGAAGGCGGTCAAGATCGAGCCGAACCCCTGGAACCCCAACAACTACTCGAACATCTCGAGCGACTTCTTCGCCGACTACGACCCGGCGATCGGCGTTCGCCAGGGCGCCGCGATCTGCCCCAAGGGGAACGCCGGCATCGCCGGACTCTACGACCCCGACCGCGTCCAGCGGCCGATGAAGCGGACCAACCCGAAGAAGGGTCGCGACGAGGACCCCGGCTGGGTCGAGATCGGCTGGGACCAGGCGATCACCGAGATCGCCGACCGGTTCCGCCCGCTCCGCGAGTCCGGCCACCCGGAGGAGCTCCTCTGGTGGAGCGAGGACCATTCCTTCACCCACCCGCAGCAGGACTTCTGCGCGCTCTTCGGGACACCGAACTACTCGAACCACTCGAACCTGTGCGACGTGGAGCGGAAGGCGTCGTTCAAAATGGCGATGGGCGACGAGCGCCCGCTCGCCGACTTCGTCGAGTCGAAGTACATCCTCCTCTTCGGCTGGAACCCGACCTCGGCACTCAAGTGGATCCACCTGGCGCGCATCATCACCGCCGGCATCGAGCGCGGGGCCCGCATGGTGGTGGTCGACCCCTACCTCTCCGACACGGCCGCCAAGGCGCACGAGTGGGTGCGCATCCGGCCGGCGACCGACGGGGCGCTGGCGCTGGCGATGGCCCACGTCATCATCCGCGACGAGCTCTATGACCACGACTTCGTGGCGAACTGGACGGCCGGCTTCGACGAGTACCGCCAGTTGGTGGCCGACAACACACCGGAGTGGGCGGAGGGGATCACCACGGTCCCGGCGCGCACGATCGAGCGGCTCGCCCGCGAGTTCGCCACGACGCGACCGGCGCTCGCCGACGTCTGGTCCGGACCCGGCCAGCACACCAACGGCGTGCAGGGCGGCCGCGCGATCGCGCTCCTCAACGCCCTCGCCGGCACCCTCGACCGACCCGGCGGCATGATCATCCCCGACAAGCGGGGCAGCAAGTGGAGCCAGGCCGAACCCGAGACACCCGTCACCGCCGAGCGCTTCGACGGGTTGAAGGACCTGCCCTTCGGCCACAGCAGCGGCGTCTACGGCCGCGGCTTCCAGCGCCTCCTCGACGGCTCCGGGCCCTACCAGCCGAAAGCCGGGGTCTGCGTCTTCCAGAACCTGGTCATGTCGGGGCCGGGCTCCTCGAAGATCGCCGAGGCGCTCGCGAAGCTCGAGACGTTCGTCGTCGTCGACACGCACGAGAGTGAGACGGCGCGCTTCGCCGACTACCTGGTCCCGGGCACGCATTACCTCGAGCGTTACGACGTGAACAGCCACTGGGTCACCTGGTCGGCCCTCGGACTGCGCCAGCC
>Ga0154433_1063_pt1 | contig 19403 bp, 15 predicted proteins | sample RifGroC2_FD_115937 | JGI IMG/M metagenome (GOLD analysis project Ga0154433, IMG submission 115937) | Chloroflexi bacterium GWC2_73_18 | reverse complement strand
CTCCTGGGCCTGGGCGCCGGCGGACACGAAGGCGTACGCCCTCGTCATGGACGACCCCGACGCGCCGGGCGGCCTCTGGATCCACTGGGTCGTCTACGACCTGCCGGCCGATACGACGGATCTCCCTGAGGGCGTGCCGCCGACCGGCGCCGGCGCCCCGCCGCAGGGCCCCAACGACTTCGGGCGGGTCGGTTGGGGCGGCCCCTGCCCGCCGTCGGGGACGCACCGCTACGTCTTCTGGCTCTACGCGCTCTCCGAGCCGCTCGGGCTCTCGGGCTCGCCGACCGCCGCCCAGGTCCGCTCGGCGGCGAAGCCGGTGACGCTCGCCACGACGAAGCTGATCGGCACCTACCACCGCTGAGTGGGGTCGGGGGCGCGTCGTCCGTCGGCGTCCCGCGCCTCCGGCACCCGCTACGATTGGGTTCCGCCGCAGCCGTCCAGGAGGAGCCTCCCATGCCGAGCCGTCTCTGGCACCCCTTCGCCGACATGTCGGCCGTCCGGGACCGTGAGGTCGTCTTCACGCGCGGCGAGGGCGCCTGGCTCGAGGACGAGGTCGGCAGGCGCTACCTCGACGCGACCGCCTCGCTCTGGTACTGCAACGTGGGCCACGGGCGCGCCGAGATCGCCGAGGCGGCCGCCGCCCAGATGCGCGAGCTGGCCGGCTACCACACCTTCGGCGACCACGCCAACCGCCCGGCGCTCGAGCTGGCCGAGCGGATCGCCGCCATCGCCCCGATGCCTGAGGCGGTCGTCTTCTTCACCACCGGCGGCTCCGACGCGGTCGACACGGCGGCCAAGCTGGCGCGGCGCTACTGGCACGCCGTCGGGCGGCCGGAGAAGCAGGTGATCGTCCACCGCACCAGCGCCTACCACGGCATGAACGCCTACGGCACAGCGCTGGCGGGGATCCCCGCCAACCGCGCCGACTACGGGACCCTCATCGAGGCGACGGCGGTCGTGCCGAGGGACTCGACCGAGACGCTGCGCGAGCTCTTCGAGCGCGAGGCCGACCGGATCGCCGCCTTCATCGGCGAGCCGGTGATCGGCGCCGGCGGCGTCTACCCGCCGACCGACGGCTACTGGGCCGAGGTCGAGCGGCTCTGCCGCGAGCACGACGTCCTCCTCATCGTCGACGAGGTCATCAGCGGCTTCGGGCGGCTGGGGACCTGGTTCGGGTCGGAGCGGATCGGCGTCGTCCCCGACATGATCACCTGCGCCAAGGGGATCACCTCGGGCTACGTCCCGCTCGGTGCCGTCGTCGTCGGCGAGCGCGTCAAGGAGCCGTTCTGGACGAAGCCGGCCGGGGGCGGCGCCGCCCAGATGTTCCGCCACGGCTACACCTACTCGGGCCATCCGACTTCCTGCGCGGCGGCGCTCGCCAACCTCGACATCATCGAGCGCGAGGGGCTGGTGGCGCGGGTGGCGCAGATGGAGTCGGTCCTCTGGGAGGGGGCGCGCCGGCTGGAGGGCCACCCGGCAGTCGGCGAGGTGCGCGGCGGCCTCGGGCTCCTGGCGGCGATCGAGTTCGCTCCGCACGTCCTCGCGGCCGACGCTGGTTTCGCCGGAGCGGCGGCGGCCGCGGCACGCCAGGCGGGCGTCGTGACCCGGCTCCTCGTCGGCCACTCGCTCCAGGTCTCGCCGCCGTTCGTGCTGACGGAGGCCGAGAGCGACCGGCTCTTCGACGGGCTGCGCGACGGGATCGACGCCGCCGTCGCGGCCCGCGGCATGGTCGCCGCGGCGTGGTAGGCTCGCACCGACCGCGGGGCACCCACCCGGCTCGGAGGAGGATCGGACGATGGAACTGGTCGTGGGCGCGATCGTCGTCTTGGCCGTGGCCGCCGTCGGCTGGTACCTGTGGTGGGGGCGTGGCGCGGCTGCGGCGCCCGACCCGGCCGCGAGCGCGCGGGCGGCGGCCGAGGTCGGCGAGGTCCGCAGGAAGGCCGAGCTGACGCGCGCCTGCCCGCACTGCGGCGAGGTGATCGCCGCCGGCCTCGACGCCTGCCCCCGGTGCGGCCGCCTCTACTGACCGATTGCCCGGGCATGCGCCACCGCCCTCGCGGCCAAACACCGGGAGTGGTCCACTGCCGGTGGTACGGCCCTGCACGATCGGTGATCGCTCCGGGCCAGGGCACCGTTCGCGCAGGAGACGACGCTGCATCCGGGTCGTGCCGCCCGCGACCGACCTGCACGTCGAGGGCGAGGACGACGAGGGGATCTTCCGCAAGGCCAGGGAGCACGTGGCGCAGCTCCACTCCCCGCTCGGGCTCGGCGACAAGCAGGTCCGGCCGATGATCGCCCAGGGCGTCTACGACGTCCCGGCCCGGAGCGCCTGACCGACCGCCATCCGGGGGGGCTGGGGGGAGGGGGGCCACGGCAGAGTGCCGCGCGGTGAGAACGGCCGTTCTGTTTGCCCGGGCGCGGGCTGTCCGGCCGTGCTAGGATGGACCGGTGCACGGGCCCGCCTACAGCACGCCTCTCGGGGCCAGTTGGTGCGGTGATAGCCTCGAGTGGCTGCCGACGTTGGCCGACGGCTCGGTCGCACTGGCGATCACGTCGCCGCCATTTGCCCTGCTGCGCCCCAAGGCGTACGGGAACCAGGTCGAGGACGACTACCTCGAGTGGCTCCTGTCCTTTGCGCGAGCGCTGCAGCCGAAGCTCACCGAGACCGGCTCGTTCGTGATCGACATCGGGGGAGCCTATCAGCGCGGAGCTCCGTCACGGACTCTGGTCCAGTGGAAGTTCCTGATCAAGGTGGTTGAGGAGGTCGGATACACGCTTGCCCAAGAGTGCTACTGGAACAACCCTTCGAAGCTCCCGAGCCCGTTCGAGTGGGTCAACAAGCGCAAGCTGCGGCTGAAGGACCCCGTCAACACGGTCTGGTGGTTCGGCAAGACACCGTGGCCGAAGGCGGACATCACGCGAGTGCTCGTCCCGTACAGCGGTCGGATGAGGAAGCTTCTCGCGAATCCGCAGGGGTACTACACGGCGGCCGAACGGCCCTCGCAGCACTTCGTTTCCTGGAACTTCCGAGACAGGGGCGGGGCGCTTCCCTCGCACCTCCTCACGATCCCGAACTCAGAGTCGAACGGGAGTTACCTGCGGGGCTGCAAGCTGGCCGGCGTCGCAGCTCACCCCGCCCGATTCCCGGAGGGCCTGCCCGAGTTCTTCATCAAGCTTCTGACGGACCCAGGGGACCTCGTGATCGACTTCTTCGCAGGCTCCAACACCACGGGTTCGGTAGCGGAGCGCCTGGGCAGGCGGTGGGCCTCGTGCGAGCTGGACCGGGTGTACATCGCGGCGTCCGCGTTCCGATTCCTTTCGGATCCCGCGCAGGCGCCAGATGTGTACCGCCAGATCATGGCTGGCGCGCCGATGACGCTCGGAGTGCCCGCGACCCTGCCGCTGGCGATCGGGTCCTGATCCTAATCCGCCTCTTCGGGAGGCCACACCCGAGTCCCATGCTCGGCGATGAACTTCAGGGGGATCTTCGGGTTGTTCAGGTGGTCGCGAACGGGTCGGCCCCCGGCGTCCTGCTCCCTCAGCTTGAGCTCCCACTCCGAGAAGTAGGGCTCCAGGAGGGCAGGGGAGATCTCCCACACCGCCTCCGGCTGCGCCTGATCGAAGACGGCGATGATCCACAGGAAGCTGGAGCGATAGCGGGCGATGTTCGCCAGCGTCATCGTGTGTTCCGTGGTGATGGAGAGCGACGCCTTGCGCTCCCCCTTTGAGCTGACTCGTGCGACCGTCTTGGTTTCGTAGCGGCGCCCCCGCGCATCGACGGCGTCGTCACCCTCGCGGCCCAACTTCGTGAGGCCGAACATCGTAAGCAGCAGCATGTCCTTGTAGCCGTTGTCGTCGAACACGTTGTGGATGCCGAGCTGGCTTGCCATCGCCTGAAGCGCCATGCCGTAGCCGACCAGCGGCCGGATGTCGCCGACCGGCTTCAAGATCGGGCCGACCCTGCGTCGGCCAGAAGCGCGTGCTGACATGGCGCCGATGCTATCGGCAAGCGGCTCGCGCCTATGGGGGCGCGGCGGCCCCGGCCCTTCGCCCGCCTTGCTGCGCCGCGGTGCCCTCCGCCCCTCGATCCGCGAGTACCGAGTCCAGCCGGTCCAGGTACGGCCGCGCCCGCAGCCGTTCGAAGATGGCCCGCGCCTCGTCGGCCGCCGCGCGCGTCTCGGGCGCATCGGGTCCCAGAAGCACGACGAAGTCGAGCGCCGAGCGGGCCGTCTCGAAGTGAAGGGCCAGCGCGCGACGACGGCGGAGCACGTCGCCGTAGCCGGCGATCGCGTCGCCCCGCCGGCCCTCGAGCGCGGCGATGCCGGCCCGGGCTGCCAGCCGTTCGACCTGGGCGATGGCGCCGGAGAATGGAGATGCATCGATTCGCGCGGCGGCGGTGCGTGCACGCTCGATGTCCCCCATCCAGAGTGCCGCCCGGAGGGCGAGAGGAAGCGCGAAGGGCTCGTACGCGCTGCTGCCGTCGGCGGCCCGGATCGCCGCGTCGTAGGCGGCAGCGAGGTCGCCAGCCAAGAGCGCCCGGTCCGCCCTCGCGCCGTCGAGCGCGGCCGCGTACGACGGATCGGACAGCTGCGCCACCAGTCCCTCGAGATGTGCCAGCGTATCGGTAGCAGGATCGCCTCGGGCCGTCCGGAACAGGCACGCCAGGTACAGGAACCGTGCCTCGTCCGCCGGGGTCCTTGACCCGGCCACGGCTTCCGCGACGGCGTCGACGACGGGGTCCCAGTCGTCGCCCTCGCTGTATTCGTACGCCGCCGTGGACCAGGCGAGCCAGGCGGCCATCGTGCGGTTGCCGACGCGACGCGCAAGCTCGAGCGCGGACCGCGTGATCTCGCTGCAGCGCCGCGGCTCATCCTCGGAGAGGACGCTCGCCAGGTTGTTCCGTGCCCGCAGTTCGGCCGCCACGAATCCGCCCGCCTCCGCCAACCGGACCGCCGCCTCCATGAGCACGGTCGCCTCCCGTCGACGCCCGAGGTAGCTGAGGGCGGCGCCCTTGTTGTTGAATGCCTCGGCGATCACCTCGTCGAGGTTGAGGCGTTCCGCGAGCGCGAGCGCCCGGTCGGCGACCTCGATGGATCGCTGCGACGCGTCGTTGCGGAAGAGGGCCCGCGACAGGTTCGCCAGGAGTCCGGCCTTCACCCCGTCCAAGCCGGTTTGGGGCAGCTCGGCGAGGGCGGCCTCGAGCACCTCGATCGCCGGTCCGATCTGTGCTGAGTCGACGAGGATCACGCCGAGCAGGGCATTGGCCCGGGCCGTGGCCGGCGCATCGGACGCGAGCCGGCAGGCGTCGACCGCTCGGCGCGCGAACCCTTCGGCCGTTTCGTACGATGCGGCGGCGTCGGCGGACGTGGCAGCCCGCATCAGCAGGTCGGCCTGCTCGGCCGGCTCGCGGGTGACATCCAGCGCCTGCCGGAGGTAGGCGACCGCCTGGTCGTGGGCACCGAGCGTCGCGGCTCGCTCGGCGGCACCGCGCAGCGCGAGGCGAGCCTGGATCGCCACCGCCTCGGCTTCGTCCCCTGGAGCAGACGCTTCGTGGGCCGCGAGGTAGTGCGCGGCGAGCGCCCCCGCCAGCTCGTCGTCGCCCAGGGTCTCGAGGTAGCGGGCGGCCGCGAGGTGCCGGGCACGTCGCTCGCGCCGTACCAGCGTCGCGTGGGCGACCTCGCGGATGAGCGACTGGACGAACCGGTACTGGCCACGCTCGGGTGAGCGCGGGTCGGCCTCCAACTCGAGCAACTCACGGCGCACGAGCCCCCGCAGTCGGGCCTCGAGGTCCCCGTCGTCGCGACCGCTCACCGCCGCCAGTCCCGCGAGCGTGAAGGTCTGCCCGAGGACCGAGGCGTCCTGGACGAGGCCGCGATCGACCGGGTCCAGCGTGTCCAGCCGCGAGGTGATGAGCGAGCGGAGCGTGTCGGGGACCGCCAGGTCGCCGAGTTCACCGACCGGCCGGTACGCGCCGTTGACGCGCTCGAGCCGCCCGTCGGCCGCCAGCGCCCGGACGGTCTCGACCGCGTACAGCGGGATCCCGTCGGCTCGACCGAGGATAGCCTCGACCGCCGGTCCGGGAAGGCCCGGCACCAGGCCGTCGAGGAGTCCGCGCATCGAGGGTTCGGACAGGGGCTCGAGCGCCACGGCCAAGAAGTTCCGCTGCCCGGCGCCCCAGTCCGGCCGCTTGTCGAACAGCTCGGGCCGAGCGAGCGTGACGACGAGGATCGGGGCACCCCTGGACCATTCGAGCAGGTGGTCGATGAAGTCGAGCAGGCCGCTGTCGGCCCACTGAAGATCCTCGAAGAGCAGGACGGTCGTGCCCTTCGCGGCGATCCGCTCGAAGAAGATGCGCCATGCCGCGAACAGGACGTCGCGACCTCCGGGGGGCGCCGGCTCGAGCCCGAGGAGCGTGAGGAGGGCCGGCTCGACCCAGCGCCGATCATCCGCGTCGGGAACGAAGTCGGAAACCGTCGCGGCGATCCGCTCGCGGGTCGTGGTCTCGTCGTCCGACTCGGCCAGTCGTGCCCGGCGACGGACCATCTCGCCCAGCGCCCAGAAGGTGATGCCCTCGCCGTACGCGGGCGAGCGACCACGGTGCCAGTAGACCGTCTCGAGGATGCCATCGAGGTACTTCTCGAGCTCCCAGGCCAGCCGGCTCTTGCCGATCCCGCCCGGTCCGGTCACCGACACGAGCCGCGCCTTGCGGTCGCGTCCGGTCGCGCTTACGAGATCCTTCAGCAGGCGCAGCTCTTCGTGGCGGCCCACGAATGGCGGTTCCGGCATGTCCGAGCGGCCCTGTCCACCGCGCTGGGCCACGACCCGCAGGGCGCGCCAGGCGGGGACGGGGCTCGTCTTGCCCTTGAGGACCTGCTGCCCGGCCTCTTCGAACGCGATCGCCGCCGCCGCCAGGCGATGGGTCGCCTCACCGACGAGCACGGCTCCGGGCGGGGCAGCGCCCTGGAGCCGGGCGGCGGTGTTGACCAGGTCGCCCGCGACCATCCCCTGCCCTGTCGCGCCGAGGGTGACGGCGGCTTCGCCGGTGAGGACGCCGGCTCGTGCGCTGATGGAAGGACCCAGGACGCCGACGGCGCCGATGAGATCCAGTCCGGCGCGCACCGCGCGCTCGGCGTCGTCCTCGCGGGCGGCCGGCGCACCCCAGAGGGCCATGACGGCGTCGCCGATGAATTTCTCGATCGTCCCGCCGTAGCGTTCGACGACGTCACGAGCGATCTCGAAGTACCGGCTGAGGGTCTCGCGGACTTCCTCGGCGTCGCGCTCCTCGGCGAACGGGGTGAACCCGACGAGATCGGCGAACAGGACCGACACGAGCCGGCGCTCGGCGAGGGGTGGCGAAGCAGGGCTCGCACCCGGGGCCGGCGGGGTACCAGTAGCTGACGGGACGCTACCGGTGGGCAGCGACGTGGCACACTCGCCGCAGAAGCGATCGCCTGGATCGTTGGGGGCCCCGCAGGCCGGGCAGAGGATCGCGAGCGGCGTCGCGCACTGGGCACAGAACTTCCGCCCGGGCTTGTTCTCGGCTCCGCAGGTCGAGCAGATCACCCTGGCTCCCTCGCGCTCACTGATCGAGAGCGGCCCCTTGCGCTCCCCCGTTGTGCAGGCTCGTGCGAGCGTCCCGGTTTCGTCGTGCTGACATCGTCGATGCTATCAGCAGGCTGGTTGTTTGCGAGCGCTGCCGGAAGACGGCGGCACGCGAAGTTGTCTGACCGCCGCTCCCCCACGTGGAGCGTCACCATCCCGCGGGAGCGCGTCACCCACCGCACCCCGGAGAGCCCGGCGTTCGCCATGATCGCGGCGACCCGCTCGGGTGAGGGGTAGTCCCTGACGCTCCGAACCAGGTAGGCGTAGGCATCGCGGTGGCCGGCGAGTCGGCCGAGGAGTGGCACGGCGCGTTCGAACCACGTGGCGAGGAGGCGCGCCCCGAGCCCTCTCGGCCGGGCGATCTCCAGGCAGACGACCCGTCCGCCCGGCCGAACCACGCGCGCCATCTCGGCGAAGCCGCGCCGGAAGTCGGCCAGGTTGCGCATGCCGAAGGCGATCGTGGCGGCGTCGAACGAGGCGTCCCGGGCCGGCAGCGCCAGCGCGTCGCCGACGACGAAGAGGAGCCCCGGCCGGCCGGGATGGCGCCGGCGGGCGCGGGCGATCATCCGCGGCGCGAAGTCGACGCCGAGCACCGTGCCGCCGGGCGAGACGCGGCGGTGGATCTCGGCCGCGAGCGCGCCGGTCCCGCAGGCGACGTCGATCACCGCCATCCCCGGTCGCGGCCCGACCGCCGCCGCCGCGCGGCGCCGCCAATGCGGCTCCTGGAAGCCGCTGATCAGCGCGTTCATGGCGTCGTAGACGGGGGAGATCCGGTCGAACATGTCGCGGACCTGGTCTGGCTCGGCGGCGTTCCCCTCGGTCATGCGCCGGAAGCCGCCGCAGCCCGCCGCAGACGATCCATCACCGCCCGCCCCAGTCCTCGCTCGGGGACCGGCTGCGCGACGATCAGCCCGACGCCGGCCTCGTCGAGCCGGTGGAGCGCCTCGAAGAGCCGCGCCGCCGCCTCGACCGGGTCGCCGGTCGCCGACAGCACCTCGACCGCCGCGAACGGTCCGCCGACCGACTCGGCCGTCCTCCGCCCGTCCTCGTTGGCGGCCAGGAGACCGATCCGCTCGCCGGGCGTCGGCCGGACGGGCGAGTCGGGCGCCCGCAGCTCGAGCGGCGTCGCCGGTGCGTAGTGGACCGCCTGGCGTCCCGGCGAGAGCGCCGCCAGCTCACCGATCGGCCCGTCGGGGAGCACCTCCAGTGGCCCGATCGCCTCCTCGATCGCCTCGGTCGGAAGGCCGCCCGGACGAAGGAGCGCGGCGCGACCACCGGCGAGCAGCACGACCGTCGACTCCACCCCGACGCGGCAGGGCCCGCCGTCGAGGACGATGCCGACGCGCCGGCCGAGCTGACGGACCACGTGCTCGGCGCGGGTCGGGCTGAGGCCCCCGAAACGGTTGGCGCTCGGTGCCGCGATCGGGACGCCGGCGGCGGCGATGAGGGCGAGGGCGACCGGGTGGTCGGGCATTCGCAGGGCGACCGTCTCGAGCCCTGCGGTCACGATCCCGGGGATGAGCGTGAGCTTGCGCAGCACGACGGTGAGCGGTCCCGGCCAGAAGCGCTCGACCAGGCGCGCCACGCGCGGGTCGGCGGCGTCGGCGGCGTGGGCGTACCGGGCGATCTCGCCCGGCTCGGCGAGGTGGACGATCAGCGGGTCGAAGCGGGGCCGGCCCTTGGCCTCGAAGACGCGCGCCACCGCGAGCGGGTCGAGGGCGTTGGCGCCGAGGCCGTAGACCGTCTCGGTCGGGAAGGCGACCGCCTCGCCGCGCCGGATCGCCTCGGCGGCGAGGGCGACGGCAGCGGGATCCTCGCCCGCGAGGACGTGCGCCTGGGTCATGGCGGCCATTCTCGCAGCCGCCCCGGAGGTGCGACACTTCCGGCATGCAGCAGGAGGTCCCGGGGCAGGACGCGGCCGGCGGCGCCGCGCCGGCGACCCGCCGCTCGCTGTCCGGCGGCCAGGTCGTGGTCGCCCAGCTGGTGCGCGAGGGGATCACCCACGCCTTCACCGTCCCCGGCGAGAGCTTCCTGGGGGTCCTCGAGGGGCTCGCCGGGCCCCACCGCGAGGGGACCCTCCGCCTCGTCGCCACCCGCCACGAGGGCGGCGCCGCCTTCATGGCCGAGGCGTTCGGCCAGCTGACGCAGCGGCCGGCGGTCTGCCTCGGGACGCGCGCCGTGGGGGCGGCGAACCTGGCGATCGGAATCCACACCGCGCGCCAGGACTCGACCCCGATGCTCGTCCTCGTCGGCCAGGTGAAGCGCGCCTGGCGCGGACGCGAGGCGTTCCAGGAGGTCGACCAGGTCGGCACCTTCGGGCGGCTGGCGAAGTGGGCGGTCGAGGTGGACGATCCGCTCGAGCTGGCGCCGACGATCCACCACGCCGTCGCCATCGCCCGCGGCGGCCGGCCCGGGCCGGTCCTCGTCTCGATCCCCGAGGACGTCCTCGAGGAGCGGCTCGACGACCCGTCCTTCCTGGAGGCCGCCGACCCGGGGCGCCCGGTGCCGCCGCGCGAGGCGGTCGCCGCGGTCCTCTCGCGCCTCCTCGCCGCGCGGCGCCCGGTCGTGCTCGCCGGCGGCGGCGTCCTCCGCTCCGGCGCGGCCGCCGAGCTCGTCGCCTTCGCCGAGGCGGCCGAGCTTCCGGTCGTCGCCGCCTGGCGCCGCCCCGACGTCTTCCCCAACCAGCACCGGCTCTACCTCGGGATGAGCGGTCTCGGGGCGGCGGCGTCGGTCCGCCTCCGCCTCGCCGAGGCCGACGCGATCCTGGCGATCGGGACGCGGCTCTCCGAAATCGCCACGTTCGGGTACGCGATCCCGGCCAGGGGGACGCAGCTCCTGCGGGTCGACGTCGACCCGGGCGCCCACGAGACATGGCACGACCCGGCGGTCGCGGTGCGCGCCGACGCGCGCGCCTTCCTCGAGCTGGCGATCGGCGAGCTGGGTGACCCGGAGGCGCCGGGCGACCCGGCCAGGGGCGAGCGGGCGGCGCGCAACGCGCTCGACCGCGAGGCGTACCTCGCCGCCTCGGCGCTCCCCGTCGTCCCCCTCGGCGAGGGCGTCCACCCCGCGGCGGTCGTGGCGGCGATGGTCGAGCAGCTCCCCGACGACGCGATCCTCACCACCGACGCCGGCAACTTCGCCGGCTGGGCGGCACGCTACTACCGCTTCTCGCGGCCGGGGACGTTCCTGGGGCCGACGTCAGGGGCGATGGGCTACGGGCTCCCCGGGGCGATCGCGGCGGCGCTCGTCCACCCCGGCCGGCGGGTGGTGGCGATGGCCGGCGACGGCGGCTTCGCCATGACCATGGCCGAGCTGGAGACGGCGGTCCGCGAGGGCCTGCGCCTCGTGGCGCTCGTCTTCGACAACCGGATGTACGGCACGATCCGGATGCACCAGGAGGATGGGGCGCCGGACCGGGTGGTGGGGACCGATCTCGGGCCGATCGATTTCGCCGCCGTGGCGACGGCGCTCGGCGCGCGCGGGCTTCGGGTCGACGACGACGACGAGATCCCGGAGGCCCTGGCCGAGGCGCTCGATTCCGAGCACCCCGCCGTCGTCCACCTCCGCTGCGACCCGCGCTGGCTCTCGGTCGACCGCGAGCTGGGGAGCTAGGCGACCGCGAGGCGGCCCTCCGTCCGCCGTCCCTATCGCCTCGCCCGGGGCCCGAGGATGTGTCCAGCCGGCGTGCGGCGGAGCTCGCCGCGGCCGTCGAGATGCTCGAGGATCGCCAGGGCGTACTTGCGGCTCGTGCCAGTCGCGTCGCGGTAGGCGGCGGGCGAGAGCGGCACTCGACGGGCGAGATCGAGCGCCAGCCCGCGCAGGCGTTGGTAGGTCGCCGATTCGTACGCGAGGTCCGCCTCGACCCGGACGATCCGCCCGGCCGACTCGAGCGCGCGCACCGCCTCGCCCGGCAGGCGCAGCTCCGCGACGGCGGCAGAGAGGGCGGGCGGCGTGGCCGTGGCGAGCGCGGCGACGAGGCGCGCCATCGCCGCCTCCATGGCCGGGGGGAAGGCGCGCCGGAAGGACGGATCACGGACCAGGTTGCCGGACTGCGCCAGCCGCCCCCCGGCGACGAGTGTCGCGAGGAGCGCGGTGGCGGCGTCGGCCGCGTCGCGCTCCCCCAGGCCGGCTTCGCGGCGGAGCGTTCGGCCGACCGTGGTGCGCAGCTCGGCGAGCGGCGTCCCTTCGGAGAGCGGGTTCGCCCCGTGGGCGGCACGGACGGCCCCGATCGCCTCCTCCGCCAGGGCCGCGGCGAGCGCGGGTGCCAGCAACACCTCCCCGGCCCGGACTAGCCGCGCAGACGCGGTGGCGAGTGCCGGCTCGGGCGGTCCGTCGGCGGCGGCAGCGGAGAGCGCCCGCGCGCGCGGCAGCGCCCCGTGGAGCTCGACCAGGGCGACGGCGCGCGCGACCGGGTCGGCGGCCGCCGCGAGTGCCTCCAGCGCCCCGTGCCCGGCGGTCTTGCGGCGCGCGCGGGAGACCGGCCACGAATCGAGGACGCGCCCACCGCCGAGGGTCGCCGGGGGCGTGGGGCGGCGCAGCACGAGCCGATCGCCCGCGGCGAGGGCCACCGGCCGTGCCAGCTCGAGGCGGGCGAGGCCGCGCTCCCCAGGGAGCAGCGATGGCCGCGCCCCGAGGAGTCGGACCCGTGCCTGGACGTGGTCGGTGCCGAGGTGGACCCGCACCTCGGCGCCGGTCCGGAGCGGGCCCCGCTCTCCGGGGAGGAGGCGGAGATCCGCATCGAAGCGGCGCGTCCCGACGACGGCCGGCGTCGCCGCCAGCACCATCCCGCGCTCCAGTTCCTCGCGCTCGACGCCCGCCAGGGCGAGCGCCGTGCGCCCACCGCCCTCGACCGCCTCACGCGCCGTTCGGTGGACCTGGATGCCGCGAACGCGCACGCGCCGGTCGCCGGGGACCAGGCGGAGCGCGTCGCCGGCGGCGATGCGGCCGCCGCGCAGCGAGCCGGTCACGACCAGTCCCTGGCCGCGCGGCACGAAGACGCGATCGATCGCCAGTCGGACGCCCGACCCTGGACGCGGCGGCAGGGCGTCGCGGACCTCGACCAGGCGCGCCAGCAGCTCCTCCAGCCCAGCCCGCCGCGCCGCCGAGACGGCCACCACCGGCCAAGTCGCCAGCGCCGTCGGCCCGAGCAGGTCGGCGAGCGCGGCTCGGAGCTCGGCCTCCCGCCGGGCGGCCGCCCGCTCATCGTCCGCGGTCCCGCCGCCGGTGACCGCGAGCAGGTCGGCCTTGGTGATGGCCACGACGCCGTGGCGCATCCCCAGCAGGTCGAGGATCTCGACGTGCTCCACGGTCTGGGCGCGGATCCCGTCGTCGGCGGCGACCACGAGGAGGCCCGCGTCGCACTCGCCGGCGCCGACCAGCATGTTGCCGACGAGCCGGTCGTGGCCCGGGACGTCGACGAAGTCGATCTCCGTCCCGTCGGGGAGCGCCAGCCAGGCGTAGCCGACGTCGATCGTCATGCCGCGCGCCCGCTCCTCGGGGAGGCGGTCGGCGTCGATCCCCGTGAGCGCGCGCAGGAGCGCCGTCTTGCCGTGGTCGATGTGCCCGGCGGTGCCGAAGACGACGCTCACAGGGGCACCATGACGACGGGCGAATCGAAGGTCTCCTGCTGAATCCGTGGGTGCGCTGAACGGGTGACAGCAACGCACGCCGCCGGCCATGGTTGGGGTGTCAAGCTCCACCAAGGCGAGGAGACGGCGTGCGCGGGATGAGCGTATGGTCGGTGTCGAGCGGGCGGTCGTGGAGGACGCGGTGCTCGAGGAGACGACCGGCTCGCTCGTCGTGCGGGTGCGGCTGCAGCGCCGCGATCGTCACCGCTGCGGGCTCTGTCGCCGGCGCTGCCCGGGCTATGACGCGGGAGACGGGCGGCGGCGCTGGCGGGCGCCCGACCTCGGGACGACGCAGGCCTACCTCGAGGCCGAGGCCCCCCGGGTTCGCTGCCCGGTCCACGGGGTCGTCGTGGCCGCCGTGCCCTGGGCCCGCCATGGGGCCGGCCACACCCGGGCCTTGGACGACCAGGTCGCCTGGCTGGCCGCGCACTGCTCGAAGAGCTCGGTCGGGGCCCTCACCCGGGTCGCTTGGCGGACGGTCGGGGCGATCATCGCCCGGGTCGTCGCCGACGCGCGAGCGGTCCGCGACCCGCTCGCCGGCTTGACCCGGATCGGGATCGATGAGATCAGCTAGCGGCGCGGCCAGCGCCCGTGTGGCACCGCGTGGCGCCGGAGTGACGAATCGGCGCGTGATGCCGGTGAACAGGACCGCAACGGTTTCGTCGGGGCGCACGTCGCCCCGACGGGCGAGGTCCATCAGTCCCGCGAGCCCGGCCGAGCCGGTCGGATCGACGTGGACGCCTGTGGCCGAGCGGGCGAGCTCATTCGCCTCCAGAAGGGTCGCTTCGCCAACGACCACCGGCGACCCCCCGCTCGCGAGCATCCCCCTGACCACGGCCAGCCAATCGTACGTCTCGTCGTCGAGGATCCCGGTTGCGATGCTCTTGGGCTCCTCTGCCCACGGCCACATGAACATGGAGCGGTGGCGCGCGGCAAACGCGAGCACGTCCCGGACGGACGGATCGGCGAGGTCGAGCGGGCCGGCGATGGCCCCTCCTTCCGGCCGGTCGCGCAGCCGGTCACCCAGGCGCGCCACGACCCGGTCGTAGGCGCGCGCGAGCGGGTACCCCCCCAGCGTCTGGACGGCGTGAATGCGCGGCAACCGGTCGATGACGCCGAGGTCGCGGGCCTCGAGGAACGCCTGCGCGACGGCCGAGGCGAGGGCTCCGCCGCCCACCTGGACGAAGACGCGGTCGAGGCGGCGGCCCGTCTCCGCGAGCTGCGACACCATCTCGTAGCCCAACGTCGCGCCACCCTCGATGGCAAACCCGTTGAGGGTGCCCTGGCAGGTGAAGGCGACGGCACCGTTGGCGAGTGCGTGGAGCATGCGCTGGTACGTGGGATCGCCGCGGACGCCCCGGTCGCGCTCGCAGACGGTGAGGCGGGCGCCGAGGTCCCGGAGGCGCGCCACGACCGCCGGATTCGCGTGGACCGGGATGAAGACGTCGAGCGTCCGGCCGGCGGCACGGGCGACGACGGCGGCCGCAAGCGCCGCATTCCCGCAGCTGGCGATGGCGAGCGGTGGCGGCTCACCCGGCGCCGGGCCACCAGGGGCCGTTCCCCCAGGCGCTGTTCCCCCAGGCGAATGGGCGCGGCGAAGAGCCTCGCCGGCCTCCAGCTCAACGAGCGTTCCCATGAGGTGGCGCGCCTTGTGCGAGCCGGCCACGTTCCCCGTCTCGTCCTTCACCAGGACACCGCCGGCAGCCGAGAACCCCAACCGCTCCCCCAGAGCGTCGCTTCGCGAGAATGGCGTCACACGGAAGCCACGCCCGTCCACCCCGGCGATATCGGCGTCGATCCCATCGACTCGTGCGACGTAGTCGCCGTCGCTCCAGCCGAGCGCTCGCCCCACGTGGTAGGCGTGGAACAGTTCCCGGTAACGGGTGAAGGGGTTCGCCTCCCTGCCGTGCGGGAAGCCGACACGAGCCGCGTCGAGCAAGCGCGACAGGACGTGGTCGATGTCGTCGCCCGGAACAGCGTGCGGACACGCGAGCGGGGCGGGCTCGTTCTCCGGCACCCGGTGCCCACATCCGGCGCACACCAGCGCCGTCGGCGAACCGGAAGGCAAATTGGGACGCGTCATGCGTCCGGCCGTGCCCCGGTCCGGCCGTTGAACTCGCCGATCATGACGTCCCACTCGTCGAGGATCACGCGCATCTTCGTCCAGAACCTCTGCTCGCGGCGCGCCTCGAACTCCTCGATCGAGACGTCCTGCTGCTCGACCCAGGTGTAGTAGCCGAGGTTGAAGACCCGCTCGCGCTCCTCGCGGGTGAGTTCGAGGAGGTCGTCCGTGCCGGCGCCCAGCACGAACTCGCCGAACGTCTCAGCGGCGGCCACGGGGTCGAAGCCCCCCGGGAAGTCGCGGGCGAGGACCTTCTCCACCTCCGTGCCGTACATCGCGGCGCCATCGGTCGCCACGGTCATGACCACGTCGTCGGGGCCGAGATCAAGCTGCATGGCCGTCTTGATCGCCATGAGGATGTTGCAGATCGAGGAGATTCCCAGGGCGGGCAGCTCGGCCAGGATCGCCTCGGGCGCGCCGCGCCGCTCCGCCAGGTACCGGCGCCCGGCATCGGTGTTGAAAAGGACCAGGAGTCGGTCGGTGGCGCGGTCGGAGATGGCCACCACGAGGTCCGTGTTCATGACGTTGTGGATGAGCGGGATGTGCTTGTCGCCGATGCCCTGGATGTTGTGCTCGCCGAAGCCGTTTCGGAGCATGGTCGGGCACTCCAGGGCCTCGCCGGCCACGATCCGTGCCCCGAATCGCTCCTTCAAGTAGTCCCCAGCGCCGATCGTCCCCGCCGAGCCGGTGGCCGAGGTGAAGGCGGCAAGCCGGAGGTCGGGCCGGGTTTCACGCAGTGATTCGAAGACGCGCCCGAGGGCCCACCCGGTGACGAGGTAGTGGGCGAGGTAGTTCCCGAACTCCGAGAACTGGTTGAAGATGACGTTCGCAGGGTCGCGCTCGAGCTCGGCGCATCGGTCGTAGATCTCCTTGACGTTGCTCTCGGTGCCGGGCGTCCGGATGATGTCGGCCGGGTCGGCCACCCAGCCCTCGAGCCAGGCGAAGCGCTCCCGGCTCATCCCCTCGGGGAGTACCGCCACCCCCCGGCAGCCCATGATCCGCGAGATCGCCACGCCGCCCCGGCAGAAGTTGCCGGTAGAGGGCCAGACGGCGCGCTGGGCGGTGGGGTCGAACTGCCCGGTGATGATCCGCGGCGCCAGACACCCATAGGCCGCCAGGACCTTGTGGGCGTGGATCATGGGGAAGCGGTCGCCGAGAGCAATGACCACCGGGGCATCGACGCCGGTGAGCTCCTTCGGCAGCACCAGGTGCTCGGGAAGTCGGACGCGGTTCCACCGATCGGGGCCGTTGTACCAGTGCACCCGGAAGAGGTTGCGGGGGTCGGGGGCATCGGGCTCCACCCCGGCCAGGCTCGCCGCAACGCCGCCCGGGATGCGGTCCGGGTCGGCCAGCTCGGCGAAGGTGGGCATGGCGATGCGGGCGTCGCGGAAACGGCACACCGTCCGGTCGTAGACGCCGGCGTCGATCACCTTGCACTCCAGGCCAAGTCGTCGCATCGCCTGCTCCCTTCGAGCCGCGCAGCAGGGCCGGCGGGTCCTGCTGCCCACCCAGACCTCCTCAGATTACGTCAGGCCGAGCAGCGCAGGCCATCTCCCGTCTGTGCCAGCAGCCAGACCGGACTTCCACATCTCCGGTAGTAGAAGACGGGGCGGACTCGAGCCCCTCGCTCCTGAGGCTCCGGAAGGTCCGCTCGACCCTGGCGAGGCGCTTGTACGTCTCGATCAGAGCGGGCGCCGGGAGCCGTTCGGGCGGCTCGCTGATTCACACGACGTGGAGCCCGTCGAGGGCGGCCTCGGGGATCGCGCCTCCCGTCGCCGATGGACGAAGTGGCCATCGGCGATGTCCAGCTCTGAAGGTGCTTGGCCTCGACGTTCTCGCCAGACAGCAACCGGGCCACCCTGAGCATGAGTTCGGGCTCGATGCGGCGGCAGGGCGCTGGAAGATTGGTCTATACAGAGACCGCCTCGAGCGCGCCCGAGAACGCCTCGAGCGCCACATCGCCTGTGGCGTCATCGCGAGCAGCGACGATGAAGATGTCCTCAAACTGGTCGGGATTGATGAACACGCCTCGCGCCTGGATTTCATGCCGGAACCGGGCGAATCTAGCCAGGTCGGAGAACGTCGCGGTAGTAGCGGAGCGTGAGTTGGGCGCCCGCCCGAGGGAAGAAGACCAAAGAACAGAGGACCGGGCCCCTACATGGATGGCAGCATACCGAGACACGACGCGGCACGGCCGACGCCCTCCAGGACGCGCACCGAGGCGGTACAGTTGTCCGTGCATTGTACGAAGCTTCCACTCCCGGAGGTGGGGCTGCACGATCTGTGAGGAGCCAGAGATGGACTCGGCCGCCCGCCATCCTTCTGCCACCAAGCCCAGGCCACTCGAGCGAGACCGGATCCGCGAGCTGCTTCGCCGTGAGGAAGAGCGGCTCAACCAGCGCACGATTGGCTCGAAGGTGCTGTTCGAGCGGGCCCGCCAAAGCCTGACCGGGGGAGTGGGCTCCTCGTATCAGTCCCGGGAGCCTTGGCCGATCTACGTCTCACGAGGCGACGGCGCCTACGTCTGGGATGTCGATGGCAACCGGTACATCGACTACCACAACGGCTTCGGATCGATGGTCCAGGGCCACGCCCATCCCGTGATCAGCGAGGCGGTTGCCAGACGCCTCCCGCTCGGCACGCACTTCGGTGCCGCCACTGAAGATGGCGTGTGGGTCGCCGAGGAGCTGAAGCGGCGTTTCGGGCTGCCACAGTGGCGCTACACGAACTCCGGTACTGAAGCGACCATGGACGCCATCCGGATCGCACGGGCCTTCACGCGACGCGATGCCGTGCTCAAGATGGTCGGCTCCTTTCACGGACATCATGACTACGTCATGGTGTCGATTGGGATGGGCTACAACCAGTTGGGCGACCGGGAGAACTACGCCTCAACGCCGTATGGCGCCGGAATCCCGAAACCCTCCGTGGACATGACGGTTCCTCTTCCGTTCAATGATGCCGATGCGATGGAGCGACGGATTGAACGCCTCGTCGCTGAAGGTCGGCCGCCCGCCTGCCTGATCATGGAGGCGGTGCTCATGAACCTGGGCGTGATCTTGCCCAAGCCGGGTTATCTCGAGCGTGTTCGTGAGATCACCCGCAAGTACGGGATCCTCTGGATTGTTGACGAGGTCAAGACGGGGCTTCAGGTCGCCACGGGTGGGGCGACTGAGCTGTACGGTCTCGAACCTGACCTGGTGACGCTGGCGAAAGCCCTCGGTGGCGGGCTGCCGTCGGGTGCGATCGGTGGAACCGACGAGGTCATGGAAGTCGTGCGCAATGGCTCCGTGTTCCAGGTCGGAACCTACAATGGCAATCCGCTTGTGATGGCTGCCGCGCGCGCCAGCCTGGAGGGGGTCCTCACGCCTGAGGTGTACCTGCATCTGCGGAAGCTCAACGACCGTCTCATCGCCGGCCTCGAGAACATCACCGCGGAGTTCGGGCTTCCCGGCTATGCGGTGGGGATCAACTCGAAGGGGGTCTACACGTTCTCGTCCGTTGAGATCGTGGACTACGAGACGTTCAAGGCCAACCAGGACGCCGAGCTCAACCAGCTCGCCTGGTTGTACAACATGAACCGCGGCATCTTCATGACGCCCGGTCGCGAGGAGGAGTGGACGCTGTCCGTCCGACACACAGACGCGGACGTCGATCAATACGTCGCCGTGTTCAGGGAGATGGCGCGCGACCTCAAGTCGTAGCGGTTGCCGGCGCTCGCGCCCCCGGGCGCGAGCGCCGGTCCTTCATGTTCGCCCGAGAAGTTGCCGACCGACTGCCGAGGCTGGGCCGACACCGACCACGAGCTCTACGACGCGGTGGCCGCCGAGATGCTGCAGCGGGGCGCGATGCCAGTCCCCGATCCGCGCGAGCCGTGGTTCATCTGCGAGGCGCACGCGGAGGTCGACGACGCCGACCGCGTCGTCTCGATCTTCGAGGCGGCGCTCGACGCCGCGCTCGAGGGCCGCGCCCACGGCGAGGTCCCCCGGCACGCCCACGGCGCGGCGGCCTCGTCGGCGGCCGGCTAGCCGGTCTGACCGAGCCTCAGGTCA
>Ga0154433_1112_pt1 | contig 19464 bp, 18 predicted proteins | sample RifGroC2_FD_115937 | JGI IMG/M metagenome (GOLD analysis project Ga0154433, IMG submission 115937) | Chloroflexi bacterium GWC2_73_18 | reverse complement strand
CGGCTCGGCCTTGCCCTTCAGCTCGATGGCCCGGGCGGGAGCGACGTCCACGACACCCGCCACGGCGAAGGCCGTGCCCTCACCCAGGAGCACGCCTCCCTCCGGAGCCGCCGCCTGGAGCCGGGCCGCCGTGTTGACCGTATCGCCGGTGACCCGGCCCTCGTCCGGCCCCGTCGCCGCGTAGGCGACCTCGCCGGTGTTGATGCCGACCCGGAGGCGCAGCCGGCCCTCGTCGAGCCCGACCCGGCCACCGAGCGCCTCGACCGCGGCCGCCAAGGCGAGGCCCGCCCGAACGGCGCGCTCGGCGTCGTCCTCGCGCGTCCGTGGCACGCCGAACACCGCCATCGCCGCGTCGCCGATGAACTTCTCGAGGCTGCCCCCGTACCGTCTGATCGTCTCGCGGACGGCGGAGAAGTACGCGTCCTGCACAGACGCGACGTCCTCCGCATCGAGGGACTCGGACAGCGCGGTGAAGCCCACCAGGTCCGCGAAGAGCACCGTCACGACGCGCCGCTCGATGTTGGCCGCCTCGCCCACGCCGCCGAGCCTAGCACGGCGCTTGGCCGGCATTGGGCCGGCGGCGTGACGGCGACGCAACGGTCCCGGCTTCCGCAACCGCCTGATAAGGGCCGGATGGCAGACTCCTGCGAATGGCCCTGCCTTCGTCCGTCAGCGAACGCCTCGCCCGTCTCGCGCCGGACCAGCGTGCCGCCGCGACCGCACCACCCGGACCGGTACTGTGCATCGCGCCGGCGGGGAGCGGCAAGACGACGACGCTGGTGGCGCGGATCGCCTGGCTGGTTGGCGGGCCGCTCGGAGCGGATCCGGCGACGGTCTGCGCGGTCACCTTCAACCGCCGGGCGGCGGAGGAGCTCGACGCGCGGCTGCGCGCCGCCCTGGCGCCGCTCGGCGTGGGACCCGGCACCGTCCGCGTCCGCACCTTCCACGCGCTGGGGCGCGAGATCCTCGCCAGCTCGGGAGCCGACCTGTCCCGCCTGGTCGACCGGGCGGTCCTCCTGCGCGAGCTCTTCCCACGGGCAGCGCCGGCCGAGCGGCAACGGCTGGACGACGCCTTTGCCCGCCTCAAGCTCGACCTGGGGCTCGACGCCGCGACGGTGGCGGCCGAGGCGGAGGCGGCGGTGGCGCGGGGTGAGCCTCCGCCGGGTCCGGTCGCGCGTGCCTTCCTCGCCTACGAGGCGGCGCTCGCCGAACGCGACGCGCTCGACTTCGACGACCTGGTCGGCCGGGCGCTCGCACTGCTGCGGCGCGATGCCGGGGTGCTCGCGACGTGGTGCGGGCGCTGCGCGCACCTCCTCGTCGACGAGGTCCAGGACGTCGACCGCGCACAGCTCGACCTGGCCGTCCTCCTCGCCGGCCCCGAGCGCCGCATCTTCCTGGTCGGCGACGACGACCAGACGATCTACGCCTGGCGCCTCGCCGACGTGCGGCGCGTGCTGGGGCTGGCGGGCTCGCTGCCCGGCCTTTGGCGGGTCGCCCTGACGACCAACTACCGCTGCCCGGCGCCCGTCGTGCGCCGCGCCGTGCGGCTGATCGAGCGGAACGGCGAGCGCTTCGCCAAGGCGATCCGGCCGCGCGAAGGGGCGACCGGCTCGCTCAGGCTGGCCGCGCTGGCGACCGACGACGTAACACGCGCCCGCGCGCTCCTGGCCGGGTGGCCGGCCGAGCCCGGCTCGGCGGCCGTCCTCGCCCGGACCAACCGGGAGCTGGTGCCCTTCGCCGCGATCGCGCTGGAGCGGGGGCTGCCGTTCGCCGCCGAGTCGCACGGACTGCTGCTCGAGGACGCCGAGGTGGACCGGCTGCTGGACGGGGCCGCCTGCGCGTCGGGCGCCGAGGCCCCTCCGCTCCTCGCGCTCGGCCGGCTCGAGGACGGTGCACGCGGCCGGGCCACGCGCCGCCGGGTGCTCGCCGCGCTGCTCGCCTGGGCCGCCCCCTACCCCACCCTCGGGGCCCTCCGAGCTGCGATCGAGGAGGCGCGGCGGCGGCTCCCATCGCTCCACCGTCCCGACGCGGCACTGACGCTCGCCACGATCCACGGGACGAAGGGCCTCGAGTTCGACGATGTCGCCGTCGCCGGCCTCGACGACGGCCGCTTCCCCAACCGCCGGACGCTCGATGAGGCGGCCGAGCCGGAGCGGGCGCTGGAGGAGGAGCGCCGCCTCGCCTACGTCGCCTGGACCCGGGCGCGCCGCTCACTCGTCCTCCTCTACGATCCGGGGGCTCCTTCGCTCTTCCTGCGGGAGGCGTTCGCACCCGGGGAGCTGGCGCCCGCGGCGGGGTCGGCCTAGCCTATGCGCGGACCGCGGGCTCCACGAACGGAGGTGCAGCCGGACGCGCGTGAGGTGCGTGACGGAACGGACGTGGCGATGACAGTCGGGTGGCGTCGGCCGCGCGCGGCGGAGGCGCTGCCACTGGTCGTCCTCCTCGCGGTCGTCGCCGTCCGCGAGCTGCGTCCGCTCGCGCCCCTCGCCCTCGCCGCGGGTCTCCTGCTCTCGCTCCGGTCCGCCGACGCGGGAAGGAACGGCAGCAGCGCTGCCTGGGCCTGGGGTGCCGCGTTGCCGCTCTCGCTCAGCCTCGCCTGGGGGACCCTCGGGGCGCCGCAGCCGCCGCCGGGCGTCGCCGGTTGCGCCGATCCGCTCTCGCCGTTCGCGCTCTGGCGCCTCGCCGAGGCGGCGATCGCCCTCGGTGCCCTCGCCCTCGTCGCCCGCCGCCTCCGCGCCGATCGGGCGAGCCTGTCGCTGCGCTGGCCCGGGCCGACGACCGTCGTCCTGGCGTGCGCCGGCGCCGTGGCCGCGGGGCCCCTGGCGCTCGTCCTCAGCGCCGCCGTCGCGGCGCCCTTCTTCGGCGGCTTCCGTCTTGAGCTCGGCCTCGCCGGAGCGATCGTGCCGGCGCTCGTCTTCTCCGCCTCCAACGGCGCCATGGAGGAGCTGCTCTACCGCGGCGCGCTCCAGGGATGGGCCGCCCGGGCGATCGGGCGAAGCGGCGCCTTCGTCTTCCAGGCGGCCGTCTTCGGGTTCGCCCACGCCGGGCCCGACTTCGTCGCCTCGCCCGCCCCGGTCGTCCTGGCCCTGACCGCCGCCGCGATGCTCGCCGGGCTGATCGTCTGGCGGACCCGCTCGCTCCTGCTGCCGATCGCGGTCCACGCCGCCTTCGACATCCCGATCTACTACTACTTCGCCTGCAGGGTCGGTTGAGGCGCCGGGAGCCGTTCCCAAACCGGCGGCCACGGGGCACACTAGGGGCATGCCTCGACTCGAGCGGATCAGCCTCCGCTTCAGGATCGCCGCCGGCGTCCTCGCCGGCCTGGTCGTCCTCTTCTCGTTCTTCGGCTTCCTTGCCGTGCGCACGATCGACCAGAGCACGGCGGTCGCCCTCGAGGAGCGGCTCCGCCTGGCGGAGATCTCGGCCGCCTCGGTCGACGCGCTGCTCGAGCACACCGCCCGGCAGATCGAGAAGACGGCGGCGCTGCTGGCGGCGGGACCGATCGCCGAGGAGGAGGCGCGAGTATCGGAGATCCACGATGTGCTCGGCGAGTTCGACCGGATCGTGCGACTGGATGCGGACGGCCGGGTTGCCTGGACGGTGCCGCGCCAGGACGGAGCGACCGACTGGCGCTTCCGGAGTGACCCGGCAGTGCTGGCCGCCCTCGGGTCGGGCGGCACACGGATCGTCTCCCCCTCGCTCGAGGACTCCGCTGGCGTCGTGGCGATCATCGTCGCACCGCTCGGCGACGGGGCGGGGGCCGCCGGCTTCCTGGCGGGCGAGGTGCGTCCCTTCGGGGCCGAAACCACGTTGCTGACGCTCCCCCAGGGCGGCGGTTCAGTGCGCTCGGAGATCGTCGACGGCCGTGGCTACATCATCGCGCAATCGCCCGAGGAGGAGCCGCAGGGCCGCGAGGAGCATGTCGAGATCCTGGCCCAGCTCATCGCCGCGGGAGAGGCGGGGACGGTCGTCCACCGCGTCCCCGACGGCACCGACCACGTCGTCGCCTTCCATCCGTTCGACGCCCTGCCAGGCGGCCTCGTCGTCGAACAGACCGAGGATGAGGCGCTGGCGATCCCACGCGACATGCAGCGGACGCTGCTCGTCTACGGCATCGCCGCGCTGCTGATCGCCTCGGCCGCCGCATGGTTCCACGCCCACACCGTCATGCGGCCGATCCGACGGCTCACCGCCGACGCCGCGCGCATGGCCTCCGGCGACCTGGAAAGCCCGATCGCCGTCTCGCGCGACGACGAGATCGGCGAGCTGGCCAGTCGCTTCGACGAGATGCGCGTCAAGCTCAGGTCGTCGCTCGAGGAGAGCGCTCGCTGGGCGGAGGAGCTCGAACGGCGCGTCCTCGAGCGGACGCGTGAGGTCGAGGAGCGGAACCGCGAGCTCGACGCCCTCAACCGGATCCGGCGCCAGCTCCTCGCCAAGACGATCTCCGCCCAGGAGGAAGAGCGGAAGCGGCTGGCGCGGGAGCTGCACGACGACTCGGCCCAGACGCTCACGGCCGCGCTGATGACGTTGCAGACCGCCGAGGACGCCCTCCCCGGCGCGCCCGACGGCGCCCAGAAGGCGCTGGCGCGGAGCCGCTCGCAGCTCGAGATGGCGCTGCGGGAGGTGCGCAAGGCGATCGTGGACCTCCGACCGAGCGCCCTCGACGACCTGGGGCTTGCATCGGCGGTCCGCTGGTACGCCGACGAGCACCTGCGGCCGCTGGGGATCAAGGTCTCGATGGAGCTGATCGGCGACGAGGAGCGCGCGACCGGGGCCGCGGCGACCGCGCTCTTCCGGATCGTCCAGGAGGCGGTCAGCAACATCGCCCGTCACTCGGGCGCCGCGAACGCCCGCATCCGCCTCGAATTCGGCCCTTCGGCGATCCACGCCCTGGTGGAGGACGATGGCCGGGGCTTCGAACCCGCCAGCCTGCGACACCCGGGAGAGGATGGCCGCGGGCTCGGCCTGCTCGGGATGCGCGAGCGCGCCGGGCTCTTCGGCGGCGACGTGCGGATCGACTCGGGAGCCGGGAAGGGCACCTCCCTCCGCGTCCGCATCCCCTACGCTTAGGCGGGAGGCGCGGTGGAGCGGATCAGGGTCCTGATCGCGGATGACCATACCCTCGTGCGCGAGGGGCTTCGGGCCCTGCTGCAGGCGCAGGGCGGCTTCGAGGTGATCGCCGAGGCGTCGAACGGGCGCGAGGCGGTCGATCGCGCCCTCCACCTGCGCCCCGACGTGGTGCTGATGGATATCGGCATGCCCGAACTCGACGGGTTGGCGGCGACCCGCCGCATCGTGGCGGCCAACCGGGCGATCGGCGTCCTCGTCCTCACCGTGCACGAGACCGAGGACTACTTCTTCCGCGTGCTGGAGGCGGGCGCGCAGGGCTTCCTGGTCAAGGACGCCGCCTCGACCGAGCTCGTGGCCGCGGTCAGGGCGATCCACGGGGGAGGCGTCTACCTCTACCCCCCGCTGGCGAAGCGGCTCGTCGAAGAGTACCTGCACCGCGTCAGCAGCGGCGAGGAGCGCTCCAGCTACGGCAAGCTGACCGCGCGGGAGCGCGAGATCCTCGCCCTGATCGGCGCCGGCCACACGAACCAGGAGATCGCCGCCCAGCTCTCGCTCAGCGTCAACACCGTGCAGACGCATCGCAGCCACATCATCGACAAGCTCGATCTCCACAGCCGCGCCGAGCTGATGCGCTACGCCATCCGCGCCGGGCTCCTGCGAGCGCCGTCGCGGCCGGACGAGGAGCGTCCCACTTCGACGTGATGCGCGGTCCCCCGGGGGGCCGCTTCATCACGGAAAGACACTAGCCTGCGTGGCCGCCCTTCTTCGCCCGGCTGCTCGGTTCGTGGGATGTGCGCGCACGGTGGCAAGGCGGACGATGGTCCAGGCATGGACCACGATGCGACGGGACGCGCGATCGCAGAGCCCGGGGATCGCCGCACCAGGGAACCAGGCACCGCGGCGGGCGGGCCGCGCCTCGGCCGGCGCCGCCTCCTGCGGCTGCTGGGGCTCGGCGCCCTCGGGGTCGCGCCGCTCCCGGTCCTGCCCGAGCTGATCCGCGCCGCCGGTCGGGACGAGCCGGTCCAGGGCACGGGCGATCCGGCCCGCACACGCGACGGGCGGATCCGCCAGTGGGTGATGATCATCGACCTCCGTTCGTGCGACGGCTGCCAGAGCGTCGGCCAGCCGCCGCGCTGCACCGCCGCCTGCATCGAGGGCCACTTCGCGCCCGAGCCGATGGAGTGGATCGAGGTCTTCGAGGCCGATCTGCCCGGCGGCGGGACGCAGTTCATCCCGACCCCCTGCCAGCACTGCCAGAACCCCCCCTGCGTCAACGTCTGCCCCGTCGCGGCGACCTTCTCGACCCCGGAGGGGACGGTCCTGATCGACCAGGACCGCTGCATCGGTTGCCGGATCTGCATGGCCTCGTGTCCCTACGACCGGAGGTTCTTCAACTGGGGGGACGCGCCCGTACCGCCAGAGTCGCTGCTGGCCGACTACTCGCCCGAACACCAGGTCCCCGTGCGCAGGGGAACCGTCATGAAGTGCGACTTCTGTCCCGACATGGCGCGCGCCGGCACGCTCCCCTACTGCATCCAGGCGTGCCCGCAGCGGGCGCTCTACTACGGCGACCTGGAGGAGGACGTCGCCACGAACGGCCGGGCGCTCGTCTCCGTCTCCCGCTTCCTGGCCGAGAACCAGGCCGAGCGCCAGAAGGAGGAGCTGGGCACGAAGCCGCGCGTCTACTACATCCCCGGTCACGGCGAGGCCGTCGGGCGCGACGTCTTCACACCGGGCCGGGAGCCGACCGAGTGGCCCTGGATGGAGCGGGCCGCCGAGGCGGTCACGTGGCAGCGGTGAGCGCGTGGCGCGGACGCCTGGAAGAGACGGCCCTCGCCCCCATCCGGCGGACCGGCCTGCGCTACTGGGCGCTCGTCGCCTTCCTGCTCGCCGTCCTGGGCTGGGGCGCCTATGCCTACTGGACCCAGCTCCGCGACGGCCTGGTGGTGACCGGCATGCGCGACCGCATCTCGTGGGGCCTCTACATCGCCACCTTCGTCTTCTTCATCGGCATCAGCCACGCCGGCACGCTGATCTCGGCGATCCTGCGCGTCTCCCAGGCGCGCTGGCGGACCCCGGTCACGCGCATGGCCGAGTTCATCACCGTGGTGGCGCTCGTGTGCGGCGCCTCGTTCGTGATCATCGACCTCGGTCGGCCCGACCGGGTCCTCAACGTCTTCGCCTACGGCCGCTGGCAGTCGCCGATCATCTGGGACGTGCTGGCGATCACCACCTACCTGACCGCCAGCATCACCTACCTGTTCGTGCCGATGATCCCCGACCTGGCCCTCTTCCGCGACCGCCTCGCCGGGCGTACCTCGCGATGGCGTGGCTGGCTCTACCGGGCCCTGGCGATCGGCTGGGATGGCACCGCCGCGCAGTGGCGCTCCCTGGGTTCGGCCATCGGCGTGCTGATGATCCTGATCATCCCCATCGCCGTCTCGGTCCACACCGTCGTCTCGTGGATCTTCGCCATGACGATGCGCGTGCCCTGGAACAGCGCCCTCTTCGGAGCCTTCTTCGTGGCCGGGGCGATCTTCTCGGGCATCGCCATCCTGATCATCGTGATGGCGATCCTGCGCCGCGGCTACCACCTCGACGAGTACGTCACCGAGAAGCACTTCCTCTACCTGGGCTACCTGATGGCGGCCTTCGCGGCGATCATGATCTACGCCAACATCTCGGAGCTGGTCACCCACGGCTACAAGATGGAGGAGGGCGTCGAGTTCCACTTCCGACAGCTCTTCCTCACCCAGTTCGGCGCCCTCTACTGGTTCTACCTCCTGGGCGGCCTCGTCGCCCCCATCGTGATCGCCCTGCTCCCCTGGACGCGCAACGTGCGCGGGATGGTGGCCGCAGCACTGCTGGTCACGATGGCGATGTGGATCGAGCGCTACGTCATCGTGGTGAGCGGCCTGCGCGTCCCCCTGATGGCGTACCCGCCGGCCGACTACGCGCCGACCTGGGTCGAGTGGTCGCTGCTCGCCGCCGGGCTCGCCCTCTTCGCCCTGTTGATCACCCTCTTCACGAAGGTCTTTCCCATCATCGCCGTCTGGGAGGTGGCCGAGGAGGGCGAGGCGTCGACCGCCGCGCCCGGCACCGACCGGCGCGCCGTGCCGGAAACCATGGAACTGGCAGGAGGAACGGGCCGATGAACCCGATGATCCGACGAGCGATCCGCACCGTGTTCGCCTCTCTCGCACTCGCGGCGATCGCCATCGCCATAGCAGGACCCGCGCTCGCGTCACACGTGATCGTGAGCACCACCGCCCCCGCCGAGGTGACGGTCGGCGAGGTGCTGCGCATCCCCATCGCCCTCCGCGCCGCGGATGGGGGGCCGCTCCGGGGAACCAGCGTCACCTTCTACCTCCACGCCTCCTTCGCCGGCGTCACCGGCGAGGCGGAGATCGGTCGGGCGGTGACCGACGAGAGCGGGGTCGCAACGCTCACCTACAAGCCGAGACTCGCCGGCCACCACGAGATCCGGATCGAGTACCTGGCGCCCGGCGAGAGCGAGGTCGAGGTGGCCACCACGGCCTTCGACGCGACCGGTGACGTGCAGCTCTACCGCCCCGCGCCGGGCGTCTCGGTCCCCGGCCTGAACGTGGGCCTGCTGATGGCGGTCCTCACCACCGTCTGGACGATCCTCTTCGGCATCGCCCTCCGCCTTGTCGCCATCGCCCGGGCAGGCCGCGAAGGCAGCGTCCCCGCATCCGGGGACGCTGGATGAATCGCTTCTTCGTCCCCGCCGTCTTCGTCGCCACCATCAGCGGTCTCGCCTTCGGACTGATCGTCGGCATCGTCGCGCGCAGCCCCGAGACCCACGCCAACGTGCAGCCGGAAGGCTACGACCGGACGCCGATCACCTACGTGGGCGACGAGTACCCCTTCACCGGGGTCGGGCTGGCGGAGCCGGAGCTGGTCACGGGTGCCGACGCCGCCGCGCGGGGCCGCCTCCTCTACTTCGGCTACGGCTGTGCCACGTGCCACGGCCTCGCCGGCCGCGGCGGGGTCGTGGGCCCCGAACTCGACCCCGGCGACGTGACGCTCTCGGAGTTCCGTCGAGACGTCCGGTCGGGCCCGAAGGGGATGCCCGCCTTCCTGGAGGGGACGCTGACGGACGAGGACCTCGAGACGATCTACGCCTTCCTGGTGGCGCTCCGACAGCAGGGGGCCGCCGCCTCGGACGACCTGACCTGGACACCCTAGAAGACCTGACACCCCAGAAGGAGGAGATCGAGATGTCACCGCCGCGAACCAGGATCCTGACCGCCCTCGCCGTCGCCGGACTCGCCGTCGCGGCCTGCACCAGTACCACGACCCCGACGCCGACCGCGACGCCGACCGTGGCAGCGACCCCCGTCACCACGCCGGCCGCCACGCCGACCCCGAGCCAGCCGCCCGAGAGCCACGAGCCCGGCGGCGTGATCGCCTTCGACGCCGCCTCCGCCACCATCACCGTCGATGGCGACGCCTCGGACTGGAGCGCCATCGAGGGCGCGACCATCACGCTGGAGCAGCTCCGCCTGGAGAACCTCGACCCGGCGCAGGCGGCCGAGATCAAGTTCGGCCCCCTCGACCCGGTCGACGCGACCCTCAAGGTGGCCAGCGACGCCGAGAACATCTACGTCCTCTTCGAGGTCCCCGACGGCTTCGACTACGACCCCGCCGATCACAACAAGTCGGCGTCGGTCGCGGTCATGTTCCGGATCGACGAGCCGGCGGCGCCGCACATGGGCGCCGAGGAGCCCGATATCGACCAGAGCCTCGGCATCGTCGACATCTGGCACTGGGAGCTCGATTGCGCCCCGGGCGTCGTGTCGGGTGGCAAGGGCGTCGCCGGCGGCGACGATCCCACCTGCAACCTCGACGACGAGTACTCCACCAAGCCGGAGAACCGCGAGGACGACGGCGGGGGCGACATCGAGAACGCCGCCGCCGAGAACGGCCTGACCGGGGTCTGGGAGCACACGGCCCGAGCGTCCGGCGCCGGCGCTGCCGGAACCTGGATCTTCGAGATGTCCCGGCCGCTCGCGACCGGCGATCCGCAGGACGGCCAGTTCGGCAGCGGCAGCACGGCCCACGTCGCACTCGCCTACTTCGACCCCAGTGAGGGCCCCGACGGCTGGAGCGACGCCGGGCACCTGCAGAGCGCCTACAGCGGTTGGATCGAGGTGACCCTGAAGTAGCCCCGGCCCGGGCCGGGGCTAGCGGCGCAGGTCGACCGAGTAGTCGAGGTAGCCCTTGAGGTGCGCCAGCGCCTCGCCCCAGCCCGCGCTCGCCTTGACGTAGGCGTCGAGGACGCCCGGCACGGAGAGATCGAACGGGCCGTCCTCGAGGGCGAGGCGCGTCCCGTACCCCTCGGCGGTCAGGCGGACCTCGACCCGCGTCACGTAGGAGTCGTCGGCGAGCCAGGGCCACCGGAAGACGAAGCGCCGGCCGGATTCGGCCGCCTCCACCTCCCACCAGGTCGACTGGTCGGGCCAGACGAGCTCGGAGCGCGTACCGGGCGCCAGCGAGCCGCGGATCTCGTGGGGGAACCAGCGGTGGAGGTTCTCCGGATCCGCCCAGGCGGCGTAGGTCCGCTCGGGAGGCGCCGAGAACCGGATGCCCAGTCGGACGAAGCGCGGCTCACCGACGGGCGCGACCGAGCCGCTCACAGCCCGAGGGCCCCCCGGACCGTCTTGAGCCCTTCCACGACGTTGGCGACGTGCTCCTCGAAGGGGACGTCCAGCTCCTCGGCGCCCTTCACCAGCTGGTCGCGCGGCACCTGGCGGGCGAAGCCCTTGTCCTTCATCTTCTTCGTCACGGCGCGGGCGTCCACCTCGTCGAGCGAGCGGTTCGGCCGGACATAGGCGACGGCGATGACGAAGCCGCACATCTCGTCGCAAGCGTAGACCGTCTTGGCCAGCAGCGAGTTGCGGGGCACCCTGGTGTGGTCGCCGTGGCCGAGGACCGCCTCGACGACGTCGGCGCGATAGCCGAGCCGGCGCAGCTCCTCGGCGCCATGCTGGGGGTGCGTCTCCGGGTAGCGCTCGTAGTCGAAGTCGTGGAGGAGCCCCGCGGTGCGCCAGGTGTCCAGCTCGTTCCCGGCGACGCCGAAGCGGTTCGCCCCGTACCAGGCGACCGCCGCCTCGACCGCCAGGCCGTGCTTGCGGAGCGGCTCGCTCTTCGTCCATTCGCAGAGGAGCGCCCAAGCGTCCTCGCGCGTCGGTCCGGCCATCGTCACCGCTCCCCTTCCCTACACCCGCCCCGCCGCCCGGGCGACGAGCCGCATCGTCTCGCGCTGCTCCGCAAGCGGGAGTCCCGGGAAGTAGCAGCGTGCCACGAAATGGAACGGCTCGCCCGCTATCGCCGCATAGGCCCCCATCCCGGCGGCGACCTCGTCGGGCGTCCCGACCACGTGGAAGGCGCGCAGGGCGGCCTCGGTCTCCACCGTGAGCGCCGGCGGGAGCGGGAGCGGGCCGAGGCGGCCGCGGTACGCGTCCGCGTCCTCGTACTTCCACTCCAGGTAGTGCGCGAAGGGGCGCACCTTCGCCCAGGCGTCGCCCTCGTCCCAGGCGAACGTCGGCTGGTAGGTGCTGATCACCACCTCCTCGCGGTGGCGGCCGGCCTTCGCCAACTCGTCGAGGAACCAGCCGACCTGCTCGCGGAACTGCTCGAGGGTGGGCGCCGAGGCCATCCAGCCGTCGGCGATCCGGGCGCCGCGACGGACGGCCGGCTCCGCGGTCGCGCCGAGCCAGATCGGCGGCCCACCGGGGCGCGCCGGCTTCGGCGTCACCGTCAGGTTCTCGACACGGTAGTGGCGGCCGGCGTGCTCCACCCGCCCCGGCCCCCACGCCTGGCGGCAGATCTCGATCGTCTCGACCGTCCGCCCGACCCGCTCGCGGAGCAGCACGCCGAGCGCCTCGAACTCCCAGTCGAGCCAGCCGAGCCCGAGGCCGAGGATGAGGCGGCCGCCGGAGATCAGGTCGACGGTCGCGGCGTCCTCGGCGAGGCGGAGCGGCGGGTAGATCGGGGCGAGGACGAGACCGGTCCCGATGGCGATCCGCGACGTCCGCGCCGCCATCGCCGCCGACACCGGCAGGAGCGACGGCAGGTAGGCGTCGTCGGCGAAGTGGTGCTCGCTCGTCCAGGCGGCGTCGTAGCCGAGGGCCTCGGCCAGCTCGGTCAGCTCGAGCGCCTCGCGGTAGAGGTCCGCATCGGTCCGCGGGTCGCCGGGGTAGCGCTGACAGGTTATGAACCCGAAGCCGAGCTCCACGTCGCGATGGTAGCGGCTGCCCCGACCGGCGTGTCAGCGTTCCCCGCGCTTCGCCTCGTGGCGGGCGATGGCGCGCAGGAGCGCGTCGGCGGCGTCGCGCAGGGCGAGCGCCTCGGCGGGCGGGAGCGCCTGGGCGACCGACTCGCCCACCCCGAACGCCGCCCGAACCCGGCGGCCGGCAGCGGCGACGGCCGCCGGCTCGCCGTCGCGGAGCGGCTCCGCGAGCGGCGCCAGCCAGCGCTCCCAGCGGGCGGCCGACGGGCTGGAGAGCTGCGGCAGCGCGGCCTCCACGTGGCGGGCGAGCTCGAGTGCCGCGGCGTCGACCCCCGGCACCTCCCAGCGGCCCGGCGCGGTCGCCTCCCGGCGCGCCGGCCGCCCGATCATGCCCGGCCTTCGGGGACGGCGAACGGCGGCAGGGCGGTCGTCCCGGGGCGCCGCTGGACCACGATCGGGAGCCGCTTGCGCTCCGAGCCGCCGACGAGGATCCGAATCGAGTAGTCGCCCGGCCGCGGGAAGGTCAGGTTCCAGAGGTCGACCGCGAAGGTGACGATCCCATCCCGGCCGTCATGCGGGCCCGACACGCGGAGCTTCGCCTGGGCGCTCGAGAGCTCCTCGCCGGCCGGGCCCATGAGGACGAAACGCAGTTCGTGATCGACGTCGAGCTCGGCCGCCGTCACGAGGAGTCCGACGACGATCGCCACGTGCGGATGACGGAGCGGGAAGGACGGCCCCCCGAGCCGCGAGATGCCGCCGCCCAGCACGTGGAACTTCTGGCCGGGGCGCGCCTCGGCGGCGTCGGCGAGGAAGGCGAACTCGACATCCGGCACGGCCCGATCCTACCGGATGTGCCCGCCGATCGGGCCCCTTGACAGCGGGACCACGATGCGGCACAGATTGGCGGTGCGGTCTGCCGCGACGGTGGACGAGGTATGGGCGAAGGCGGGAGACGGATGAGCGCGATCCAAGAACCGAGCCGACGCCGTACCGGCTGTCTCGCCCGTGCCCTCGCCACCCCGCTCGCCGCGCTGGCCTCGGTGGCTGCGACCGCCGTCGTCGTCCTCCTCGCCGCCGACCTGGTCCTCCTCTCGCCCGACACCTACAAGACCGCCCTCCGCGAGCAGCGCCTCTACGATCGGCTGCCGTCGCTGATCGGCGCGCAGCTCGACTACCTGACCGAGGACCGCCTCCGCCAGATCTTCGCCGGCCAGCTCGACCCGGACGAGCCGCCGGACGGCGAACCGGCCGAGCCCGGCGACGGGTCCCCCGGGGCGGGGGTCCGCCTCACCGGCGGCGACGTCGAGCTCCTTCTGCGGGGGCTCGCGCCGCCCGACTGGCTCCGCCGCACGACCGAGAGCGCCCTTGACCAGGCCTTCGCCGCTCTCGATTCGCCTGAGCGGCCGATCGAGATCCGCACCTCGCTGGTCGAGCTCAAGCAGCGTCTCGCCGGCCAGGCGGGCGTCGACACCGCCCTCCGCCTCGTCGAATCGTGGCCGCCCTGCACCGCGGAGCAGCTGGCGGGGCTCGACGAGGAGGGAGACGGATCCTCCCCCACCGGGCTGCCCCGCTGCCGCCCGCCCGAGGAGACGATCGCGCGCTTCATGCCCGAGCTCGAGCGGCAACTCGACAGTCTCGCGGCCACGGTCGACGACGAGGTCGACCTCGGCGCCTCGCTCCGGAGCCCGGCGCCGGGGGAAGGCCCCGGCGGGCCGGAGGAGAGCCCCGACCCGCGCGCCCTCCTCTCCTTCGCCCGAACCGTCGTCCGGCTCTCGTGGCTGCTGCCGCTCGCCCTGCTCCTGCTGGTCACCGCGCTCGTCGTCCGGTCGCGCCGCTCGTTCCTCCTCTGGTGGGGCGCGCCCCTCTTCCTGGCCGGCTTCGTGGCGCTGGGCGTGGCCGTCGTCGGGCGCCTCGCCGGGATCGGCGCGGTGGAGCAGGCGCTTTCCGGAGACACCGCGGAGACCGCCCTGGAACCGGAGGTCGCCGAGGTCGCCCTCGGGCTCGCGACCTCGGTGCTGGTCGCCTACTGGCGCGCGGTCGCCATCGGCGCCGTCCTCCTCGCCGTCGGCGGGGCGACGATCCTCTACGGGGCGCGCCGCCTCTACCGTCGCGAGACCGGCCGAACCTGAGCGTCCTGCCGACGCGACCGTCAGCGGGAGGGGTGGGTGCGGCGGCCAGGCGCAGGACCGATCGTCCCTGCAGCCACGAGACGTTCCGGTGACGCTGCCCGGGCTAGCCTGCTGCCCGGAGGTGCGGGCGTGACCGTGAAGGGATGGACCCGGAGCATATGCGTGGCCGACGTGACGCGTACGGTGGTCCTGTCGTCGGCCGCTTACCAGCTGCGAGCGCCCGTAGGCCAATCCGGATTGCGACCGTTGACGCTCCGCTCAACCGCCCGCGCCTCCTCGCGCCCGCCATCGGGCTGGTTCGCCGGGCGTCGGCGCTCGGACTGCTCGGCGACCGGGCGCGGGTCGAGCGCCTGGATCTGGATCTCCTCCGGGGGATCGCGCGCGAGGCATCGGCGGCCGGAGTCGGACAAGACGCCGCGATCGCCCTCCTCGAGGACGAGCATCGACCAGAACGGCTCGCCACCCTCATCAAGCGGCTAGATGACGCGCTGACGGAGTCGCCGCTTCCCGATCGCGAACTCCGCGAACTCCTCCGTGTCTTCACCATCGACGACCTGGCCACCCTTCTGGGCACCGCGAGCGTCAGTCTCCGACGCTACCGTGCCGGGACCCGCCCGATGCCCGATGTGCTCGCTGCCCGGACCCACTGGCTGGCGCTCGTGGCGTCCGACCTGGCGGGGGCATACAACGAGACCGGCATCCGACGCTGGTTCGAGCGCCCTCGGGCACAGCTCGACGGTCGCTCTCCACGACGGGCTCTGGGCGCTGACTGGGACCCGGCGGGGCCGGACGCGGAACGGATCCGCTCGCTGGCGTCGACGCTCGCGGGTGTCGGCGCGGCCACGTGATCGTCTTCCGTCACGCCGACCCCCGCTTCCCCTTCCTCTGGGAGGGAGCGAACGAGCCTCCCGCCCGCTGGCACGCATGGGCGAGGGCCCCGTGCACTACTTCGCGGAGACGGCTGACGGTGCCTGGGCGGAGTTCCTCCGGCACGGGGGGATCACCGACCCCGCCGATCTGGTCGGGGTCGGCCGCTCGATCTGGGCGATCGCCCTGCCACGACTGCCCCGAACTCGCCCGTCGCTGGCGGGGGCCGTCCTCGCTGGCGACGAATCGTCCTACGACGCTTGTCGTCGCGAAGCCCGTCGGCTCCGGGCGCGAGGCGCGCGTGGCCTGATCGCTCCGTCGGCAGCGATCGACGCTCGCTACCCCGAGTGGGTTCCGCACGGATCGCGGCCTGCGCCGGGGGCCCCACCGGGTAGAGCGCGTCTTCGTGCTGTTCGGACGCCGCCCGGACCTCGTCGGATGGGCGGCCTGCGCGGAGGGTCGGCCGCGCGATGACCTGCTGAAACGAGTCCGGCATCTCACTCCCTGAGAGCGAGCCGAGTTGCGAAACTGGTCCCCCGTTCAGCGCCTGACCGCCGCCGCCCGCTTGCGCGGCGCCTCGGCCGCCGCCCCGGCCGCTCCCGTCCGGCTGGCCCCGTCGCCCCCGATCGCCACCGGCACACGGAACGTCCCCCGTCCCGCCTCCTCGGCGAAGGTGACATCGCTGAGCGGCACGAGCGGCTCGCCCCGCAGGACCCGGCCGAGGTACTCCCCGGTCGCCGAGCCCGGCGCCCGCGCCACCTGCTCGGGCGTGCCCTCGGCGATCACCCGGCCGCCGCGCTCGCCGCCGGCCGGCCCAAGATCGACGATCCAGTCGGCCGTCTTGATGACGTCGAGGTTGTGCTCGATGACGATCACCGTGTTGCCGCCCTCCACCAGGCGGTGGAGCACCTCGAGGAGCTTCTCGACGTCGGCGAAGTGGAGTCCCGTCGTCGGCTCGTCGAGGACGTAGAGGGTCCGCCCGGTCGCCCGCCGCGACAGCTCGGTCGCCAGCTTGACGCGCTGCGCCTCGCCGCCCGAGAGGGTCGTCGCCGGCTGGCCCAGGTGGATGTAGCCGAGCCCCACGTCGAAGAGCGTCTGCAGCTTGGCCCGCACCGCCGGGACGGCGGAGAAGAAGTGGAGCGCCTCCTCCACCGTCATCTCCAGCACATCGGCGATGGAGCGGCCCCTGTAGTGGACCTCCAGCGCCTCGCGGTTGTAGCGCTTCCCCTTGCAGACCTCGCAGGTGACGTAGACGTCGGGCAGGAACTGCATCTCGATCCTGAGGATCCCGTCGCCCTTGCAGTTCTCGCAGCGGCCGCCCTTCACGTTGAAGCTGAAGCGCCCCGGCCGGTAGCCGCGCAGGCGCGCCTCGGGGACGCCGGCGAAGAGCTCGCGGATCGGGGCGAAGAGTCCGGTGTAGGTCGCCGGGTTCGAGCGCGGCGTCCGGCCGATCGGGCTCTGGTCGATCTCGATCACCTTGTCGACGTGCTCGACGCCCTCGATCCGCTCGTGCGCGCCGGGCCGCTCGCGGGCGCCGTAGAGCTGCGCCGCCAGGGCCCGGTAGAGGACCTCGTTGACGAGCGTGCTCTTGCCCGAGCCGGAGAGCCCGGTCACGGCCACGAAGCGCCCCAGCGGGAAGGCGACGTCGATCGACTTCAGGTTGTGCTCGCGGGCGCCGCGCACGACGAGCGCCCGCCCGCTGCCGTCCCGCCGGCGCTCGGGGATCGGGACGTGCCGTTCGCCGCGCAGGTAAGCGCCGGTGATGGAGCCCGGCTCGGCGAGGAGCGCCTCGAGCGGCCCCGAGACGACGACCTCGCCGCCGTGCTCGCCGGCGCCGGGGCCGATGTCGACGATCCAGTCGGCCGAGCGGATCGTCTCCTCGTCGTGCTCGACCACGATCAGCGTGTTCCCCAGGTCGCGGAGGCGGGTGAGGGTGGCGATCAGCTTGGCGTTGTCCTTCTGGTGGAGCCCGATCGACGGCTCGTCGAGGATGTAGAGGACGCCCATCAGGCTCGAGCCGATCTGGGTCGCCAGGCGGATCCGCTGCGCCTCGCCGCCCGAGAGGGTGACGCTGGTCCGGTCGACCGTCAGGTAGTCGAGCCCCACGTCGACCAGGAAGCCGAGCCGGCTGCGCAGCTCCTTGAGCACCTGGCGGGCGATCTGCGCCTCGCGCGGCGGGAGCCGCTCGGCCCGGCGGCCGCGCCCGTCGAGCGCGTCGACCCAGCGGAGCGCCTCGGTGACCGACATGGCCGCCACCTCGGTGATGTCGCGTCCGCCGATGGTGACCCCGAGCGCTTCGGGCCGCAGCCGCTTGCCGTCGCAGGTGGGGCAGGGCCGCTCGACCATGAACTTCTCGATCTCGCTCTTGACGAAGTCGCTCTCCGTCTCGCGGTAGCGCCGCTCCAGGTTGGGGACGAGCCCCTCGAAGGTCGCCTCGTAGGTGTTCTCGCCGCGGTCGTGTCGGTAGCTGATGAGGACGCGCTCGCCGCGGGGCGTGAAGAGCAGGTAATGGAGCGCCTCCGGGGAGAGCTCGCGGACCGGCACGTCGGTCCGGAAGCCGTGCTTGCGCGCGACGCCCTCGATCACCTTCGAGTACCACGCGTCGGCCATCGGCATCCGCGCCCACGGCACGAGCGCCCCCGCCTCGAGGGAGAGGCTCTTGTTGGGGATCAGCCGGTCGGGGTCGATCTCCAGGCGGATCCCCAGGCCGGTGCAGGCGGGGCAGGCGCCGTGCGGCGAGTTGAAGGAAAAGCTGCGCGGCTCGAGTTCCTCGATCGTCGTTCCGTCGAAGGGGCAGCTGTAGCGCTCGCTGTAGCGCTGCTCGGCGAAGGCGTCCGGGTCGGCCGCGGCGACGACCATGACCCCTTCGCCGAGGCGGAGCGCCGTCTCCACCGAGTCGGCGAGGCGGGCGGCGTCCGGGTAGGGGTTGCGCGCGCCGTACTGACGGCCCTCGTCGTCGGCGTGGCGGACGACGAGCCGGTCGACGACGACCTCGATGGTGTGTCGCCGGTACTTGTCGAGGCTGCGCACCTGGTCGAGGTCGAGCAGTTCGCCGTCGACGCGGACGCGCACGAAGCCCTGGCGGCGCGCCGCCTCGAAGACGCGGTCGCCCTCCGTCTTGCGGTCCCGCACGAGCGGCCCCAGGACGAGGAGCCGCGCCCCGTCGGGGAGGGCGAGGATCCGGTCGACGATCTGCTGCACGCTCTGGCGCTCGATCTCGCGCCCGCAGACCGGGCAGTGGGGGTGACCGATGCGGGCGAAGAGGAGGCGCAGGTGGTCGAAGATCTCGGTGACGGTCCCGACCGTCGACCGTGGGTTTCGGCTGGCGCCCTTCTGGTCGATCGAGATCGCCGGCGAGAGCCCCTCGATCAGGTCGACGTCCGGTTTCTGCATCTCGCCGAGGAACTGGCGGGCGTAGGCGGAGAGCGACTCGACGTAGCGCCGCTGTCCCTCCGCGTAGATCGTGTCGAAGGCGAGGCTGCTCTTGCCGCTGCCGGAGATGCCGGTGATGACGATCAGCCGATCGCGCGGCATCTCCACCGTGATGTTCTTGAGGTTGTGTTCGCGCGCGCCGCGAACGATCAGCTTCTCTTGGGTCATCGGCTGACGGGGCACTCCGCGATACTAGAACATCCGTACGATATCGTGGCGGCGCTCGGGCGTCGTCCGCGCGCGGCCCGAACCCGTAGCGTAGCGAAGGAGAGCCGTTCGTGGGAAGAGGCGCCAGCCGCGAGCGTACGCATCCCGACGCCCGTGCCGGCGCACCGCAGCCCCCAAGCCGCCGCCGCCGCGGCCGTTTGCACCGGATGACGGTAACTGCACCGGAGGCGGGCCGGCCGGGGCCCGGCACGTCAAGATCGTGCACCGCGTGCAAGGAAACGACCTGTTCCGCCGCCCCCGGGGGGCGGGGGTGTCGGATTGTTATCCGTGGTGCAAGGAAGGCGAGCGGTCGGGGCGCCGGTGGCCCGTACGTGCACGGGGTGAAAGGCCGAACCGGTTCCTTACGCCCGGTGCAAAGGATCGACGAGCGGGGGCGCGGGGGGGGGCCGGCGAAGGCGCGCGCCGGCGGCAGGGGATGCTTCAGCCGTGCCATCTTCCCGCCCGGGGGGAATCGGGCGCGATCCCGCCGCGGGTAACCGGCCG
>Ga0154433_1058_pt3 | contig 19768 bp, 22 predicted proteins | sample RifGroC2_FD_115937 | JGI IMG/M metagenome (GOLD analysis project Ga0154433, IMG submission 115937) | Chloroflexi bacterium GWC2_73_18 | reverse complement strand
TGGCACGCCAGCGCGCACCCGACGTCGTCGTCCTCGACGTCATGCTCCCCGGGCTCGATGGCTTCGAGGTCTGCCGTCGTCTCCGCGCCTTCTCGGACGCCTACGTCATCATGCTGACGGCACGGACCGAGGAGATCGACCGCGTCGTCGGGCTGACCGTCGGCGCCGACGACTATCTCGCCAAGCCGTTCTCGCCACGCGAGCTGGTCGCGCGGGTCAGGGCCCTGCTGCGGCGACCGCGCACCAACGCCCTCGCCGGCGACGCCGCCTGGCGGCAGGGTCCGCTCGGGCTCGATCCACGGCGTCGGACCGTGACCCTTCGGGATCGGCCCCTCGCTCTCACCGTGATCGAGTTCGACCTGCTCGCGGCGCTGATGCGCGAGCCGGGGATCGTCCTGACGCGCCAGCAGTTCCTCGACCGCGTCTGGGGCGCCGATTTCGTCGGTGACGAGCACGTCGTCGACGTCCACCTTGCCAACCTGCGCCGCAAGCTGGGGGACGACGCCGCCCGCCCGACGTTCATCGAGACGGTGCGCGGCGTCGGCTACCGCCTCAGGGGGGAACGCTGATGCCCCGTGGGCCGCGGGCGGGGCTGCGGGTGCGCCTGCTCGCCGGCATGCTCGTTGTGGTGGCGGTGGGCGCGGGGGCGCTCTTCGTCGTGGTCGGCCTGGTCGCCCCCTCGGCCTTCGAGGCGGCGATGGGCCACGGGGCCGGCGGCATGGGCGGGATGGGCGAGATGGGCGAGATGATGGACCCGCTCCTCCGCACGGCCTTCCGCGACGCCGTCTGGCAGGCCCTCGTCATCGCCACGGTAGCGGCGGTCGGCGCCGCCGTGCTCGTCAGCGCGGCCGTCTCCGAGCGGCTGGCCCGTCCGATACGCCACGTCGCGGCCGCCAGCCGCCGGATCGCCGACGGGCACTACGCGGAACGCGTCCCGGTCGTCACCGCGGACGAGATCGGCGCGCTCGCCGGTTCCTTCAACCAGATGGCCGAGGCGCTGGAGTCGAACGAGCGGCGGCGGCTCGAGCTGGTCGGCGACGTGGCCCACGAGCTCCGCACGCCGCTGGCGACGCTCGACGGCTACCTGGAAGGGCTCGAGGATGGCGTGGTGCCGGCGAACGAGGCGTCCTGGGCGCTGCTCCGGAACGAGACGGCGCGCCTGGCCCGGCTCGTCGACGATCTGCAGGAGCTCTGGCGGACGGAGGCGCGCCAGGTGCCGATGCGGTTCGCCGCGGTCGAGGTCGGGCCGGTCGTCGAGGAGGTCCTGGAACGATGGAGGCCGGTCGCCGAGGCGCGCGGGATCGTCCTGCGGCGGGAGGGCGAGGGGGCGCTGCCGGCGGTGAGGGCCGATCGCGAGCGTCTCGCCCAGGTGATGGACAACCTGGTGAGCAATGCTATCCGCTACGCCCCCGACGGGAGCGCTGTCGTGGTGCCGGCGCGGCGCGGGGCGAACGAGGTGATCGTCGGTGTCAGAGACGAGGGCCCCGGCCTGACCGCCGAGCAGTTGTCGCGCGTCTTCGAGCGCTTCTACCGGGTCGACCCATCACGCTCGCGGGCCCTCGGCGGGTCGGGGATCGGGCTCGCCATCGCAAAGGCGCTCACCGAAGCGATGGACGGCCGGATCTGGGCCGAGAGCCCGGGCCCCGGGCTCGGGACGACCTTCTCGGTGGCGCTGCCGCTCGCCGGCTGAGTAGCCTGCGCCGGCCGAGGCGCCTCAGTGGCCGGCGTGCGCCGTCCCCGCCTCGGCTCCCGTCGCCTCGCCGTGCGCGTGCTCCATCGGCTCGGCCCAGGGATCGGGGTCGGCGCGGAAGATCTCGGCGCAAACGCTGCTGCAGAAGTAGTGCCTCCGGCCGCCGTGGTCGGCCACCTCGGCGCTCGTGGGATCGACGCTCATCCCGCAGACGGGATCCTTGGCCCGGGCGTGGGCGGATCGCATGGCCTTCGTCTCCTCGATCTCGGCCTCCGACGCTGGTCGCGCCGCGGTCGAAGGGAGCATCGGGCGGGTGCCTGAGAGACCGATGAGACGGCGCTGTGACTCGCGCGGCGCCGCGCCCGGGCTCGCGAACTTGACCGGATCTTGACGCCGGCACACATGACGCCTTGAGGCGCTCGCTCGAAGCTGTCGGCATTCGGGACCGGCCGGCTGCTCCGGCCGGAAGCACCGAGGCACGAAGGCGAAGGGTTTCGATGATGGGTTTCGAGTGGGGGATGGGCGTCGGCGGCTGGCTCTGGATGCTCGTGGGGATCGGTGTCGTCGTGGCGATCGTCTGGGCGCTCGTCACGGCCGCCACGGGGCACGGGCGCCCCGCCACGGCCGACGCGGCGTCGATCCTCAAGGCCCGTTTCGCCCGGGGGGAGATCAGCGAAGAGGAATACGAGCAGGCGCGGCGCGTGCTCGGCATCTGACACGAAGGAGCAACGGACGATGACAGCGAAGCGCGCGGGGATCCTGGCCGGAGCCGTCCTGGCCGGACTCCTCCTCCTCGGCGGCGGAAGCCTGGCCCTGGCCGGCGACCCGACGCCTTCGGCGACGCCCGGCTGGACGATGGGTCCGGGTACCGGGCCCGGCACGGGCGGCGGCATGATGGGCGGCCAGGGCGGCATGATGGGCGGCCAGGGCATGGGTCCCGGAGTGATGGGCGGCCAGACCCCCGGCGCCTCTCCGGGGACGGGCATGATGGGCGCCGAGCACCTCGCCCGGATGCAGGCGTGGCACCAGGCGATGGGCTCCGCGGGAACCTGCGACCCCGCGCTGATGCAGGCGATGCACCAGTCGATGTACGGGACCGCCTCGCCGACGCCGTGAGGCTCGGACCGCAGGAAGAGGCGCCGGCCGCCGCGATGGGACCGGCGCCTTCTTCATTCTGTCCCGCCTCTCAGCCCCCGCTCAGCAGAGGCTCAGCGATCCCTCCGAGGCTCCCCGCATGAGAACCGCCGCACGCCTGCACGGCCCCGCCCTCCGGCTGGTCGTCGCCGTCGTCGCCGTCGGCCTGGTGGCCGCCTGCCGGGCGCCGGCGCAGGCCCCCGCCAGCGCGACGGGGATCGCCTCGCCGGCGCCCGCCGCGGGTGCGAGCCAGACCGTCGAAGTGGGGCCAGTCAGCGCCGTCGCGACGTGGGCGGGTCCGGGTGCCGGCCCGGTCTTCGAGATCGCGCTCGACACCCACTCCGTGGACCTCGACGGCGTCGACCTGGCCGACGCGACGCTGGTCAACGACCGCGGCGACTCGCTCGCCGCGAGACCGTGGGAGGCGCCTCCCGGCGGGCACCACCGCGCGGGACTGCTCGCCTTCGAGGGCGACGCGGCGTCGTTCTTCGGCGGGTCCCGGACGATCACGCTCACCCTAGATCGCATCGGCGCGCCCGGCTCGGCGACCTTCAGCTGGCCGATCCCCCCGGGCGGATGAACCAGCTCCCGCGCGCGCTCCCGATCGTGCCGACGCCGCTCTCCCGACGGTCGTTCGTCGCCGGCGTCGCGGGGACCGGGCTGCTGCTCGGCACCTACCTGGCGATCATCGCCCTGGCCCAGGGTCCCCGCCACGCCGTCCAGCAGCTAGCTTCCGACGCCGGCTTCGTCCTCCCCCTCGCCGCGGGGTTCGGCGTCCAGGTCGCCCTCTTCCTGGAGCTGCGCGCCGTCGATCGCCGACATCGCGCGAGCGCGGCGGTCACCGCCGCGGGGACCGGCACGAGCGCCGCGGCGATGCTCGCCTGTTGCGCGCACCACCTGGTCGACCTGCTTCCATTCGTCGGGCTCTCGGCGGCGGCGGTCTTCCTGGAGGCGTACAAGACGCCACTCTTCCTCGTCGCCATCGCCTTCAACCTGGTGGGGATCGGGCTGATCGGCCGCCGGCTGGCGAACGCGCGGCGTGCCTACGCCCCGGCCGGAGCGGCCCCGATGGCGGGCTGACCCGGCCGCTTAGGAGGTCCTCAGCAGACCCACAGGCGGCCCTCATCGGCTTGTCAGGGGGCGGCGGTAAGTACGGTGCATGGCCACCGCCGGATCGGTCCTGCGAGGGGCATGGGGACACCGCGCGTGGACGGCCGTCGATGAACGCCTTGGACTGAGTGGCCTCGCCTACCCCGTCCCGAAGCACGCCAATCGGATCGGCTACATCCTCGGTGGGATCACCTTCTTCGGGATGCTGATCCGCTTCGGGACCGGCATCTGGCTGGCCCAGTTCTACCACCCCGTCCCCGAGGCTGCGCGCCAGAGCATCGCCTACATCATCGGCGACGCCCCGCTCGGCGACGTGATCCGCGGCGTCCACTACTGGACGGCAAACGTCGTCATGGTGACAGTGCTCCTGCACCTCGCCCGCGTCTACTGGACCGGCGCCTACAAGCGGCCGCGGGAAGCCAACTGGCTGATCGGGCTCGGCCTCCTGGCGACGACGCTCGGTCTCCTCTTCACCGGGACGGTCCTCAAGTGGGACCAGGAGGGCTACGAGGCGCTCGGGCACAACCTCGAGATGGCGAACCTGCTCGGCGTCTTCGGCTTCTGGTTCTCGGCCGACTTCGCCGTCGAGTTCCCCATCCTCGGGCGCCTCTACATGGCCCACGTGGTGATCCTTCCGACAGCCGGGACGTTGCTCCTGATCGGGCACTTCCTGCTCGTCAAGCGGCACGGCATCTCGGCGCTGCCGGCCGACGCCGACCGGGCGGTCGATGGCGGCCCGGCCCCGGCGACCGGCGGCTCCAGCTTCGCCGCGCACCTGGTGCGGATGGCGGGGTTCGGGTTGATCCTGCTGGGCGCCGCCCTCGCGATCTCGCTCGTGCTCTCCGCGCCGCTCGGTCCGCGGCCGGTTCCCGGCATCGAGGAGACGAAGCCGCCGTGGATGTTCCTGCCGCTCTACCCGCTGGAGGACTGGTTCGGGCTGGCCGCGCTCCTCTGGGCACCGGTCGCCGGGTTCGCCGCGCTCGCGCTGGTGCCCTTCGGCGACCGGAGCCCGTACCGCTCGCCGCGTCGCCGGCCGATCTGGATCGCGCTCGGTATGCTCGTGGTGAGCCTGTTGGGGGCGCTCCTCGTCTACGCGATGCTGACCGTCCCCCAGGCGCACATCCGGGACGCGATGTGATGCTCCGCGCGCGCCCCACGGTGGTCCCGATCGCTCTCCTCGCCGCGCTCGCCGCCGCCGCGACCCTGCTGCTCTCGACGCTGCCCGTCCTGGGTCACGAGGGCGAGGAGGAGCCGGCGATCGCACTTGAGCCGGCGAGCGTGACCGCCGGCGGGAGCGTGCTCGTCGCCGGCACCGGCCTCGTGCCCGACACCGACCGCGTCCTCGTCCTCGCCGGCGGCAACATCACCGTCGACTTCGGCACCGTCCGGACCGACGCCGAGGGGATGTTCCGGGCCGAGCTGGCGATCCCGGCGCACCTGCCAGGCGGCCTCTACGAGATCCGCTGCATCGGTGACGAGACGCTCGTGGCGGAGCTGAAGGTCATGCCGGCGGCCATGGGCGGGATGCCGACCCCGGAGCCCTCGCCGACCTCGGGCGCCGCTCCCTCGCCGGGGCCGACCCCGGCGACCGGGGGTGCCGTCCCCAGCGCCGCACCGACCCCAAAGCCCGAAGCGACGGGCCCGAGACCGCGCTCGACGACCGAGCTCGGCGTCCTGGCCGGGCTGGCGCTCCTCCTCGCCCTGGCGGGCGCGGTCCTCGTCGTGCGGGCGGAGCGACTCCGGGGCGCGACCGCAGGCTGACGTCCTGCGGGCGGGTAAGGCGAGCTGCTCGGCCAGCGGATCTGACGCCGCTCTTGAAGCCGGCCTCCTCGTTCAGCTCGTGCCGGCGGTGTTGGCCTCGAGGGCGCGTTTGAGATTGGTGAAATCGGCAGTCACTTGTCGGCGCCACATGCGCACGACGAGCGGCCGCATCAGCCGGAGCAGCCCGTCCGTCGTGACGTCGGCCGTCTCCGTGACTCGTGTGTCCCCATCGACGGCCTCGAAGCTGAACGATCCCTGCATCGGAAACGGACTCCCGGAAACCGCCTTCCAGGAGTACCTGAGGTTTCGTTCGAATCCCGTGACCTCCACCGTCACTTCAAAGGCTCGGCCGAGAGCCTTCATTCGATACGTCTCGCGCGTACCCGCGCCGAGTGGACCCTGCGTAAGTCTCTTGGCCCCAAGGCACGACGTGCGCCACCGCGGGCAGTTCTCGACATCGACCACAAACGGGTAGACGTCATCCACGGGGCGGTCGATCCGGATGCTCGTCTCGATCGTTGCCACTCCACTAGCTCCTTGCTGGCCGTGACGCATCGCGACGCCGACGCCGACCGATGCGACGAGCAGGGATGGTCCAAGCCCAGGATGCTGAAGCGTCGTCGCAATGGGCTCGTGGTCGCCCCATTCCTCCAGACCGGAGCCCGGCCCATCATCGGCGAAGCCGGGACCTCCGCTGGGAAAGGGTAGGTGGAGGTCGGTCCCGGTGTCATGGGAGCGGTGTCCCGAAACGCGTCCCGAGGCGCGTCTCCTCGTCACTCGTCGAGGCCTGGTTGGCTCACCCGCGCCCGCGATATTCGAGACGCAGTTGCGGACCGTCTTCGGGAACCTCGAGCGGCCGGCCTTCGTTCGGATGTTGCCCCGGCGGCGCTTCGGCCACGACGGTGTGGAAGATGCCGAAGAGGTGATCGCGGCGCTCGACGATCCGCCAGCCGGCGCGCTCGATGTTGGCGATCGGGTCGCGGTCGAGGGCGGGTCCCACGAGCCGGCGGCTGATCGGACTGAGCTGTCGCAGGAAGAAGTCGATGCTGCGGTGTCCGCTGAGGCCGTGCTCCAGCGCGTAGAGGCGGCCGCCGGGCCGCATCACGCGCCGCAGCTCGCGCAGGCTGGCGACCGGGTCGTCGACTGAGCAGAAGACGCAGGTCGCCAGGGCCAGGTCGAAGGTCGCATCGGGGAAGCGGAGCGCCGCGGCATCCATCTCGTGGAGGTCCACCGCGACGCCGGCGCGGACGGCCTTCGTCCGCGCCCGCTCCAGCATCCGCGGCGAGAGGTCGATGGCGGTCACCTCGACCCCGGGCGGGTAGTAGGCGAGGTTGACGCCGGTGCCGACGCCGACCTCGAGCAGGCGCGGGCGGTGGTCGGCGCCGATCCGCTCCGCGTCGTCATGGAGGCGCCGCCAGAGGTGCCGGTACCAGGCGCCGCGCGGCCCGTTGTATTCGGTCAGCGTGAAGAGGTCGTAGAAGCGGGCGGTCCGATCGTAGACGCGGCGGGTCGGGCTGACGCCCGTGCCGGGGTCGCCGCCGGGCCCGTCGACCGCCGACCCGGTCGGGGCGATCGTCCCAGCCGGCGCGGCGGCGGAGCGGCGCCCGGAGGCGAACTCGTCGCGGCAGCCGCGCGAGCAGAAGTGGTAGACCGCCCCGTCCCAGGTCGCCGCGATCGCCTGCTCCTGTTCGACGGCCATCCCGCAGACCGGGTCGGTCGCCATGGTGCGCATTTCCTTGAACTCGCCGTCCTCGAGCCAGAGGAGGCGGTCGGCGATCTCCTTGATCCGCTGGTCGTGGGAGACGATGACGACGCTGCGACCCTGCTCCTTCGCGATGGCGCGCAGACGCCGCATGATCTCGCGCCCGATCTTGGAGTCGAGGTTGGCGGTCGGCTCGTCGGCGAGGATGAGGGCCGGGTCGTTGACCAGCGCCCGCGCGATCGCCACGCGCTGCTTCTCGCCGCCCGAGAGCTTCTCCGGCAGGAAGTCGAGCCGCTCGGTCAGGCCCAGATCGGTGAGCAGGGCGGCCGCCTTCGCGCGCGCCGCACCGGCCGACGCTCCCGCCAGCTGGGCCACGATGGCGACGTTCTCCAGGGCGGTGAGCGCCGAGAGGAGGTTGAAGTCCTGGAAGATGAAGCCGAACTGGCGCAGGCGGATGGCGGGGAGGCGGTCCTCCGCCATGTCGCTGAGGACCTGCCGGTTGAGCCGGATCGCGCCGTCGGTCGGCTTCAGCAGGGCGCCGAGCATGGAGAGGAGCGTCGTCTTGCCGGAGCCCGAGGGACCCATGATCAGGACGACCTCCCCGGGCGCCACCGAGAGCGAGACGTCATGGACCGCCACGACCTCGGTCGCGCCCGACCCGTAGCGCTTGGTCACGTGCTCGATGCTGAGGGCAGTCGCGGTCACCTCACCGTACCTCCGCGGAAGACGATCGCCGGGTCGACCCCCGCGATCTGCCGGATCGGCAGGAGCGCCGAAACGCCGGCGATGACGAGCGAGACGGCCCCGACCTTCAGGAGGGACCCCCCGCTGAGCCGCAGCATGAGGTCGAGCCCGATCCGGGGCACCACCAGCGCCAGGACCAGGGTCAGCACCAGCGCGAGCCCGAACCCGAGCGTGACGCTGACGAGTGCCTGGGCCATCACGATCCGGTAGAGGTGGCCGTTTCGCGCCCCCAGCGCCTTGAGCACCCCGTACTCCGCGCGCCGGCTGAGCGTCGCCGTGTAGACGGTGAAGGCCATCACCGCGAGGCCGATCAGGAAGCCGACCAGGTTCATGATGGCGATCACGTCGGTGCTCATGTCGCGGATGACGCGCCGCTCCTGCTCGGCGAACGCCGCGCGCGTCTGGACGGTCACCCCGGCGACCGACCTGGCCATCCGCGTGGCCACCGTATCGGGCGACTCGCCCGGCGTCGTCGTGACGAGCACGAAGCTGACCGTCCGGTCGTCCCCGCGCAGCCGCGCGAAGTCCTCCAGCGAGACGAAGGCGACCGAGCTGACGATCGTCGCCGTCCCCTCGGAGAGCCCGCCGATCGTGAAGCGGCGCCCCAGGATCGTCACCTCGTCGCCGACGCCGGCTCCCGACCGCGCGGCCACGCCCCGGTCGACGATCGCCTCGCCGGCCGCGGGGGCCGGCGGCCCCTCGGCCATCCGCCACGGCCCGCCGGCCGGAGCGTCCGGGGGCACGCCGATCACGTAGGCCGGGCTGCTCTGCGAGCCGATGGCGACGACGTTGGTCAGGTAGAGGATCGGCGTCGCCGACGCCACGCCTTCGACCGCGCGGACCTTCTCGACGACGTCGGCCGGCAGCCACGACGACGCCATGTGCATCGTCCGGACCCCCTCCTGCGAGACGAAGATCTCCGCCCCGGTCCGATCGACATAGGAGGTCACCTGCTCCTCGACCCCGGTGAAGATCGCGTCGAGAGAGAGGATCAGGAGGAGGGCGAGCGCCATGCCCCCCACCGCGACGACGAAGCGGGTCCGCCGCTGGACGAGGTTGCGCAGCGCCAGGCGGAGCATCGTCTACCGTCGGAAGGCGTCGGCCGGGGCGAGGGCGGCGATGAGACGGGCGGGGAAGAGCGCGGCCAGGAGGGCCATGACGAGGCCGGCCACCAGGGCCGCGGCGATCGCCGCCGGCTCGAATGCGATCAGGAACTGCGGACGCAGGCCCATGATCAGCCCGGCGGCGCCGAAGGCGAGCGCCACGCCGGCGGTCGAGCCGAGCCCCGCCGCGATGAGCGCCTGCGTCGCCACCACCCGGTAGAGCGTCCGGTTGGGGGCCCCGATCGCCTTGAGGACCCCGTACTCGCGCTGTCGCTCGACCGTGGCGGTGTAGATGACGAGGCCGACGACGAGCGTCCCGATCAGGAAGGCGATCGCCGCCATCAGCTGGACGGGCGGGTCGAAGACGCGGCCGAAGAAGGCGACGTCGTTGGCGATCATCTCGCGCTTGAGGAGCACCTCGACCCCGGGGAGGCCGGCGAGCCGATCGCGCAGCGTCTCGGCCGTCACCCCCTCCGACGCCACGACGAGCAGGAAGCTCGTGGCGCCGGGCGAACGGAAGAGGACCTCGGCGGCCGACCGGCGGATGAACAGGAAGCCGGTCATCCACGACGTCGTCCCCTCCGAGAGGCCGACGATCGTGTACCGGCTCCCGGTCAGCGCGAAGCGGTCGCCGAGCACGAGCTCGTGCCGCTGGGCGAGGGCTCGGTCGAGGACGACCTCGTCGTCGGCCCGTGGCTCGCGCCCCTCGGCCAGGCGCGCCGGGCCGCCGCCGGTCCCCGGGTCGTAGCCGACCAGGTAGGCGGGCTGCTTCGCACCGTGCAGGTCGAGGATGACGAACTGGGAGAGGATCGGGACGGCCCGTTCGACGCCCTCGGTGGTGTCGACCGCCTCACCGGTCTCGGGCGGCAGGAGCGACGTCCCCAGCAGCAGATCCCTGACGCCCGCCTGCGCGACGACGACGGATCCCGGCGCCTGGTCGAGGTAGGCGGAGATCTGCCGGTCGATCCCGCTCAGGAAGCCGCCCAGCAGGAGGACCAGCATCTCCGCCAGGGCGACGCCCGTGACACTCAGGGCGAAGCGCGTCTTCTCGCGCAAGAGGTTGCGCCGCGCCAGCGACATCTCAACCGCTCCCCCGCTCGCCGCCGGCACGCCCGCCCGCTACTCGCAGGTCCACTCGCTGCCTCCGCTGGGGCGCTCGGGCTCAAGGTCGCAGCATCCCTGGAGGCGGCCCTCGAGGTAGCGCTCCGGGTGGGCCTCGAAGCGGACCCAGCACGTGTGGCAGCGGAAGTGCAGGAGCTGCCCGCCGTAGCGGGTGGTGACACCCTCGCCCGGCGGGATCGCCTCGCCGCAGACGAGGCAGCGGTGGACGCGGCGCCGGCCCACCGCACCGACGTGAGACCCTGCCAGCGCACTCATCAAGCAGCCTCCACCACGATGCGGCCGCGCAGCATCCCCATCTGGCAGGTGAACTCGTGCTCGCCCGGCTCGCCGGGCATGAACTCGATCGGCACGACCGTGCCGGTCGGCAGCTCGGCCGACTTGCCGAAGTCCGGGAGCACGACCCGCTCGGAGCAGGCCGCCGTCTCCTCGCGCCGGAAGAGGAGCCGGACCGGTCGCCCGGCGGCGACCCGGATCGTGTCGGGCGTGTAGCCGCCCTTGACCAGGATCATCGCCTCCTGGTAGCCGTCGGAGACGATCCCGGCGCGCACGCCGGGGACGCGCTTGAACCAGAAGAACCAGGCCACGCCGATGATGAGCGCGGCGCCGAGCAGTGTGACAAGGAGCTTGTCGGGCGTCATGCGGGAGCCTCCTGGAGCCTGAAGCGCTTGAGCCGGTTGGCGTTGCCGACGACGGTGACCGAGCTGAACGACATGGCGGCGGCTGCCAGGATCGGGGAGAGGAGCAGCCCGATGAACGGGTAGAGCACCCCGAGCGCGACGGGCAGACCCAGTCCGTTGTAGATGAAGGCGCCGAAGAGGTTCTGGTAGACGTTGCGCATCGTGGCGCGGCTGATCCGGACCGCGGCCACGACGCCCCGGAGGCTGCCGCTGATGAGGGTCACGTCGGACGCCTCGATGGCGACGTCGGTGCCGGTGCCGATGGCGAAGCCGACGTCCGCCTGGGCGAGGGCGGGCGCGTCGTTGATGCCGTCGCCGACCATCCCGACCGTGCGGCCCTCCAGTTGCAGCTTGCGCACCTCGTGGGCCTTGTCCTGGGGGAGGACCTCGGCGAGGACCCGGTCGATGCCGACCTGTCGCGCGATCGCCAGCGCCGTCCGGCGGTTGTCGCCGGTGATCATGACCACTGAGAGGCCCAGCTTCCTGAGGGCGCCGATCGCCTCGCGGGAATCGGGCTTGACGGGATCGGCGATCGCCAGGAGGCCGGCCGCCCGGCCGTCGATCCCGACGAAGACGGGCGTCTTCCCCTCGTCGGCCAGGCGGGCGGCCGTCTCGGCCAATGGCTCGGCCTCGATGCCGGCCGCCTCCAGGAAGACGCGCTTTCCGACGAGCACCCGCCGCCCCCCGACCGTCGCCCGCACGCCGTGCCCGGGTTCCGCCTCGAAGGCGTCGGGCGCCGGCGGCGCCAGCCCGCGCTCCGCGGCGCCTTCCACGACGGCGGCCGCCAGCGGATGCTCGGAGTCGCGCTCGGCGCCGGCCGCGAAGGCGAGCAGGCCCGCCTCGTCGAAGCCCTCGGCCGGGATGAGATCCGTCACCGCCGGCCGGCCCAGCGTGATCGTGCCGGTCTTGTCGAGGACGATCGTGTCGAGCTTCTTGGCCGCCTGGAGCGCGTCGCCCGAGCGGATCAGGATGCCGTGGGTCGCGCCCAGCCCGACGCCGGTGGTGAGCGCCAGGGGCGTCGCCATGCCGAGGGCGCAGGGACAGGCGATGATGAGGGTGGTGACGGCGACGATGGTGGCGTAGGCGAAGGCCGGTGTCGGGCCGAAGTCGTACCAGATGACGAATCCTGCGATGGCAAGGATGACCACCGCCGGCGTGAAGTAGCCCGAGACGCGATCGACGATGCGCTGGATCGGCACCTTGCTCGCCTGCGCGTCGCCGACCATGCGGATGATCGTCGCCAGCGCGGTCTCCTCGCCGACCCTCGTCGCCCGGAAGCGGAAGGCGCCGGTCGTGTTCAGCGTGGCGCCGATCACCTCGTCACCTGGACCCTTCGTGACCGGCATCGATTCGCCCGTGATCATCGACTCGTCGAGCGCCGACGAGCCCTCGACGATGACGCCGTCGACGGGGACCTTCGCCCCGGGACGGACGACGACGGTGTCGCCGCCGACGACCTCGTCGATCGGTATCTCGAGCTCCTGGCCGTGCCGGACGACGCGCGCCGTCTTGGGCTGGAGGCCGATCAGCTTCTCGATCGCCTCGGAGGTGCGGCCGCGTGCCTTCGCCTCCAGCGCCATGCCGAGGACGACGAGGGCGGTGACGACTACCGTCACGTCGTAGTAGACGTCGGTCATCTCGGCCGCGGGGAAGAGCCAAGGGAAGAGGAGGGCCACGGTGGAGTAGACCCAGGCGGTCCCGGTGCCGATGGCGATCAGGGTGTGCATATTCGCCGAGCGGTGCTTCAGCGCCTCCCAGGCGCCCGTGAAGAACTGGTTGCCCGAATAGGCGATGACCGCGAGGGACGCGACGCCCATCAGCGCCCACAGCGCCCAGAGTTGCTGGCTGCCCCGCGGGAAGAGGTCGCGGAGGACCGGGAAGATCCATGGGTAGGAGAGGATCATGGTGGGGACGCCGACCGCCGCGCCGAACCACCACTTGCGCATCAGGGCGCGGTACTCGGCCTGGCGGTCCTCGCTCGCCGCCGACGACGCCACCCGCCGATGCGCATCGTACGTCTGGGAAGCGGCCAGCAGTATCGCGTTGTCGTTGGTCACGTCGTCCGTCCTCGGGCTCGCGCCGGTCAGTGATGAAGGCCAGGTTGGGCATCGCCTCCGGCAGATCGAGCGTGCGGCGGGAACCTGAGAGATCCCTGACCGGCTCCTGAGAAGTCAGCGAGAAGCCGGCACAGGTCGTCGGGTGGAGGCGCGTCGCGGCGGCGTCTCCCAGTCCCGTGTTCTCAGTCCCGGTTCAGGCCACCGCAGTCGCGGCGCCGGAAGCTCCGGCCGTCACGAGTCGGGTCGCCGATCCCCGCGCACCGTGCCGGCCGGACGGTCGCCCTCGGCGCCGTGCCCGCCGTGCCCGCCGTGCCCACCGTGCATGAACAGATGCGCACCGGCGAACAGCCCACCCAGGACGATCCAGGTCGGGGAGACGCCGAGCGCCAGCAGCACGGCGATCGTGACGGCGCCGGCCAGCACCGCCGGGACGACCCAGCGCGGCACCCGCGCGGCGAGGCCGGCGGACCGCTGCCCGCCGGATGCGTCGGCCCCCGACGACGCTCGCGGCGAGGTATGGGGATCGAGGGTCTCGTGCGCATGTCCGCTCATGGCCGTCCGACCTCCGGGATCGAGCCGCTGGTGTTGGTCCGGCGCGCGGCGACCGCCGCGAGGATCGCGAGCCCGACGGCGGCGATACCGAGTCCGATCCACTGCGCCGTCTTCAGACCGAGAAGGACGGCTGGCTCGTCGCGCAGGAAGAAAAGCCCGAACCGAACCCCGCTGAGTCCGAGGAGGTACGTGGCCGCCAGCGCGCCCGTCCCGACCGCCTCGAGCCTGCGCCGGCCGCGCCACAGGACGACGAAGAGGGCGCCGAGCGCCAGGGCCTCGTAGGCCTGGGTCGGATGGAGCGGCACGCCCAGCGGTGCCATCGCGGCCGGGTTGCGGTAGACGACCGCCCAGGGGACCGATGCCGCGGTCCCGAACGAATCGCCGGTGATCAGGCAACCGATGTGCCCGATCGCCTGGCCGAGCGCGGCCGCCGGCGCGGCGATGTCGGCCACCAGGAGGAACGGCAGACCGCGGCGTCGGCTGAAGATGACCAGGGCGCCGATGGCTGCGACGAGGCCGCCGTAGAAGGAGAGGCCACCCTGCCAGATCATCAGCGCGTGGAGCGGATCGTCGGCGATCGTGCCCAGCTCGTTCTGGACGACGTACAGGGCTCGACTGCCGACCAGCGCGGCGGCGGCGATCCAGACGATCGCGTCCGAGACGGTCTCCCCACCGATCCCGCGGCGCCGACCCTCGCGCAGCGTCAGCCAGATCGCGACCGCCGCGGCGGCGATCAGGACCAGGCTGTACCAGCGCACCGGGAAGCCGAGCAGGGTGAACGCGACCGGATCGATGTCGATGACGAGCGGCATCTGTTCGGTCGCCTACACGGTCAGCAGGATGGCGAAGCCGAGGGCCAGGACGACGACGGCGAGGACGAGCTTCGTCCCCCCGGCATGCTCGAGGTGCCAGCGGTTCAGGATCCGGATCAGGCCGGGCCGGCTGGCGAGCACGAGCAGCACGACGAGCGGAGCGATGTAGGCGAGGTTGTACAGGACGAGGCCGCCGAGACCGGCCGCCATCGTCCCACTCGCACCGAGGAGTGCCACGACACCGAGGTAGACGGCCCCGCTGCACGGCACCGTGCAGAGGCCGATCAGGACGCCACCCGCGAAGAGGGTGGTCGGCGACGTGACCCGGGCCCAGGCACGCATCCGCGTGTGGAGTGCATGCGGCGCCTCGAGCTTCCAGGGCGCGTCCGGCAGGAGGACGTCCCGAACCATCCAGAGCCCCAGGCCGATGGCGACGAGGGCCGCGATCCGGCTCGGCAGATGATTGCCGCCGAAGTCGGTGAGCGTGGCCAGCACCGTCAAGAGGCCCAGCCCGAGCAGGAAATACGTCGCCAGCACGCCCAGGACGAACCAGGCCCCGAGTGCAAGGACCCTCCGGCTCGCGGCCCCGACCTGGGGAGCCCCGCCGGCCGTGGCGACCGATCCGCGTACGGCCAGGCCGAGCGCGAACGTGGCGAAAAGGAGCAGGACCCCGAAGGCACAGGGGTTGAAGCCGTCGAGGAAGCCGGCCGCGAGGATCGCCGGCACGCTCAGGTCGGACAGGACCGGGTGGCCGGCCGCTCGCGGCGCGACGCCGAAGACCGCGCCGGCCGATGCCGCCACGACGCCGATCACGACGAGGACGAAGATCCGGGGATGGGCGATGGAGCTGCCGGTCGCGGCACGCATCAGGCGGTCACCGTGAGGGTGCCCCGCATCGTGGGGTTCTCCTTGCCGCCACAGCAGATGTCGCAGTACCAGACGTAGGTCCCCGGCTGGTCGGGTGCCCTGAACCGGAACACCTGGCTGCTCTGCGGTCCGACCTTCCAGTCGATCCCGAGCTCGTCGATGGCGAGCTGGTGCCAGCCGCCGCCGTCGCTGTGGAATGCCGTGTCCAGGCTGGTGAACTCGATCCGCACCGTCTGCCCCGCCGTGACGGTCAGCCCATCGGGATCGAAGCCGGCCATGTCGGCCCGCACCTGCAGGGCCGTCGGCTCGCTCGCGGCCGGGACGGCGAGGCGACTCGCGACCAAGCCGACCGCCGTCGCGCTCACCAGCAGGGCGATCGCCGCGAAGAGTGCGACCCTGATCGGCCGGGCGGGAAGGCGAGTGGGCGGACGCTCTCCGGCGGGCCCGGTCGTCGGGTGGTGGTGCTGGGCCGGCTGCCGTCGCGCCCAGCGAGCGTTCTGCGAACGACGGCTCAGGGCGACGTCCTTCCTTCGAGCCGAGCGGCCCCCGGGCACGGCGCCGGTCGCCGGGAGCGGACCGCGCCGCGCCGGGGCGCCGTGCGTCCGAGCGCCGTCCAGAGCAGCCCATCGACCTCGTCGCGCTCCTCGCCGCTCTGCACGCAGGCGCGAAGCTCGAGCTCGACCAGGCGCACGAGCAGGGAGTCAAGGGAACCCCGAGCCGCGAGCAGCTGCTGGGCGACCTCGCTGAAGGGGCGATCGCCGGCGATCATCTGGGCGACGGCGGCGACCTGACCGGTCGCACGCTGGGCGTGCCTGACGGCGGCGCTACGTTCGGGGAGAGCGGTCGGTTCGATGGTTCGATCTCCCTGGATGCTGTCCGCCACGCTGGGCTCTGCCGCTGAGCCAGCCGTGAACGATGCCTGAGCATCGGCTGAGAAGCGGCAGCGGAGCGTCCGCCGAACCTCACCGCCCCGGATCCTCGCGCCGCGGCCTCGCGGCGGCGACGCCGGCACCGGCGCGGCTTACGACACTGGCGTAGTGTATGGGCCGGGAGCAGCGTTGCTCTCAGCGGACATCGGGCATGACGAGGCGAACCGTGTGACCAAGGGGATCTTTGAAGCGGGGGGTCTTCTGCGGGCGAGCAGCGCACAGGCTCTCGAGATCCACCTGCGCCGGCAGCGCGGGATCCACGGTGCCGAGGCGAACCCGGTCTCGCAGACCGTGACGGTCCACTACGACGATGCGGCGCTGACCGCAGACGACGTGCGTTCCCTGATCGAGCGCTTCGGCTGCGCCTGCGGCGGCGAGATCGTGCCCTGCCATCTGTGTCGGGATGAGCGCCCGGCGGTCATCGGGAGCGCCGTGGAGCATGGCGCCGCCCATGGGACCGCGCCGGCCGCCGCGGCTCACGTCGAGCACGCCGGCCATGCGATGGTGGTTCCCCGCGCAGGCCCACCCCCCGAAGGCGAGATGGCCCAGATGGCGCACGCGATGGGCCACGGCGCCGGGATGAGCATGGACGCGATGGTCCGCGACATGCGGAACCGGTTCCTGCTGGCGCTCATCCTGTCGATCCCGGTCTTCCTCTACTCGCCGCTCGCGACGGAGGTCTTCGGGATCGAGCTCGCCACGCCGTTCGGGATCGACCCCGACGTGCTCCTCTTCCTGCTCTCGACGCCGGCCGTCGCGTGGAGCGGGCAGATCTTCTTCGTCGGCGCCTGGCGCGCGCTCCGCAATCGGACCCTCGACATGTCCGTCCTCGTCGCGCTCTCGGTCGGCAGCGGCTACGGGTTCAGCGTCGCGGCCACGTTCCTCTTCGAAGGCGAGGTCTTCTACGAGGCGGCGGTCCTCCTGCTCGCCTTCGTCCTCTTCGGACACTGGCTCGAGATGCGCGCGCGGGCCGGGGCGTCCGACGCCATCCGCGCGCTCCTCGACCTCGCCCCGCCGCAGGCGACGGTGATCCGCAACGGCGAGCCCATCGAGGTTCCCACCTCCGAGGTCGTCGTCGACGACGTCGTCCTCATCCGTCCGGGCGACAAGGTACCCGTCGATGGCCTGGTGCTCGAGGGCGCGTCCTCGGTCGACGAATCGATGATCACCGGCGAGAGCGTGCCGGTCGAGAAGACGGTGGGCTCCGCCGTCATCGGCGCCACGATCAACAAGACCGGCACGTTCCGCTTCCGGGCGACGAAGGTCGGGGCCGACACCGCCCTCGCGCAGATCGTCCAGCTCGTCCAGCTCGCCCAGAACTCGAAGGCGCCGGCCCAGCGGCTCGCCGACCGCGCCGCCCAGTGGCTCGTCGCCGCCGCGGTCGTCTTCGGCCTGCTCACCTTTGCCGGCTGGTACTGGCTGGGCGGCGCGACCTTCGTCTTCGCGCTCACCCTCGCGATCACCGTGGTCATCATCGCCTGCCCCGACGCGCTCGGGCTCGCCACACCGACCGCGATCATGGTGGGGACGGGCCTCGGTGCCCTCAACGGGATCCTCTTCAAGAACGCGACCGCCCTCGAGCAGGCGTCGAAGGTCGGCGCCGTCATCTTCGACAAGACCGGCACGCTCACCGTCGGGCAGCCGCGCGTCGTGGACGTCGTGGCGAGCGCGAATCCCGTCGGCGGGGATGAGCTGCTCCGCCTGGCAGCCGCGGCGGAGGGCGCGAGCGAGCACCCGCTCGCCGCCGCGGTGGTCGGCGCGGCACGGGAGCGCGGGCTGACGGTGACCGACGCGACGGACTTCCAGGCGATCCCCGGCCACGGACTCGAGGCCAGGGTCGACGGCCGCACGGTCCTCGTCGGGAACGCCAGGCTGATGCGCGACCGGGGCATCGACTTCGACGGGTTCGCGGGCCGCGCCGACGAGCTCGAGGGGGCCGGCCGGACGGTCGTCCGGGTCGCCATCGACGGCGAGGCGGCCGGGCTGATCGCCATCGCCGACGCCGTCCGCCCGACCGCGAAGGAGACGATCGAGCGGCTCCACCGCCTCGGCGTCCGGGTGGCGATGCTGACCGGCGACAACCGCGCGACGGCCGAGCGGATCGCCGCCGAGCTCGGCCTCGACACCGTCTTCGCCGAGGTCCTGCCCGGGCAGAAGGCCGACAAGGTCAAGGAACTTCAGCAGAGTGGGAAGCTCGTTGCCATGGTCGGGGACGGGATCAACGACGCGCCGGCGCTCGCCCAGGCCGACGTCGGGATCGCCATCGGCGCCGGGACGGACGTTGCGGTCGAGACCGCCGACGTCGTCCTCATGAAGAGCGATCCACTCGACGTCCTCGGCGTGATCGCCCTCAGCCGGGCGACCGTGCGCAAGATGCGCCAGAACCTCTTCTGGGCGGCCGGCTACAACACGATCGCCTTCCCCATCGCGGCCGGCCTCTTCTACCCGTCGCTCGGACTGCTGCTGCGACCCGAGATCGCCGCCCTCAGCATGGCCGGCAGCTCATTCCTCGTCGCGGTGAATGCACTGCTCCTCAAGCGGACCAGGCTCGAGGGGATCCGCCGCTACGGCGCCCAGTGACAGGGACCGCCCCGTCTTCGCCAACCGGAAGAAAGGAGGCACGAGCGATGGCCGACACGGTGAAGGGCCCCGTCTGCGGGATGGAGCTCCGGCCCGAGGACGCGGTCGCCAGCGAGGTCCATGAAGGTCGCACGTTCTACTTCTGCAGCCACGGGTGTCACCGGGCTTTCGTCAGCGATCCGCACCGCTACGGACACGCGAAGGAAGGGCACGGCGGCCAGGAGGGCCACGGGACCCACCACTGAGCCCGCGCCGGCCGACGCGAGCGAGCGTCTTGGCTGGGCCTCAGGCGTCGTCCGTGAGGCCCGCGAGGCCTGGGAGGAGGAGGACGCGGACTGAGCCCGGCCGATGTGGCGGAAGCCTGTCCGGCGGTGAACCGTGCGACGATGACGCCTGACATGGCCCCGCTCCACGATCACGAGGATGAGCATCCGGGCGATCACGTCCATGAGCACGGCGGTGTCCGCGGCCTCCTCGCGTCACTGGTAGGGCACTCGCACGATCCGGGCGACGCCATCGACGACGCCCTGGCCGCCGATGCGCGCGGTGTCCGGGCCGTCAAGATCTCGCTCGTCGTCCTCGCGGCGACCGCGGCGGCCCAGCTCGCGATCGTGGCCGTCTCGGGGTCGGTCGCCCTCCTCGCCGACACCGTCCACAACTTCTCCGACGCCCTGACCGCCGTCCCGTTGTGGATCGCGTTCGCGCTCGGCGGTCGCGCGGCCACCCGCCGCTACACCTTCGGCTACCGGCGCGCCGAGGACCTCGCCGGCCTGTTCGTCCTGCTCGTCATCCTCGGCTCGGCCGTGCTCGCGGCGTGGCAGTCGGTCGACCGGCTCATCCACCCGCAGCCGGTGACGAACCTCCCGATCGTCGTGATCGCGGGCGTCATCGGCTTCCTCGGCAACGAGGCGGTCGCCCTGTATCGCAT
>Ga0154433_1029_pt2 | contig 19947 bp, 17 predicted proteins | sample RifGroC2_FD_115937 | JGI IMG/M metagenome (GOLD analysis project Ga0154433, IMG submission 115937) | Chloroflexi bacterium GWC2_73_18 | reverse complement strand
CGGGCGTCCCGCGGCGCAGCAGTGCCAGCGCCTGCTGGGTCGTGCCGCCGATGTCGAAGAGGCCATCCCCGTCGGGCGTGTAGGCGCCCTCGTCGGCCCAGCGCAGGTAGCAGCGGGCCTGGTCGGCCGGGTCGAAGCCCGCCTCCAGGAGCGAGTCGAGGAGCGCCAGCATCATCGCCCCGTCGTCGCTCCAGGTGCCGGGCGGCTGGTGGTGCGAGCGCCAGCCGCGGAGGCCGAGGGGTTCATCGAGATCGAGGAAGTCCGCCGGTCGGCTCCCCTCCCACGGCACGCCGACCGCGTCCCCGACCAGGTGGCCCCAGACCGCCCCCGAGAGCCGCGACGTGAGAGCCACGGAGGCTCTGCCCGGACGCTCAGCGCGACCTCGTGGCTCGTCGTCCAGCCCCCTCGGCACACGGTCGCGGCGACCCCGTTTCTGATCGCTCATGGTTCATCCCCCATTGCGTGCCTCACCGAGCGGAGCATCTCCCCGGGTGTGGGGAAGTGGCGCCGGGTCGCGACGGTAGCCTACGCCGGGGCGCCCGGCGCGCTGCGCGCCGCCGAGCGCGAGAGCGCCGCCTCGAGCCGCTCGAGGTAGGGGCGCGCCCCGAGTCCCGAGAAGATCCCGCGAGCCTCATCGGCCGCGGCGGTCGCCATCGGGTCGTCCGGTCCCAGGGCGGTGACGAGATCGATCGCACAGAGCGCCCGCTCGACCGGCAGGTCGAGGTCCCGCCAGCGGCCGAGGGCGTCGCGGTAACCCGCCTGCGCTTCGGCCGTCCGCCCCTCGAGCGCCGCCAGTCCAGCCCCGAGCGTGAGGCGATCCACTTCCACGATCGCCCCGAGGCTGCCGAGGCCGGCGAGGCGGTCGGTCACCACCCGGAGGCGGCGAACGTCGCCGTGCCAGAGGGACGCCCTCGCCGCCACCGTCAGCGCGGTCGCGGTGTTGATGGGGCTCAGGTCGGCCACGGCCAACCCATGCTCCACCGCTTCGTTCAACCGTCCTTCGGCGAGGGCGACGAACGACTGGTAGAGCCGCACGTTGGCGAGCAGGAGCACCTGGGTCACCTCGGCCGCCATCCTGTCAAGCGCCTCGCCCGCGCTCCCGGCGTCGCCCCGCGCGGCGCGGATCATGGCGCCGATCCCGACGAGCCCCACCCGGTCCGACAGTTCGAGGTCCAGCGCCAGCAGGTCGTCGAGCTCGGCGAGCGTCCAGTCCCAGTCCCCGCTCCGGAACGCCGCCTCCCCGGCGTTGCCCACCACCATCGCCGCCCAGGACCGCAGCCCGAGGCGTCGCGACATCTCCAGCGCCTCGCGGGCGATCTCGATCGATCGTCGCGGGTCGACGAGCAGGTTGCCCACGAGCAGGAGATTCCGGGCGCGGATGGCGGTGATCGCCAGGCCGCGCGCGTCGGCGAGCCGCCGGCCGCCGTCGACGAGCGCCATCCCCTCGTAGGTCCGCCCCACCTGGGAGAGGGCGGCGCCCTTGGTGAGGAGCAGGTCCGCCACGATCGGCACGAGCCCGAGTCGCTCCGCGTCCGCCAGCGTCCGCTCGGCCCACGCTCCCGCCCGGGGAAGGTCTTCGTGCATGTTGTAGGCACGGGCGAGTTCCGCCGCCAGCGCCACTCCCGCCGGCTCGGTCCCGAGGTCGGCGAGCGCGGCGTGGGTCTCCTCGAGGATGGCGATCGCGCGCTCGATCCGGAAGCCGTTGAGGAGGGCGTGCGCGAACGCCGCCGCGGCCCGGGCAACGGCCACGTGGTCCCCCAGCTCCCGCTGGCGATCGAGCGCCCGTCCCAGGAACTCCTCGGCGGCGTCGTGGCGGCCGGCGATCGAGGCGGAGTGGCCGGCTCGCTCGAGCAGCTCGGCCTGCTCGGCTGGATCGGTCGTGACCGTCAGGGCCTTCTCGAAGTAGCTGACCGCCTGTTCGTGCGAGCCGAGCGCCGCGGCCCGCTCGGCGGCCCCCCGGAGCGCGATGCGCGCCTGCGTCGCGACCGCCTCGCCCTCCGGCCCCTCCGGCGCGGCGCGGTAGGCGTCGAGGTAGTGCGAGGCGAGGACGCCGGCGAGCTCGCCGTCCTCGAGCGTCTCATAGTGGCGCGCCGCGGCGAGGTGCCGCGCCCGCCGGTCGCGCCGGGCCAGCGTGCCGTAGGCGACCTCGCGGATCAGGCCCTGGGTGAAGCCGTACTGACCGCGCTCGGGCGAGCGCGGGTCGGTGTCGAAGAGGAGGAGTTCGCGACGAACGAGGGCGCGAAGGCGAGGCTCGAGCGGTTCGCGCGTCTGTCCGGTGAGGGCGGCGAGCGACTCGACGGTGAACGTCTGGCCGAGCACCGAAGCGTCCTGGAGGAGCGACCGGTCGGCCGGTTCGAGGGCGTCGAGCCGGGCCGCGATCAGGCCGCGCAGCGACTCGGGAACGGCGAGGTCGCTCAGGTCGCCGACCGGCCGGTACGTCCCGTCCTCTCCGGCTTCGAGGCGGCCCTCGGCCACCAGCATGCGGATCGTCTCGACGGCGTAGAGCGGGATCCCTTCGGCGCGGCCGAGGATCGCGCGGACGACGGGCTCGGGCAGGCCCGGCACGAGGCCGGCCAGCAGGGTCCGCATCGCTTCCGGTGAGAGCGGCTCGAGACCGAGAGCGACGAAGTTGCGCCGCCCCGCGCCCCAGCCCGGCCGCCGCTCGAGCAGTTCCGGCCGGGCGAGCGTCAGGATGCAGAGCGGCCGGTTGCGCGACCAGTCGAGCAGGTGGTCGATGAAGTCGAGGAGCCCCGAGTCGGCCCAGTGGAGATCCTCGAAGACCATGACCGCCGGCCCCTTCGCCGAGACGTGCTCGAAGAAGGTCCGCCAGGCAGCGAAGAGGTCCTCCCGCCCGTCGCCCGGCGGCTCCTCGAGGCCGAGCAGCGCCAGGAGGGCCGGCTCGATCCAGCGCCGGTCGGCCTCGTTCGCGACGTACTCCTGCAGCGCGACCGAGATCGCCGAGCGGGTCGTCGCCTCGTCGTCCGACTCGGCCAGGCCCGCCCGCCGGCGCACCATCTCGCCGAGCGCCCAGAAGGTGATTCCCTCCCCGTAGGCCGGCGAGCGACCCTGGTGCCAGTAGACGTCATCGACCAGGCCGTCGATGTACTTGAGGAACTCCCAGGCCAGGCGTCCCTTGCCGATCCCGGCCTGGCCGGTGATGGACACGAGCCGGAGGCGCTTCTCGCGGGCGGTGGCGTGGAAAAGGTCCTTGAGGAGGCGCATCTCGTCGTCGCGTCCCACGAACGGCGCCTCGAGCGCCTCGGAGCGCCCGGCGCCGCCGCGCTTGGCGACGACCCGGACGGCGCGATGGGCCGGCACCGGACTCGTCTTCCCCTTGAGGAGCTGCTCGCCCGCCGGCTCGAAGACGATCGCCCCCGACGCGGCCCGATGGGTCGCCTCGCCGACCAGGACGGTCCCCGGGGGCGCCACCGACTGGAGGCGGGAGGCGGTGTTGACGAGGTCGCCGGCGACCATCCCCTGGCCCTGGGCGCCGAGCGTGACCGCCGCCTCGCCGGTGAGCACGCCGACGCGCGCCGCCAGCTCCGGCCCGGCTGGCTCGAGGCGGAGCGCCCGGACGGCGGTGACCAGGTCGAGGGCGGCTCGGACCGCGCGCTCCGCGTCGTCCTCGTGGGCGACCGGCGTCCCCCAGACCGCCATGACCGCGTCGCCGATGAACTTCTCGACGACGCCGCCGTAGCGCTCCACGATCTCGCGGGCCGTCTCGAAGTAGCGGCCGAGGAGCTCGCGGACCGCCTCGGGGTCGCGGTCGGACGCGAGCGCCGTGAACCCGACAAGGTCGGCGAAGAGGACGCTGACGAGGCGGCGCTCGGCGGTCGGTGCCTGGGTGGAGGGGGTCGCCGGCCGGGCGACGGAGGCGTCAACGGCCGCCGCGGCGAAGGCGGTCGCCGACGACGCCGTCGCGCCGAGGACGGCTCCGCACTCGCCGCAGAACTTCGCCCCGGGCTCGTTCGCCGTCCCGCAGGACGGGCAAGCGGCGGCGAAGGACGTGCCGCATTCCAGGCAGAACTTACGCCCTGCCGAGTTCGCCGTGCCGCAACGGGAACAGATCATCGGGACCTCGGGACGCAGGCCGACCTCTGAGCACGTTGAGCGTAGCCGAAAAGGGCACCCGCCGACGCCGACGTCGCCGTCGCGCCGGCCGGCGTCTCCCGGCGCTCTCCCGGCGGCCAACGCGCGGCTTTCCATCGTGGTCGAACAGGGACACGCGTCGGGGCGCCGTGAGCGCCGAGCCCGGTCGGCGAACGTCCCATCGAGTTGCCCGGCGCGCATCCGAAGCCGCGCGGCACGCTCGTCCAGCCCTTCCCGGCGGTCGTTCACCGCCCGCCGCGCTCATGCGGATGCCTCTCGAACCCCGGCCACGCGGCGGACCGGTCGCCTGCCACGCGAGGTCTGTTCAGTGGGGCTGGAAACCGGCCCAGTCGCCGCGCCCGCCGATTGCCGCGACGGAGTCCCCGGCCGGGTCCGGGCGGGTAGACTTGGGGCAGCCGCCGGAGCGGCGGGAGCCTGAGTGTCGGTGACGGAGGCGGAGAGCGGATTGGGCGAGGCGGAGCCGACGAGGGGAGAGCCGCTCGGCGCCGGCCCGGCGCCGCCCGCGGCCGACCACGAGACGCGCCCCCCTGCAACGAAGCGCGGCAAGACGGTCCACGGCGACCCGGCCAACGCGCCGCACCGCGTCCTCGCCCCCGACGATGCCGAGGTCGAGGCCTACCTGGAGACCGCGCTCAAGGCGCCGCCCCCGGCCCGCTCGCCCGAGGATCGCCCAGGGGGCGCCGTCCCGCGCGGCGAGTCGAGCGCCGCGGAGCCGGACACCGTCGTCGTCCTCGACTTCGGCAGCCAGTACGCGCAGCTGATCGCGCGGCGCGTCCGCGAGCTCCACGTCTACAGCGAGCTCCTCCCCTTCGACACGCCCTGGCTCGACATCCTGCGCCGCCGGCCGCGCGCGATCATCCTGTCGGGCGGCCCGGCCAGCGTCTACGACGAAGGCGCGCCGCGCCCCGACCCGGCCCTCTGGAGCGGCCACGTCCCCGTCCTGGGGATCTGCTACGGGCTCCAGCTGATGGCCCACGAGCTGGGCGGCGACGTCGTCGCCTCGGCCCGCCGCGAGTACGGCCCGGCGAGCGTGACCGTCACCGCCGACGACGGCCTCTTCCGCGGGCTCGAGCGCCAGCAGCCGGCCTGGATGAGCCACGGCGACTCGATCCTCCGCCCGCCGCCCGGTTTCCACCCCACCGCCCAGACCGAGTCGACCCCCTACGCGGGCCTGGCCGACCCCGAGCGCCGCCTGTACGGGATCCAGTTCCACCCCGAGGTCGTGCACACGCCGCGCGGCCGCGAGATCCTGCGCAACTTCGTGCTCGGCATCGCCGGCGCCCGCCCCACCTGGACGCCCGCCAACTTCATCGAGACGACCGTGGCCGAGATCCGCACGCGGGTCGAGACGCACGCGCGGGCCACCGACTCGGACGGCCGGGTGATCTGCGCGCTCTCGGGCGGCGTCGACTCGGCCGTCGCCGCCACGCTCGTCCACCGCGCCGTCGGCGACCGGCTCACCTGCATCTACGTCGACCACGGTCTCATGCGGAAGCGCGAGTCCGAGCTGCTGCGCGCCACCTTCGAGGCGAACCTGGGGATGCGCCTCATCATGGTCGACGCGCGCGAGCGCTTCCTGCGCCGCCTCGCCGGCGTCATCGACCCCGAGCGCAAGCGGACGATCATCGGCGACGAGTTCATCCGCGTCTTCGAAGAGGAGGCCGAGCGGATCTCGGCGTCCGGGCGGATCGACTTCCTGACCCAGGGGACGCTCTACCCCGACGTCATCGAGTCGACCGCCCCCGAGACGAAGGCGGCCGCCAAGATCAAGACGCACCACAACGTCGGCGGGCTGCCGGCCGACCTCCGTTTCACGCTGATCGAGCCGCTCCGCTACCTCTTCAAGGACGAGGTGCGCGCGGTGGGGCTCGAGCTGGGGCTCCCCGAGGCGATGGTGCACCGGCAGCCGTTCCCGGGCCCCGGGCTGGCGATCCGGATCATCGGCGAGGTGACCGCCGAGCGACTCGACACGTTGCGGGAGGCCGACTGGATCGTCATCGACGAGATCAAGGCGGCGGGGCTCTACCGCTCGCTCTGGCAGTCGTTCGCCATCCTCACGCCGGTCCGCTCGGTCGGGGTGATGGGCGACGGGCGGACCTACGCCAACGTCGTGGCCGTGCGGGCGGTCACCTCGGAGGACGGGATGACCGCCGACTGGGCGCGGTTGCCCTACGAGGTGCTGGCGCGCATCTCGTCGCGCATCGTCAACGAGGTGCCCGGCGTCAACCGCGTCGTCTACGACGTCTCGTCCAAGCCGCCTGCCACCATCGAGTGGGAGTGACGGAGGGGCGCGCGGGGCGCCGGGGGGCGGAGGCGACGGGGTCGGCGGGGGCGGACGCGGCGGGCGGAGCGGGGGGCCTTTCGCCACGCCCTGATTCGCCGGTGCATCAGATCGGCCACGAACGCGCTCGACCCCGTGCCGGAAACGGCCGGGTCACCCGCAGCGCCACGTTCGCTCGTGGCCCGGCCGATGCACGACGGAGTGGGAGGTGGCAGGACGAACGGCCTGGTTCCCGCGACGCTTCCCGACCCGCTAGAGTGCACCGCATGGACGACCCGTCGGCCGATCCGGCGCGCGTCGAGGCAGACGGCGAGGCGCCCGACGACGCGGACCCCCTCGCCGCGACCGGGGCGCTCCGCTCGCCCGAGGCCGAGTCGTTCGGCACCGAGCGCGCACGGGAGCGCGTCTGCCTCTGGTGCATGGCGGCGCTCCCGGACGGCGACCCCGACCGCTGTTCCTCGTGCGGGGCGCGGCTCGAGGAGGTCGAGCCGGGCATCGAGATCCCCGGCGTCACGGCGCTCGCCCCCGAGGTCGCCCGGATCGTCCAGGTCGTGGCGGCGAAGCAGGCGGTCCGCTCCGACGTGCGCCCGCCGGTCCTGCGCCTCGGCGAGCAGGAGGAGCACGCGGCGCTCGAGCCGCCCTCGCCCGACGTCCTCCGCGAGATGCGGCGTCTCGAGCTGGAGGCGGCGGCCCAGGCGGCCAACGCGTCGGGCGCCGGTGAGGTCTCGGGCCCCGACGGAGCGCCCGCCCCCGATGAGGAGCCCTCCTGACCCGACCGGCCGACCACCTCGCCCGGCTCGCCTTCGAGGCCGCCTACCGGACCGGTCGAGCGCGCTGGGACAGCGGCATCGTCCCGCCCGAGATCGTCCGCTTCGTCGAGGGCGCGGACGCGCCCGGGGCGGCCTCCCTTCCCGTCGATTCACCGCTGCCTGCCGGCCCCGCGGGGCGCGGGCTGGCCTGGGACCTCGGCTGCGGCACCGGGACGACGACGGCCTACCTCGCCGCCGCCGGGTACCGCGCGGTCGGGCTCGATGTCGTGGGGCGCTCGCTGGCGATCGCGCGCCGGCGTGCCGCGTCGCTCCGCGCGGAGGCGGCCGCGCGGCTCTCCTTCCGGCAGGCCGATCTCGGCGCCCTCGACCGGCTCGCTCCGGCCTGGCTGGCGTCCGATGGCCCGGCGGTGCTGGCGATCGACGTCGGCTGCTTCCACGCGCTGGCGACCGACGCGGCGCGCGACGGCTACGCCCGCGGGCTGGCGACGCTCCTGGCGCCCGGGGCGACCTTGCTCCTCTACGGCTTCGACGAGCGGGCGCCGGGCAGTCCGTTCGGCCGCCTGGCGGCTCGGCTCGGCTCCCGCCTCGGCCTTCGCGAGGGCGAGGTCGCCACCCGCTTCGGCCGGGTCGGGCTGGCTCTCGAGGCGGTCGCCCGGGGCGAGGACTCGGGCCGCCCGAGCGCCTGGTACGCGCTGCGCAAGCCGCCCGGTCGTCACGTCCCCGGTGCGACACCGTAGTGGGCCGCGGCGCGGCGGTGGATCGCGGCGACCTCGTCGCGCAGCGAGGCCGGGGCGAGCACCTCCACGTCGTCGCCCCAGCCCAGGATCCAGATGCGGACCTCGTGGGGGCCGGAGACCGCGGCCCGCCAGGACAGCGAGCCGTCGGGCTGCGGCTCGAGGACCTGGCTGCGGTGCCAGCGCGTCTCGGCCACCCGGGCAGCGACCGCCGGGCTGAAGCGCAGCACGACGTCCATCGGCGGCTGGTCGCCGATCACGTCCCAGGCGCCGGCGAGGACGCTCCCGGCGCGAAAGCCGGCCGGCGGCTCGAACGTCTCGGGCGTGAGGGAGACCGACCGGATCCGCTCGATCTTGAAGGTGCGGGTCGCCCCGCGTTCCTCGTCGTGCCCGACCAGGTAGAGGGCGTGGGTGAGCGCCGACGGCTCGATCAGGTAGGGGTGGACGCGGGCCGTGCGGGTGCCGCGGGCCGGGTCGTAGACGGCCGCATCGTAGGTGATCTGGACGATCCGCCCCTCTGCCCAGGCGCGTGTCAGGTCGCGCACGTGGCGGCGGTAGGCGTCGTCCACCGGCGCCCTGGCCATCTCGTCGAGCGTGTCGACCAGGTGCTCGGCGAGCGTCTTCGGCAGGACCGCGGCGAGCTTCATGAACGCGTCGGCGAACTCGGCGGCGTGCTCATCGGCGAACCTGGCGAGCAGACGCGCCGCCACGAAGAAGGCCATCGCCTCGTGGACCGTCAGCTTGAGAGAGGGGAGGAGCGCTTCCTCCATCAGACCCCAGCGGCCGCCGTCGTTCCAGACGCCGATCCCCGTCTCCTCGTCGAGCGCGTGGAGGTCGCGGTAGGCCTGGCGGCGCGAGACGTCGGTCGCCGCGGCGAGCTGGTTCGCCGTCACCCCCTCGGGATGGGCGTTGAGGGCCATGATCACGCGCACCAGCCGGGCCAGCCGATCGCGCTTGGTGCCGTGCCGCTCGGGCGTCCGCCGCCGCATCGTTCCTCCGCCTCCGTTCGGTCCCGCTCAGGCGACCGACGCCGCGATCATGAGGGTGAGGATGTAGACGTGCACTGCGGCGCCGTAGAAGATCGAACCGGTGCGCCAGGCGAGCCAGCCGAAGGCGGTGCCGCCGGCGAGCGTGGAGAAGAGCTCGAGACCCGGCTTCTGAAGGTGGGCGAAGACGAACGGGAGCGCCGCTACCACCACGCCGAGCGGCCCCATGACGCGGAGCAGGGCGAACATCAGGAAGCCCCGGAAGAGGAATTCGCTCGGTGCCAGGTCGAGCGTGTGCGTGACGAGCAGGTTACCCAGGTCGGTCGCGCTCCGGGAGTAGAAGTCGCGGAACTCGGGGAGCCGCACGAGGGCGAGGATGACGGGCGTCATGACCAGGCAGGCGCCGATCCCCCAGGCGAGGCCGGCCCGCCACTCGCCCAGCCGCAGTCCATAGCGGCGCGGATCGTCGCGGAGCAGGACGAAGGTCGCCAGGAGCGGCACGATGCCGAAGAGGAAGAGCCGCTCGAACGACTGGGCGCGCATCTCCTGCGGCCCCAGGCCGTACGGAGTGTCGCGCGGCAGGAAGTCGTAGCCCTGGTCGAGGAGCAGGACGACGGTCATCACCGCCAGGGCGAGCGTGGCCCGCCGCGGCAGGCGCAGGCCGAGGATCGAGACGGTCGCCAGGTCGCCCGGCTCCGGCGGGTACTCGGGATGCACGGGCGGGAGCCTAGCAGGTGCGCCCGTCGCGGGCGGCCCGCCCCCAGCGGCTATCCTGCCCGACGATGAACGATGCCGCGCCGGCCCGCCTTGCCCCGCCCGGCCCCAGCTTCCTGCGCGAACAGGCGGTCCGCCTGCGCGCGGCCGACGGCGGGGAGCGGACCATCCGGCTCGGCCTCGGCCGGCCGGCCACGACCGATGACGGCTGGTGGCTGGCGCTCGCCTGGGCACGCGACGACGAGGGGATCGTCTCCTGCCTCGACGTGGCGCCGCCCGCCGGCCCGCCGCCCGACCCGCCGCTGCTGGTGATGGGCCCGGCCTTCGGTGGCGCCCTGTCGGGCCTCGTCGCCGAGCGGGAGGGTCGCCAGGCGCTCCGCCTCCGCCTTCCGCCTCCGGCCGATCCGGACCGCCCGTGGGCGCGCCCGCTCATCCTCCAGATCGCCGTCGCCTGGGAGCCGCTGCGGGCGGTCACGATGCGCCCGACCGAGCTGGCGGTCGCCGTGCTCACCGCCTTCCGCCGGGCGGTCGAATCGGCCGGCCGGTCCGGATGAGGACGCTCGGCACGGCGCTGGCGGTGGCGCTGGGCGAGCCCCGACTCTGGCTGCTCGCCACGGCCGGGTTCCTCGCCCGCGGCGGGATCGTCCTCTTCCTCGCCCCGCTCGTTGCGTTGCCGACGCCGGTCAGCCTGACCAGCTTCTTCGGCACCGACTCGGTGACGGTCGCCGGTCCGAGTCTCCGGCTGGTCGCGGTGATCATGGCGGCGCTGCTCGTCCTCGTCATGGCCGTCTTCGGCGGGTCGCTCGTCGGCGCCTGGGCCGATGCGGAGGCCCACCGGCTCGTCTGCGCAGATGCCGAGGCGGCCGCCGCGACGGGCCGGCCCGCCGCCGACCCGGGGCCTCTCGGGCCGGGCCGGCTGCTTGGACTGGCCGGACTCCAGGTGACCGCGCTGCTGCCCGCCGCGCTCCTGCTGGCCACCTCGGTCGGCGAGATCGTCACGGTGGGGCGGAACGAGTTCCTGCTGCCGAGCGAGACGGCCGTGCCGTTCCTCTTCCGCGTCGTCGCCGGCGCCGCCGGGCCGCTGGGCCGTGTCCTCGTGGTGGCCGCGCTCGGGGAGCTGCTCGCCAGCCTGGCGACGCGGCAGTATCTTGCCGCGCCCGGGGCGACCGGCGGCCGGCGCGTCTCGGCCGTCGCGGCCTACCGTCGGGCGCTGGCGCTCCTCTTCCGCCGGCCGGTCCGGACGATCGTGGCGTGGGCCGTCGGGTCGTCCGTCCTGGTGGGCGTGGTCGCCGGCGCGCTCATCACGGTGGCCGTCGCCTGGGAGCAGGTCCGCGCCGTCCTGCTCGATCCAGACCTCGGCGTCGTCTCGCTCGACTCGGCCGACCCGACCGAGTTCGCGATCCGGATCGGGGCCGTCGCCCAGGCCGCCTTCGTCTGCCTCCTCTTCGTCGCGCTCTGGCTCGCCGTCATCGGCCTCGCCGGCCTGGCCAGCGGTTTCCGGGCTTCTCTGATCAGCCTCGTCGTGTCGGGCCGGGGCCGGGCGTCGTACGATGGCGTCGACGGCAGCCAGTCGTAGCAGGGAGGACGAGATGGCTCCCTTCGAGCCGCCGGAGCCGCCGACGCGCGAGGGCGAGGGAGGCGAGACGCAGCCGGACCTCTGGTCGGCTGGAGACGCGGACGCCGGGGCGCCGGAAGCCGCCCCGACGGCGCCCGGGCCAGGCGCGGCGCCCGAAGCCGGCGCGGCGCTCGGTGCCGGGGCAGAGCCCGGACCGGAAGCCCCGCCGGAGGACGGGTCCGCCGCCTTGCGCCCGTCCACGATCGTGCCGCACTTCCCCGGCGAGGAGCCGACGCCGGGCTACGCGCCGCTCCCGCGCCGCCCTGCGCCCTCGGCCGAACCGGGCGGCTGGTACTCGACGCGCCGGGAGGGCCCCGTGCCGCCTCCTTCGGTCCAGCCGGCGAGCGTCGCCGAGCAGCCGGATCCGGGCAAGGCCGGCTTCTTCGCCGACGTCCCCCTCGATGCCCCCGGCAGCGTCCCCGGCATCCTCGTCGTGGCCGGCGGGCTGGCGGGCCTGCTCGGGCTCCTGCTCCCCTGGGCGGGCGAGATCGCCGTGATCGGCAGCGTGGATCTGCCCGAGGGTTACCTCGCCTCGTGGGGGCTGGCCTCGCCGTCGAACTGGGTCGTGCTGGGGCTCTTCGGCGCCGTCCTCGTCTTCGCCCTGCGAACGCCGCCGGTGCGCGCGCGCCTGCGCTACGGCTGGGTCCCGCTGGTCGCCGGCCTCTTCGCCCTGGGCAACGCCTGGCCCTACACCTCGTACCTGCTGCGGGGGCTCGGCTTCGGGCTGGGCGTCTGGCTCGTGCTGGCCGCCGCGGCTGCCATGATCGTCGGCGCGGCGCTGGAGCTGCGTCGCAACCAGGCACCGCCGACCGTCTAGACCGCCCTGCTACACTGCGGCCGCCGAGGCGGTCGCGCCGCATCCGGCCGCCGGCGACCCCGGCGTCGATCCCGCTGGGAGGGCACTCGCGCACCAGATGCCGCAAGAGATACTCGATCAGATCGGCGAGGCGATCGACACCGTCCTCAGCGATCCGACCGTCCAGCTCGCGTTCCGCCTCGTCGTCATCTACGTCGGCCTCATCTGGCTGGCGACCGCCTACTGGGCGTACAAGGACCTGCGGATGCGGACCGCCAACCCGATCCTGCCGTACCTCGCCGCGGCGGCGATCATCCTCTTCACCCCGTTCCTCTTCGTCTTCGCCGCCCTTCTCTACAAGCTCGTCCGTCCCGGCGAGACGGTCGCCGAGGCGAACGAGCGGGCGCTCGCCGAGGAGGCGATGCTGGTCGAGATCGAGAAGCAGCAGCACTGCGGCGCCTGCCGCCACCCGATCGAGCGCGACTGGATCATCTGCCCCTACTGCCGCACGAAGCTGCGGCGCGTCTGCCCGACGTGCGGCCATCTCGTCGAGATGGAATGGTCGCTCTGCGCCCACTGCGGCAAGGACTTCGAGCGGCCCGAACCGGTGCGCGAGGGGGTTCGAGCCCCGCTGCCGAGGCCCGCCCCGGCCCCGGCGATCCCGACCGCCGCACCCGCGTTCGGATCGCTGGCCAGCACGCCGACCGAGCCGCTGCGCGACCTTCGGCCGCAGCCCGCGCCGCGCGTCCAGGCGGTGCCGCGCTCCCGTGGCTCAGCCGAGTCCGCCCACCCGATCGCCCCGGCGAGCGAGCCGCTTCCCGGGGAGCTGCCCCCGACGCCGCGCGCGGCCCGCGGCAGCTAGCTGGCGGTCGTGGCCGACGGGCCCGAGGCCGCCGAGCGGGCCGGCACCTCCGAGCCGGACGTCTCCCCCCAGGGTCCCCCGCTCGCCTCGGCTTTCTCGCTGGAGGACCGACCCGCCTCGGGCCTCTACGCCCTCGCCTGGCTGATCGCCGTCCTCGGCGCCGGGCTTATCGGGGTCGCCGTGGCGGCCGCCATCTCGGAGAATCAGGGCGGCTCGGCGCTCCTGCTTGCGGCCGGCTCCGGCGCGCTCTTCCTCGCCGCGGCGCTCGGCGCCGGCTACCAGGCGATCGCCCGGCGGACCCGGCGAGGCCCCGACGCCTACCGCGGCCCATCCCCGATCCTGCTGGTGGCGGTCGTCGTCTCGGGCGCCCTGGCGATCGGCTTCGCGCTCAGCCTCGCCGGCGTCCGGCTCGACGCCAGCGCCGGTGTCCTCGCCTCGGCCTTGATCGTGGCCGGGCTCTACCTCGGGAGCGTCTGGCTCTTCGTGGTGCGGGAGGGCGCGCTCACATGGCGCGAGATGGGCTGGCTGGCCCCCGGCGGGTCGTCCGGCCGGCTCGCCGTGGCGTTCCTCTACGGCGTCGCCATCGCCCTTCCCGCGATCCTCGTCGGCGTTTTCGCGGGCGCCCTGCTGGCCGCGCTCCTGGGGGTCGAGCCGCCCTCGCCGCTGCCCGAGCCGGTCGACACGCAGGGGATGCTCGTCAACGTGGCGGTGGCGGTCCTCGTCGCCCCGCTGGGCGAGGAGCTCTTCTTCCGCGGCTTCGCCCAGACCGCCTGGACCCGCGACCTGGGATGGCGCGCCGCGATCGTCCGCAGCGCCGTCCTCTTCGCCCTGGTCCACGCCCTGACGCTCACGGGCAACGACTTCTCCGAGGGGCTGCGCATCGCCGTCGTGGCCGTGGCCGCCCGGCTGCCCGTCTCCCTCGCCTTGGGGTGGGTCTTCGCCCGCACCGGCACGATCGCCTCGCCGATCGGCCTGCACGTGACCTACAACGGCGTCGTCCTGGTCCTGGTCGAGGTCGCCCGGCGGGCGAGCGAGGGCGGCTTCGGCTGAGGCCGGTCGACCATGGGGCGACCGTGAAGCGGCCGGTAAGCGCCCGGTGAGAGCTGCCCGCTAGTCTCCTCCTCGCTCCCGGGTCCGGATGGCGGGGGAATCGGCGGGCTCCGTCGTTCGGGCCCGGGAGCGCCCGTTCCGCAGTCCGGCCGCCGGGGTTGGGACCGGCGGGTCCACCAGTGCGGACCGCCAGCGAGGTGCACCGTGACCATGGCGCGGCCGCTCTCCGGCTACTCCCCGGCCCGGCGCCGCCTGCGGGAGCTGCCGCCGGACGAGCGGCCGCGCGAACGCCTCGCCCTGCGCGGCCCCGGTGCGCTCACGAACCCCGAGCTGATCGCGCTCCTCTGGGGGAGCGGCGGGCGAGGCGTCAACGCGGTCGACCTGGCGGAGGAGGCGATCGCCCGGCTGGGCGGCCTCTCCGGCCTCGCCGCGGCGGCGCGGGGCGAACTGGAGACGCTGCCCGGCGTCGGCGGCGCCCGGGCGGCGCAGCTCGTGGCGGCCTTCGAGCTGGGGCGGCGCCTGCTGGCCGACTGGCCGGCGGGGCGCTGGCAGGCGCGCACCCCGCGCGACGTGGCGGAGCGCCTGCTCCTCCAGATGGGCCGGCTCGAGCGCGAGGAGCTGCGCGTCGTCCTCCTCAACACGAAGAACGTCGCGGTCGCCATCGTGACGGTCTACCAGGGGAACGTGTCGGCGTCCCTGGTGCGGGTCGGCGAGCTCTTCCGCGACGCGGTCCGGCAGAACGCCAGCGGGATCATCCTCGTCCACAACCACCCGTCGGGCGACCCCACGCCCTCGCCGGACGACCTCCACCTGACCGCCGAGGCGATCGCCGCCGGCCGGCTCCTCGACGTCGCCGTCCTCGACCACCTGGTGATCGGGCACGACGCCTTCGTCAGCCTGCGCGACCGCGGCGTCGCCTTCGGGGAGCGCCAGGCCGATTCTCCAGCTCCCGACGGTAGGCTGCGCGGCCGATAGGCTGCCAGATCGACAGCGGGAGACGACGATCGCCGCCGGTGGCGCGGGTCACGGGCTGGCTCGAGCTCGAGGGGTCAGCCGCTGGGCTGGGAGCCGTGAGGGGAGCCAGTGCGGAGCGTGGGACCCTTCCGGGTCGGGCGCGAGGGCGCCGGCTACTCCCGCGGGATCCGCGGCCCGATGCGCTCCTCCACCAGCGTGGCGATCTCGCCGGCCGCGGCGTGGCGCTCGAGGGCGGCCTTGGAGAAGATCAGCTCGCCGTCGAGCGTCACCTCGAAGCGGCCGCCGCTGCTCGTCAGCAACTCGATCCGCTCGACGATCGGTGCCCACCCCTCGAGGAGCTCGGCCGCCAGACCGGCGGCCCGGGGGACGTAGTTTCAGGGGACGCAGAACTCGATGGTGAAGGTGTGGCGGCGGTCCAGTACCACGGGTGGCGTTCCTCCTGCCGCCGATGATAGGGGGTCGCGCCGGGGGCCGCAGCGCGGCTCAGGCGGTGCGGTCCCCCGCTTCGGCGTCGCGCCAGGTCGTCGTCGGCCCGACCGGCACGCCGACGCGCGCGACGGTCCGGCTCGCTCGGGCCCGGTCGGCGTACATGCGGTCCTCGGCGGTCCGCAGCGCCGTGTCCAGGTCCCCGCCGGTGCCCGGGGCCGCCCAGCCGATCGAGAGGTGGAGCGGGACGGCGCCGCCCTCGAGCCAGCGGTCGCAGGCGTCGCGGACCCGCTCGACGTAGTTGATCGCCTGGATCTCGTCGGTCTCGGGCATCAGGACCTGGAAGCTCGCCGGCCCGACCCGCGCCACGCGGTCCGAGCCGCGGGCGTGGCTGCGCAGCGCGTCGCCGACCGCGTGCACGAGGCGGTCCGAAGCGCTGGGGAAGCGTTGGGCCAGCATCTGCAGCCCGTCGAGCTCGGCGCTCAGCACGGTCACGGGACGCCGGTAGCGCTCCGAGCGAGCCGCCTCATCGCGCAGCGCCCGCTCCCAGGCCTGGCGGCTGTCGAGCCCGGTGAGCAGGTCGGTCAGCGGGTCGCCCGGCAGCCCGGGGGCGAACGCCGGGCCGCTCGCGCCGGGCGATCCCGCCGCCGCCGGCCTCTCCGGGGCCGTCCGGTCCGCCGCTCCGAAGGCCGCTCCGAAGGCCGCCGCGCCTTCACGGTCGTCTTCGCTGGAGCCGGAAAGAAGCGATTCGACCGTCCGCCGGACGCTCGCCTCCTCGTCGTGGTCGACGACGGGGAAGCGGCGAGGGGTCGACCCACCGGCGGTGGGAGCGGAGAGCGGGGCGGACGGGGTGGGTCGCGGTTCCATCGGTGTCGGACGGCTCCATGGTTCTGCTGACGCCGGTACCGAGGCGTCGGGTCGGGAGGCGAGGCGAGCGGCCGGAGCGAAGGGCGATCGCCCGTCGGCGAAGGTGACGACGCGGTCCTTGCCGAGCCGCTTGGAGACGTACATCGCCGCGTCGGCCGACTTGAGCAGGCCGTCCACCGTCGTGCCGTCGCCCGGGTGGGCGACGATGCCGATCGAGGTCGAGGTGGAGATCGCGGTGCCGTCCACCGGCCACGAGATCGCCGCCACGCCGGCGCGGATCTTCTCGGCCACGACGAAGGCGCCGGTCGGATCGGTCTCCGGCAGCAGGACCACGAACTCGTCGCCGCCGTAGCGGGCGGCCGTATCGATGCGGCGGATGTTCGCCGCGATGACGCCGGCGACGCCGCGCAGGACGCCGTCGCCGACGTGGTGGCCGTACGTGTCGTTGATCGGCTTCAGGTCGTCGAGGTCCATCATCAGCAGGCAGAAATCGCGGCCAGACCGCCCGGCGCGCTGGATCTCGCGCTCGATGGCGGCGTGGCAGTAACCGCGGGTGTAGAGGCCGGTGAGCGAGTCCTCGACCGAGAGGCGGACGGCCGAGTCGCGCGCCAGCCGCTGCTCCCGTACGACGACCACGGTCAGGTAGGAGAGGAGCGAGAGCGCGACCAGGTTGAAGGCGACCGACGTCGTCTGGGCGGTCGTCGGCAGCGCGAAGCCCGACATGACAGCGACCGTGGTGAGGTATGCGCCGACCGAGGCGAGCGCCACGGCGAGCGTCGCCCGATCGCTGGCGATGAGCGCCGCGGCCGCCACGACGAGGTAGTAGCCGAAGAAGAAGGGGCTGTCGAGGCCGCCGGTCAGGCCGATCAACGCCGTCACGAACCCGATGGCGACGAGTCCCTCGAGCCCGTAGCGCGCCCGACCGAGGAGCCGCGCCGGGAGCAGGTCGTGGACGACGAGCATGAAGACGGCGCCCACCGCGACCAGGGCGAAGATGGCGGTCAGCGCGCCGGCCCAGAGGCCGCTCATGGTCACGATCAGGGCGCTCACCAGCAGCAGCGCGTAGGCGACCATGCGCACGACGCGGTCGTAGGTCGCCGTGGTGACACCGGGTGGGCTTCCGGCCCGGCCGATGAGCGCCCGCGCCGGAAGCGTCTCCTCGGCGGGCACGCCGGCGAGCGCGACCTCGGCGGGCACGGTTCGCCCGCGGATCGGGCGGGGCCGCCGCCCGGTTCGAGCCGAGACGAGCAGGGCGACGGTGACCGCGGCGTTCACGATCACGGCGGCCACGACGAGGATGGCGAGCGATTCGGTGGGCACGTTCTATCCGCTGCGGATGACTCGATTGTACGGGCGACCGGCCCCCGAAGGTCCCGGTCGGGCGGTCGAGGTGGCCACTTTGCGGTGACCGCTGACACCGCGCCCACCGGTCCGGTCGCCTCGGGAGCGCTGCCGGGGGGTGCCGGTCGGTACGGGCGGTTGCGGGCCGGTGCGAGCACTTGCGGGGCGGCACGGGGCGCTGACGGGCCGTCTGGCGGACGCCCGGCCCGGCGGACGGGGGAACGGGCCCGGGACGCCTTCCGGCGGTGCGGTAGACTTCACGCGCCGCCCACCCGAGGCCGCCGGTGGCTGGGCCTCGGGACCCGCGGGCGGCCACCGACACCGACACCCTCACCAAGGACATCCTCCCATCGGTCTGCTCGACAGCTTCCTCGGCCTCTTCACCCGGGACATCGGGATCGATCTCGGGACGGCGAACACGCTCGTCCACGTGCGCGACCGCGGCATCGTCATCAGCGAGCCGTCGGTCGTGGCCATCGACGCGCGCACCAAGCGCGTCCTGGCGATCGGCGCCGAGGCGAAGCGCATGGTCGGCCGCACGCCCGCCGACATCATCGCCATCCGTCCGCTCCGCGACGGCGTCATCAGCGACTTCGACGTGACCGAGCAGATGATCAAGTACTTCGTCCACCGGGTCCACGACCGGATCGGACTGATCCCGCGGCCGCGCATGCTGCTGGGCATCCCGAGCGGCGTGACCGAGGTGGAGAAGCGGGCCGTCCGCGATGCCGCCCTCAACGCCGGCGCCCGCTGGGCCCGGCTCATCGAGGAGCCGATGGCCGCCGCCATCGGCGCCGGCCTCCCGGTCGCCGAGCCCTCCGGCAGCCTGATCGTCGACATCGGCGGTGGCACGACCGAGGTCGCCGTCATCAGCCTCGGTGGCATCGTCATCTCCCGCTCGATCCGAATCGGCGGCGACGAGATGGACCAGGACATCGTCGCCTTCGCGCGGCGCGAGTACAACCTGCTCCTCGGCGAGCGGACCGCCGAGGACATCAAGATCGCCATCGGCAGCGCCTATCCCGGCGAGCACGACGAACGGCGCGTCACGCTGCGCGGACGCGACCTGCTGACAGGCCTGCCGCGCGCCGTCGACGTGGGGGGCGACCAGATCCGCGAGGCGATCGAGCCGTCGGTGCAGCAGATCGTCGACACGATCAAGGACACGATCGAGGAAACGCCGCCCGAGCTGGTCGCCGATATCATGGACCAGGGGATCGTGCTGGCCGGCGGTGGCGCCCTCCTGCGTGGCCTCGACCGGCGCGTCGCCGAGGCGACCCAGATGCCCGTCCACGTCGCCGACGACCCGCTCACCTGCGTCGCCCGCGGCACCGGCAAGGTGCTCGAGGAGCTCGACCTGCTCGAGCGCGTCCTCGTCGCCGACAGCTACGCCCGGCCGCTCCGCTAGGGACGGAGGCCGATCGCCGGAGGAGGTCCGAGATGCCCGAGGAGCGACCCGTCCGCCGCCTGGCCGCCGGCTACCTGGTGCCGCTCGCCATCTCGCTCGGCCTCGTCTTCGCCTCGGGCAACGCGTTCCTGCGCGAGTTCCAGCGCGGCATCGGCTTCGCCTTCGCCCCGATCCAGGAGGCGCTCTCCTCGACCACGCGCGGCGTCGTGAGCGTCTTCGAGACGATCGCCGAGATCGACCGGCTGCGCAAGGAGAACCAGGCGCTCGACGCCGAGAACCAGCGCCTGCGCGTCGAGAACCAACAGCTCGAGGAGCTGCTCCGCGAGAACGCGCTCCTCTCCGACCTGCTCGAGACGCGCGGCAACCTCGCCTTCACCTCCGTCGCCGCGCAGGTCGTCGCCCGAGACGCCTCCACCTTCCGCCGCGTCATCTCGATCGACCGCGGTACCGACAGCGGGATCGGGGTCGGCGACGTGGTGATCGGCTCGGGCGCCGCGCTGGCGGGGCGGGTCATCGAGGTCGGCCCGAACTTCTCCCGGATCGTGCTGATCAGCGACACCTCCTCGACGGTGATCGGGCTGGTCGCCCCCAGCGGCGCCACCGGCGAGGTCGTCGGCCAGCTCGGCGGGACGCTGATCATGGAGAAGATCGCCGCCACCGACCGGATCAGCCTCGACGACCAGGTCGTGACCGCCGGGATCGACCTCGGCAACGGGATCCGCAGCGCCTTCCCCAAGGGGTTGCTGATCGGCCGGATCGTCGACGTGGTGCGCCAGCCGAATGCGGTCGTGCAGACCGCCTTCCTGCAGCCGGCCGCCGACCTCGACCGCCTCGAGTACGTCCTGGTCATCACCGACTACGAGGGCGGGCTCCCGGAGCCGCCGTCGACACCCGCCCCGGACGAGTCGCCCGGCGCGGGCGGGTCGCCGTCGCCCTCGCCGAGCGGCGCGATCCCCCCGAACGAGGAGCCGATCGTCCTGCCGAGCCCGTCGATCCCGCCGCCGTAGGGGCG
>Ga0154433_1100_pt5 | contig 20043 bp, 21 predicted proteins | sample RifGroC2_FD_115937 | JGI IMG/M metagenome (GOLD analysis project Ga0154433, IMG submission 115937) | Chloroflexi bacterium GWC2_73_18 | reverse complement strand
GGGTCGGCAGGTCGAAGGCGACCGAGAGCCCCGTCTGGCCCTGCTCGAGCAGGAAGCGGAAGCGGCGGTTAGTCTCGGCCGCGGTGGCGAAGCCGGCGTACTGGCGCATCGTCCAGAGCCGGCCGCGGTACATCGTGGCCTGGACGCCCCTGGTGAAGGGGAACTCGCCGGGCCGGCCCAGGTCCCGCTCCTCGTCGAGGTCCGCGACATCGGCCTCGGCATAGAGGTCGGCGATCTCGATGTCGCTCGAGGTGCGGAAGACCTCCCGCCGCTCGGGGTTGCCCTCCAGCGCCCGGGCGCGGGTCGTCGCCCGCCAGCGCCGGCGGCCGGCGTCGGCGGCCCCGTGTTCCTCGGTCATGCCAGCTCCACCAGCGTGTCGCCCAGCTCCACCGTCCCGCCGGCGGCCACGGCGACACGGCTGATGGTACCCGGCCGCGGCGCGCGGACCGCGTTCTCCATCTTCATCGCCTCGAGCGAGACGAGCGCCCGGCCCGCCTCGACCTGCTCGCCGGCGGCGACGTGGACGGCCACGATGCGGCCGGGGATCGGCGCTCGGACGACGCCCGGGTGGTGAACGGCGGTGCCGGCCGCGGAACGCCGCGCCCGTTCGCGCAGGGCGGCCCGGGCGGCCGGCTCGACCGTGGCCACGAAACGCCAGCCATCGACCACGATCTCGAACCGCCGGACCCCCGACCATGAGGAGCCGGCCTCGCCCGCGGGAAGATCCGCGTACGTCAGCCGCCGCTGGTCGCCCTCGCCGTGGAGCGTCGCCCGACCGCCCTCGCCGACCTCGAGGCGCGCCCCGATCGGGCGGCCGTCCACGAGGGTGGGGCTCCCCTTCTTCGCCGGTCCCGACGGCGGCACCACGGTCACGACGAGTGGCTCGGCGTCCTCGATCGTGACGCGCACGGCACGCGGGTCGATCGAGCCGCTCACGGCCAGCGCTCCGCGGCCTCGCGCCGGCCCTCGGTGCGCCAGGGGGACGGGCCTGGCCCGTCGGGCCAGCCGCCCCGGGAAACGTCGGCCCCCGTCACCCCGACGGCACCACCGGCCACCAGCAGCGCCGCGGTCAGCGCCGCGATGCGGGCCGCCGCCTCGCGTCCGGGCGCCGGCCGCCAGGCCGCCTCCACGTGGCCGGTGTCCACCGCACCGGCCAGGAAGGCCGGGTCGCGCAGCAGGGCACGATGGAACGGGAGCGTCGTCTGGACGCCGCCGACCTCGAACTCGTCGACCGCCCGGCGCAGCCGACCGATCGCGCTCGGTCGATCCGGCGCCACCACCATCAGCTTGGCCACGAGCGAGTCGTACGCCGCCAGCACGGCCGACCCCTCCTCCACCCCGGCGTCCACGCGCACGCCGGGGCCGCCGGGCGGTCGCCAGCGGGTGATCCGGCCGGGCGTCGGGGCGAAGTCGCGCGCCGGGTCCTCGGCCCCGATGCGGACCTCGATGGCGTGCCGGTCGGGCGCGGTCGCCGTGGCGGCCGCGGCGCGCACCGCCGGCGAGAGCGTCGCGCCGGCCGCGATGCGCAGCTGCTCGTGGACCAGGTCGAGGCCGCTCACCAGCTCGGTCACGCCGTGCTCGACCTGGAGGCGCGTGTTCACCTCGAGGAACCAGGCGCGCCCGTCGGCGTCGAGCAGGAACTCCGCCGTGGCGGCGCTGCGCAGGCCGGTCGCCCGAGCGACGTCCACGGCCATGGCGTGGAGGTCCCGCCGGGCGCCGACGCCGAGACCCGGCGCCGGCGCCTCCTCCACGAGCTTCTGGTGGCGCCGCTGGATCGAGCAGTCGCGCTCGCCGAGAGCGACGACCGTGCCCTGCGCGTCCCCCAGGAGCTGCACCTCGACGTGCCGCGCGGGACGGATGACCCGTTCCAGGTAGACCGCGCCGTCGCCGAAGGCGGCGGCCGCCTCACGGGAGGCGGCCGCCAGCGCCTCCGGCAGCTCGCCAGCATCGGCGATGAGGCGCATGCCGCGTCCACCGCCACCCGCCGCCGCCTTGACGAGGAGCGGCCAGCCGATCCGCCCGGCCTCCTGGAGGAGCGCCTCGAGCGCGCCGGGGTCCTCAAGCGGTGCCGGGTCGAGGGTCCCGGGGACGACCGGCACGCCGGCGGCCCGGGCGACCCGCCGGGCCCGCAGCTTGTCGCCCAGCTCCTCGAGCGTGGCTGCTGAAGGGCCGACGAAGACGATGCCGGCCGTCTCGCAGGCGCGGGCGAACGCGGCGCGCTCGGAGAGGAAGCCGTAGCCGGGGTGGATCGCCTCGGCGCCGCTGGTTCGGGCCGCCTCGATGAGCGCCTCGATGCGCAGGTAGCTGGACGCCGGCGCGGCCGGTCCGATGGAGACGGCGAGATCGGCCAGGCGGACGTGCAGGGCGCCGGCGTCGGCCTCGCTGTGGACGGCGACGGCCTCGATGCCGAGCTCGTGGCAGGCCCGGATGATCCGCACCGCGATCTCCCCGCGGTTGGCGACGAGGACCCGGCGGAACGGCGGACTCACCGCGCGAGCCCGAGGCGGCGGCCCAGGGTCAGCAACCGCTCGCCGGCCGCGTCGATCGTGTCGAGGCGCTTGGCAAAGGCGAAGCGGGCCAGGTGCGCCCCCGGCTCCGGGTGGCTGAAGAACGAGGAGCCCGGGACCGCCGCAACGCCGTGCTCGACGGCCAGGGCCCGGCAGAAGGCGACGTCGTCGGCAAGCCCAAGCCCGTCGCGGTGGCGGGAGATGTCCGCCATGACGTAGTAAGCGCCCCTGGGCGGCGCCGCGTCGAAGGCGGCGGCACGGAGCGTCGCCATGATCCGATCGCGGCGCTCGCGGTACTCGGCTCGCACGCGCTCATAGAACGACTCCGGCAGCCCGAGGGCGACGACCCCGGCCGCTTGCAGCGGCGTCGGGGCCGCCACGCTGAGGAAGTCGTGGACCTTGCGCAGCGCGTCGGTGAGCGGCGGCGCGGCGATCGCCCAGCCGACCCGCCAGCCGGTCACCGAGTAGGTCTTGGAGAGGGCGCTGATGGTGACGGTCCGTTGGCCCATCCCGGGTTGCAGGGCGAGGAAGCGGTGAGACGCGCCGTCGTAGGTGATCCGCTCGTAGATCTCGTCGGTGAAGGCGAGCAGGTCGTGTTCGACGCAGAGCCGCGCGATGGTCGCCAGCTCCTCGGCGTCGAAGACCTTGCCGGTCGGGTTGTGGGGCGTGTTGAGGATGATCGCGCGCGTGCGCGGGGTGACCGCCGCCCGGAGCTCGTCGGGGTCGAAGCGCCAGTCGGGCGGGTGGAGGGTGACGGCGCGGACCGAGCTCTCGGCCAGGATCGCGTCCGGCCCGTAGTTCTCGTAGAGCGGCTCGAAGAGGATCACCTCGCTGCCGCGATCGACCAGCGCGAGGAAGGCCGAGGCCATCGCCTCGGTCGAACCGCAGGTGATGGTGATCTCGCTCTCCGGGTCGAGCTCCGGCCAGCCGTCCTGCCGGTACCGCGCGGCGACCGCCGCGCGCAGGTCGCGCGCGCCCCAGGTGATGGAGTACTGGTTGCGGTCGGCCGCGATCGCCTCGATCGCCGCCGCCTTCAGTTCGTCCGGGGCGGGGAAGTCGGGAAAGCCCTGCGCGAGGTTGACGGCGCCGTGCGTGTCGGCCAGGCGTGTCATCTCGCGAATCACCGACTCGGTGAAGCCGGCGATGCGGTCGGCACCGTCGCGGGCGCTCATCCTCTTCTCCCCTCCCCCGTCTTTGCGCAAAGACGGCGGCGACGCGCGCGGGCGGCGTGACGTCTCACAGCGGGATGTTGCCGTGCTTGCGCGGCGGGTTGCGATCGCGTTTGTCGGCCAGGAACTCGAGCGCGCGGATGAGCCGGTCGCGCGTCTCGCGCGGCTCGATGACATCGTCGACGTATCCACGCGCTGCGGCGATGTAGGGGTTAGCGAAACGCTCCTCGTAGCCGCTCACCAGGCGCGCCCGCTCGGTGACCGGATCGGCGGCCGCGGCGATCTCGTCCCGGAAGACGATGTTCACCGCGCCCTCGATGCCCATCACCGCGATCTCGGCCGTCGGCCAGGCGAAGTTGAAGTCGCCGCGCACGTGTTTCGAGCTCATGACGTCGTACGCGCCGCCATACGCCTTGCGGGTGATCACCGTCACCTTCGGCACCGTGGCCTCGCAGTAGGCGTACAGGAGCTTCGCGCCGTGGCGGATGATCCCGCCGTGCTCCTGCGCGACACCGGGCAGGAAGCCGGGGACATCGACGAAGGTCAGCAGCGGCACGTTGAAGCAGTCGCAGGTGCGGACGAAGCGGGCCGCCTTGTCGGATGCGTTGATGTCCAGCACGCCGGCGAGCACCGACGGCTGCTGTGCCACGATGCCGACGCTGCGCCCGCCCACCCGCGCAAGACCGGTGATGATGTTGGCGGCCCAGCCCGGCTGCAGCTCGAGGAACGAATCGGCGTCGACGATCCGCACGATCACGTCGTGCATGTCGTACGGCTGGTTCGGTTCGTCGGGGACGATCGCGTCGAGCGACGCGGCATCGCCGGCCGGGTCACGCGCCGGGAGGCGTGGCGCTTCGCCGAGGTTGTTCTGCGGCAGGTGGGAGAGGAGGCGGCGTACCGCGGCAAGCGCATCCGCTTCGTCCGGAGCGGCGAGATGCGCGACGCCGGAAACCGTGGTATGCACCGCCGCCCCGCCGAGATGCTCGCGATCGACCGTCTCGTGGGTGACCGCCTTCACGACCTCCGGCCCCGTCACGAACATGTAGCTCGTGCCCTCCACCATGATGGTGAAGTCGGTGATCGCCGGTGAGTAGACGGCGCCCCCGGCGCAGGGACCCATGATCACCGAGATCTGGGGCACGACCCCGCTGGCCAGGGTGTTGCGCAGGAAGATGTCGGCGTAGCCGCCCAGCGAGACGACGCCTTCCTGGATCCGTGCGCCGCCGGAATCGTTGAGCCCGATGACCGGTACGCCGTTCTTCATGGCCAGGTCCATCACCTTGCAGATCTTCTCGGCGTGCGCCTCGGAGAGTGAACCGCCGAAGACGGTGAAGTCCTGGCTGAACACGACGACCGGCCGTCCGTCGATGGCGCCGTGCCCGGTCACGACCCCGTCGCCGAGGTAGACCTCCTCGGCCAGGCCGAAGTCGGAAGCACGGTGGGTCACGAAGGTGTCCAGCTCGACGAAGCTGCCCGGGTCGAGCAGGAGGTCGAGTCGCTCGCGGGCGGTCAACTTGCCTCGTGCATGCTGCTGCTGGACGCGCGCCTCGCCTCCACCAAGACGTGCCTCGTCCCGCATCCGCCGCAGGCGCTCGACGCGATCCTCGGGTTTCGCCACTCCTGCCTCCCGTCTTTGTGCAAAGACGGGACCATTCTAGCCATCCCGCCCGGTTCGGCTGGCTTCGCCGCTCTCGACAGATATCCACAGATTCGGTGAACAACTCCGGGGTGCCTGTGGATAACCCTGTGGCGCCGATCCGTCTGCTGCGGTAGACTCGCGGCCCGCGCACGGCACGGCGAGCCCGCCGATCGGACCGCGCCCAGGCTGAAGGTCAAGGTGGTGCCCCAGTGGCGAACGTGATCGCGATCGCGAACCAGAAGGGTGGCGTCGGCAAGACCACGACGGCGATCAACCTCGCCGGCGCCCTCGCCGAGCTCGGCTATCGCGTTCTCTGCGTCGACATGGACCCGCAGGCCAACCTGACCGTGGGGCTCGGCATCAACCTCGGCACCGTGGAACGCTCGATGGCCGATGTGCTGGCCGAGGGACGCGCCTCGCTCGACGCGATCGTCATCCCGACGCAGACGACGGGCATCGACATCGCCCCGGCAACGCTCGAGCTCGCCTCCACCGAGGCCGAGCTCTTCACCGCGATCGGCCGCGAATACGCCCTCCGCGAGGCGCTCGATGGCTGGGCGCGCCAGCACTACGACATCACCCTGATCGATTGCCCGCCGACACTCGGGCTGCTGACGCTCAACGGGCTGGTAGCGGCAGACAAGGTGATCATCCCGGTCCAGACGCAGTACTACGCGCTGAAGGGTCTGACCGCGCTCGTCAAGGTGATCAACCAGATCCGCGCCAAGGGACTCAACCGCAACCTGCGGATCCTCGGCCTGCTGCCGACCTTCTACGACGGCCGCACGATCCTCGGCCGGGAGATGCTCGACGAGCTGCGCGAGATCGGCGACCACCACGTCTTCCGCAGCATCGTCAAGAACACCGTCAAGCTGGGCGAGGCGCCCCTCACCGGTCGGCCGGTCACGGCCTACGCGGGCAGCTCGGAGGCTGCGCGCACGTTCCGTGAGCTGGCCAGGGAGGTGATCGATCTTGGCTAGGCCCGATTTCCGCGGCACGGCGGCCCGGCGGCTCTCCGAAGAGCGCGAACTCTCCCCCACCATCATCAGTCTGCTTGCTCCGGATCCGGGGCGCCACTCGATCGGCGTGCGAAACGTCCCGGTCGATCGCATCGAGCCGAACCCCGATCAGCCCCGGCTGGCGATCGATGCCGGCGCGCTGCGCGAGCTGGCCGCCTCGGTCCGCGAGCACGGCGTCCTCCAGCCGGTCCTCGTGCGGCCGCGCCCCGACGGCATCTTCCAGCTGATCGCCGGCGAGCGGCGCTGGCGCGCCGCGCGAATGGCGCATTTCACGACGATCCCCGCCATGGTCGAGGAGATCGACGACGACACGGCGCGGGAGATCGCCATCATCGAGAACCTCCAGCGCGAGGACCTCTCCCCGCTCGACGAAGCAGAGATGTACCGGCGTATGAACGTCGACCACGGCTATTCGGTGCGCAAGCTCGCCCAGAGGCTCGGCAAGGACAAGGGCTACATCGAGAACCGGCTTCGCCTGGCCAGCGCGCCGCCCGAGATCCGCGAGCTGGTGTCTCTGCGCAAAGACACCCTCTCGCACGCCTACGAGCTGATGAAGGTCGAGGACCCGCGCAAGCGCCGGCGCCTGGCCGAGCAGGTCGCCCGTGGCGAGCTGACGCTCCTCCGGCTGCGCGAGCGGATCGAGGGCCGGCGCCGACGTCGCGTCGACGGGCAGCCGGAGCCGGATGCCGCCGGGGAGACCGCGGTCCCCGGGGCCGAGACCGCCGCCGACGCGCGGGCGGTCGCCGAGGCCGAGGCCGCCTGGACCGGCACGACCCCGGCCCGGCCGATCGCCGACGACGCGTTGGTGACCGCCAAGTCGCACCTTGGTGACGCCCTGGCGGAGCTGGTCGACGTGCTTCGCACACCGGACGTGCTGGGGGCGATCGGCGGCGTCGACCGCGATAACCTGGCCAAGTACCTGACGATCGCCAAGCTGCGGCTGGAGAACGCCATCGCCATCCTCCGCGCCGGGAGTGGCAGCCAGGGCGGCCAGGGCTAGGCGCCGCGGCCCGCGGGACGGGCGGTCAGTCGCCCCCGCCTCGAACCGGCGGCACCGGGTCGGGCCTGCCGGCATCGTCGGGCTTGCCCGGCTTCGCGGGCTTGCCGGCGTCGTCTGGGCTGCCGTGCTCCTCGAAGTGGCCGTGGTTGTCGCGGGCGACCTCCGAGACGCATTCGCCGTGGACGCCGCCGGGTCCCCTCTCGCACTCGTGGGCGGCCTTGGAGACGTCGAAGCCGTGGGTGCCCTCGGGCGGACCGTCCTCGTCCTGGTCCTCGTCCTGGTCCTCGTCTTGATCCTCGTCCTCGTCCACCTGGCCGGACCCGCCCGCGTGCGCGGCGGGGACCGTTTGCCCGGCAGCGTCGCCGGCGGCCGCCGCAACGGCGGCGCTGACAAGGAAGAAACTGGCGACAACGGCAAGGATGCGGAGCCGGTTCATGACGCGAACGATAGCGCCGAGCGGCCGGTCCGTCCATCGCCACCATCAGGATCAGGTGCCGGCAGGCACCAGCCCCGCGATCCAGGCGACGGCCAGCACCGCCACGGCGAGCGCCTGCACCTCCCAGCCGCGCTGGCGATGGCGACGCTCCGGCCGCGCCGAGCCGGCGAGACCGGCGGCCGCGAGTGCGGCGGCGACGGCGAGGCCGAGCCAGCTCCCCGGCCCGGGCCGCCCCAGCACGGCCAGGGTGCCCCCTGCCCCGACCACGATGCCCGCGTGGAGGATCATCCCGACCACGACCGCGCGGCGCGGCCCGAGGCGCCACGCCGGACCCCCACCCGCGGCGCCGGCCCCCGGTCCCGCCGCGGCGTCGATCGCCCCGTTGGCGAGCGCCAGCGCCGCCCCGGCGGGAATGGCGAGGAGAGCCGCCAGCGGGTAGAGGCCGGGCAACGTCCCCGTGGCCGCCAGCCAGGCGAAAGCGGGGACCAGCGCGAAGCCGAGCGCGAAGGGGATCCAGGCCCAGGCGGTCGGCTTGAGGTGGAGGTCGTAGGCGAGGCCGCAGGCGTACCCCGCCGCCGCGACGGTCAGCACGGCCGGACCGAAGCCGGCGGCCAGGGCGAGGCCGCCCATCCCGCAGAGCGCTCCGGCGAGCGCCGCCGTCCGCCCTCGCACGAGCCCGGCAGGGACCGGCCGCCCGGGGTGATCCAGCCCATCGGCAGCCGCGTCGTGCCAGTCGTTGACGGCCCCGATCGAGGCCTGGATCAGCAGCATGGCCAGCCCAAGCCGGGCTCCCTCCCCCACCCCGGCGCCGGCGAGCCACGCCAGACCCGCCGTCACCAGCGCGACGAGCAGTGACGGGTACGGGTGGAAGAGGACGAGAGCGCGGAGGCGCGCGGGCGCGCGCGGAAGGCGCCGGAGGGTCGGGCGGTCAGACGAAGACGATCTCGTGGAAGTTGTCCACGAGGTAGTCGATCAGCCGCGCCCGCCCGTCCGGCGTCTCGCGACGGATCCCCGCGACGAGGTGGTGGAGGGCGACGGCGGGGACCATCAGCTCGGCCCGCCCGGTCCGGCCAAGCGTGGCGATGGCGCCTCCGCCCGCGGCGAAGACGCGTTCGAAGGAGCGCTCGTCGAGGCGCGCCGCCCCCAGGAAACCACTCACCACGCGGCGGACCCCGGCCCGGACCGAGAGGTCGCGCATCATCTCCTCCGCCCAGGCGTCGATCTGCTCGTCGTCCTGCTCAGCGAGCCGGCGGCGGTACTCCTGCGGGTCAGCGGCCAGCCCGGTGGCGCCCACGTCGTCTCCTCTGGGTCGTCTGGACGGCCGGATTATCGCACGGGGTCGCCGGCCGGCGGCTCGCCCGGCGGCTCGCCCGGCGGGCTCGTCCCGCCGGCGTCGGGCCCGGGTTCCGCCCCGGCCGTGGCCGCGCGTCGCGCCCGCCAGGGACGCTCGTTGAAGACGTCGGTCAACCAGCGACCGAAGCGCCCCGGCGGTTCCTCGTCGCGGTAGTCGGCCACCATCGAGCTGAGGGACTGGTGAGCCCGCGCCGTCAGCGCCTCGACCTCCTCGCGCGAGGCGCGGCGGCCGGCCGTCTCGATCGGCTCAACGACGCGGACGCGGATCCGCTTGCCGATGCGCAGCCAGCGCGTGCCGTTGATGGCGACCGGCACGAGTGGGACCTGGTTGCGCAGGGCGAAGAAGGCGGGACCCTCGTTGAGGGGCAGGACGACCGTCTCCTCCTCGCTCAGCCGGCCTTCGCCCGCGATCGCCAGCAGGTTGCCGGCGGCCAGCACGCGGCCGACCTTGCGCGTCGACGCGAGCAGGTTCGTCTTGCCCGGGTTGTAGGGGACCGCGGTACCGAGCCAGCTCATCATCCGGTTCCGACCACCGACCCGCATGTCCTGCTCCTTTGGCCCGAAGAAGTAGACGCGCGGGCGGGTCGGCCATAGGACGAGGATGACGAGCGGGTCGAGCCAGTTGAGATGGTTGAAGCAGAGGACGTACGGGCGAACCGGGAGGCGCTCCATCCCCTCCGCCCGGAAGCGCAGGCAGGCCCGCATGATCAGCCGCAGCACGCCCCGCGTGAGGCGATAGCGGACGGCGCGACGGAAGCGCCACAACCGCCCGGCCGGCACGATCGCGTGCGCATCGTCCTCGGGCGGCAGGCTCGCTTGCTCGGTGGTCATCGCCGCCATCCTGATCCTCCCGCGTCAACCCGACGTCTCCGGCGTCGCGAGCGCCCAGAGGTCGTCGAGGAGGCCGGGCTCGGCCTCGCCGCCGAAGAGGAGAAGCCGCCCGTGCGCCGGGTCGTCGATCAGGGCGCCGGCCCGGCGGGCTGACGGCGCGCGATCGCCCTCCGCGATCGGCGCCGCCTCGAGCGTGAGGGCGTCGAGGAGCCAGGCGTCCGCCAGGTAGGTCCCGCGCGGTTTCCCTCCCCCACCGAAGACGATCACCCGCTCGGCCTGTCGGGCGAGCCCGAACAGGTTGCGCGCCGGCGGAAGCGTCCCCCGCAGCCGCTCCCAGCGGCTGGGCACCTCGCCGCCCCCGACGGTGAGTGCCCAGAGGTCGTCGAGCGCCTCGACGCCCGTCGTCTGGCCGGCGAAGAGGACGAAACGACCGTCGGCCGACCAGAAGCAGCCGTGCAGACAGCGCTCGACCGGCCGCTGGCCGGTGGGCGTCTCGTCGATCCAGCGGCCCTCCACGAAGTCGTACGAGCGCGTGTCGGCGAACCGCGTCCCGTCCTCGGTGAAGCCGTGGCTGATCCAGAGGCGCCCGTCCGGGCCGAGCGCCGCGCAGCTGCCGTAGCGCGGCACCGGGCGGTCGCCGCGCGAGGGCAGCCTGGACCAGGCACCGGCCCCCGGGTCGTAGGCCCACAGGTCGTTGAAGAAGCGGCTCCCCGCCTGGCCGGCGAAGACGACCAGTCCGACGCCGTCGACCCAGGCCGCGGCGTGGCCGAAGCGTGCCGGGGGCCCGTCGCCGGCGGGCTCGAGGCGTGTCCACGCGTCAGCGCCCAGGTCGTAGGTCCACAGGTCGTCGAACGACCGGTCGCCGTCGCGGCCACCGAAGAGGTAGGCGACGCCGCCCGCCGCGTCGAGGGTCCAGGTGTGTCCCTGGCGCGCCACCGGCCGCGGGTCGCCCGGCGCGAGCTCGCTCCATCGCGCGGTCGGGGCCGGCGGGGCGGTCGGCTCGGGTGTCCGTGTCGGGCCGGGGGTCGGCACGACCGAGGAGCTCGCGGTGGCGGCGGGAGTCGGCACGGGCGTCGGGCTTCCCGGGGAAGCCGACGTCACCGCCGGCGACCCGGACCCCTCCCCCGAGGGACCGGGCGTCGCCGCGCCGGAGCAGGATCCCGCCAGCAGCAGGGCGATCAGGGCGGCGGCGACACGACCCACGGCTGTCATCCTACCGGGCTAGACTCGCCGGCGTCACCACGGAGCCATGACGACGAACGAAGAAGGGATCCGGATCAGGACGTTCCGCGCCTCCGACGCCGAGGCGGCCGCGGCGCTCCTGCGGATCGTCTACCCGGCTGAGGTGATCACCGGATCGATGCTCCTGCACGTGCGAGCCACCGGATCGCCGACCGCACGCGCCAGGCGCTGGGTCGCCCTTCGCGGCGGCGACCTGGTCGGCTGGGCACGCGCCGGCCTGGTCACCTGGACGAGCATCCGCGGGATCGGCTCGGTGGAGCTCGCCGTCCACCCTGATCTCCGGCGTCGCGGCATCGGCGGGCGCCTCTGCGCCGTGGCCGAGGCCCACCTCCTGGCGCTCCACCCGGTCCGCCTGGTGGTCGACGTCGCGAAGGGCGACGGGGACGCCCTGGAGTTCGCCCGGCGCCGTGGCTACCGCCAGACCCGGGCGAGTCGAGTGTGGACGCTCGACCCGCGGACCGTCGACCTCTCCGAACTGCCGGTGCGCGAGGCCGCCGCGGCGGCGGGGGGCTTCCGGCTGGCCCCGCTGCGGGAACTCGGCGACCGCCTCCCGGCCCTCCACCGGCTCTACGCCGCCGCGACCCTCGACCAGCCCTGGGACGTGCCCCTGGACAACGTCCCCTTCCGGCGATGGAAGCGCCAGGTCGTCGACGGTCCGCTCCTCGACCCGGACGGGAGCTTCGTCGTCCTCCATGGCGAGGAACCGGTCTCGCTCGCCTGGCTCCTCGTCGACCGGGAGCGCGGGCGAGCCGAGAACGAGATGACCGGGACGCTGCCGGCCTACCGGCACCGCGGCCTGGCGCGGCTGGCCAAGCTGGCCACCATCCGCTGGGCCGCCTCGGCGGGGATCACCTCCATCGGCAGCGGGAACGACGCGACCAACACCGACATGCTCGCCCTCAACGAGCACCTCGACTACCGGCCCCTCCCCGGGTACCTCGAGCTCTCCAGGCCGGTCGGCGCGCGGCCTCGGCGCCGTCAGGCGCGCATCCGCTCGCCGGCGGGATCGTAGAGCGGCGCCTGCACGACCGTCGCCGCGCGGCGCTCGCCCAGGACCTCGACGGCGAGGCGCGTCCCGGGCGCCGCGAGCGCAACCGGCAGGTAGGCCAGGGCGATCGTGGCCGCCACGGCGCCCCCGCGGTCGGCGGCCAGGACGTAGCCGACCGCGCGGTCACCGTCGAGGACCGGCTCGGCGCCGATCGGCAGGATCTGGTCGGCATCGACGGTGAGGCAGGCGAGCGTGCGCGTCATCCCCGCCGCGCGCTGGCGCAGCAGCGCGTCCCGCCCGATGAAATCGCCCTTGTCGAGACGCACGAAGCGCTCGAGCCCGGCCTCGAAGGGCGTGTAGTCGGGCGTGATGTCGACGCCCCACAGGCGGAAGCCCTTCTCCAGCCGGAGCGGGTCGAGCGCCCGGTAGCCGATGTCGGCCAGGCCGGCGGGGCGGCCCGCCTCCACCAGCGTCTCGTAGAGGCGGCGCGAGTACTCGATCGGGTGGTGCAGCTCCCAACCCAGCTCCCCGGTGTAGGAGATGCGCAGGGCGAGCACCGGCACGGCGTCGACCTCGATCTCCCGCGCCGTCATGAACGGGAAGGCGCGGCCGGTGAGGTCGGCGCGGGTCGCCGAAGCCAGCACCTCGCGCGAGCGCGGGCCGGCGAGCATCAGCACGCCGTGGCGGGCGGTGACGTTCGCCACGGTCACGCTCCCGTCGCCGGGGAGATGGCGCTCGATCCAGTCCAGGTCGTGGGTCTCCGTCGCGGCGGCGCTGATCAGGTAGAAGCGATCCGGCGCCAGGCGCGTCAGCGTCAGGTCGCACTCGATGCCGCCGCGCGGCGTGAGCATCTGGGTGAGCACGATCCGCCCGTCGGCGGCCGGCAGGGCGTTGGCGCAGAGCCGATCGAGGAAGGTCGCCGCGCCGGGACCCGCGACCTCGTGCTTGGCGAAGCTGGTCATGTCGAGCAGCCCCGCCCGCTCGCGCACGGCCCGGGCCTCCTCGGCGACGTGGGGGCGCCAGTTCGGCCGCCGGAAGCTCGGCTCTTCGACCGGCTCGACCCCCGGTGGCGCGAACCAGAGCGGGCGCTCCCAGCCGTTCCGCGCGCCGAAGACCGCCCCGCGCGCCCTCAGCGGCTCGTAGAGCGGGTCGGTCTTGAGCGGCCGGCCGGCCGGCAGCTGCTCGCCGGGGTACGGGATGGCGTACTCGCGTTCGTAGACCTCGCTCGCCGTCGATACCAGGTAGGGCAGCGCCGCCGCGTGCGGCCCGAAGCGGCGGACGTCCAGCTCCCAGAGGCTGTCGGAGGGCTGCCCGTCGACGATCCACTCGGCCGCGTAGCGCCCGGCACCGCCCGCCTGCACGATGCCGTAGCTGAAGCCGGCGAGGACGAAGAAGCCGCGCAGGCCGGGGACCGGGCCCATGAGGCAGTTGCCGTCCGGCGTGTAGCTGGTCGGGCCGTTGACGATCCGCTTGATGCCGGCATCGGCGAGCGCCGGGATCCGCTCGCGGGCGAGCGCCACGATCCCCTCGACCTGGGCGAAGTCGGGCGGCAGGAGCTGCTGGCCGAAGTCGGGCGGGATGCCCGCCACCGACCAGGGTTTGGGGTGCGGCTCGTACGGCCCGACGATCAGGCCGCCCCCCTCCTCGCGCGCGTAGAAGGAGGCCTCGACGTCGCGCACGACCGGCATCTCGCGGTGCGCGCCGGCGAGCGCCGGCAACGCGTCGGTGACGAGGTACTGGTGCTCCATCGGCACGATCGGCAGGGTGACGCCGGCGAGTTGGCCGATCTCGCGGCCCCAGTTGCCGCCGCAGTCGACGACCGTCTCGGCGAGGATCGGGCCCCGCGGGGTCTCGACCTCCCACTCGCCGCTCGGACGCGCGCGGAGGGCCGTCACCGGCGTCTGCCGGTGGATCTCGGCGCCACCGTCGCGGGCCCCCGTCGCCAGCGCCTGGGTGACGCCACTCGGGTCGATGTGCCCGTCGGTGGGCGTGTGGGCCGCGCCGAGGACACCCTCGAGCGAAAGGAGCGGGCAGAGGCGGGCGATCTCCTCGGGGCCGATCAGCTCGAACGGCAGGTCGAGCACGCGCGCCTTCGCCCGAGCGTGGCGATACTGGTCAAGCCGCTCCGGGACGGTCGCCAGGCGGACGCTGCCGACCTCGTGGAAGTCGACCCGCTGGCCGGTCTCGGCCTCCAGGCGCTGGTAGAGCTCGACGCTGTACATCAGCAGGCGCGTCACGCTGAGACTCGCGTTGAACTGCGTGCAGAGCCCCGCGGCGTGCCAGGTCGAGCCGGCCGTCAGTTCGTTCTTCTCGAGCAGCACGATGTCGCGCCAGCCCAGTCTGACCAGGTGGTAGGCGAGACTGCAACCGACGACGCCCCCACCGACGATGACCACCCGTGCCTGCGTGCGCATGGCATCCCTCTCCCTGGCGATCTCCCACGCCGCGGGATCCCCCCGCCGCGTAGCCCTACCTCGGGCGGCGCTCCCTCGGGGTCGCCGCCGGCGCCTTGGCCGCGGCCGCCTTCGCCGCGGGCCCCCGCGCGCCTCGGCCCCGGGCGCCCCCCCGCGCCACGACACGCGCGAGCGGCAGCTCCGGCGGGGTACGGCCGTCGATCCGGGCGAAGATCTCGCCGACGAACCCGGCGACGTCGTCAGCCACGTCATCGACCCCCTTGAGGATCTGGTTCTCGACCTGGATGGAGACGAGGCGGTGGCCGCGCTGCGACTCGACCGACAGCTCGCTCGTCTGCACGCGCGACCAGCGGACCAGCTTGCCCGCCGCGCGCGGTCCCTCCAGCGGCACGTTGACGCGGACGCCGACCACGGCCAGCCCCGCCTCGACCGACGCCAGGATCGTGTACTTGGCCTCGACGTCATCGCCCCAGACGACGTGGGCGACGGGGTCGGCCCCGGCGCCAAGGCCGCGCAGGACCGGCTCGTAGACGGCGGCCACCTTCGGTGTCATGACCTTCCGGCCCTGCGTCGTCTGGCGCCATTCGCTCAGCCGCATCTCGTCCTCCGCTGCGGGGTCGCGCCCGAGGCTACCACGGCGCGGGACGCTGGCGCTCCGCCGGCCGTAGACTCCGCTCGATCCAGCGAAGGAGGTCCATGGAGCGGGAGCCCACCCCGGCGGTGCCGCGGGAGCTCCGTGGTGAGCGCGTCCTGCTGCGCCCGTCGGAGCCCGGCGACCTCGAGCCCATCCTGCGCTGGTTCAACGACGCCGAGATGACCCATTTCCTCCTGTCCCACGCCCCCATCGGGCGGGAGGAGGAGGAGCGCTGGATCGCCCGGACAACCTCGGAGCAGGGCGCCTCGGTCGTGTACTTCGTCATCTGCCGGCTCGAGGACCGTCTCCCGATCGGCACCGTGTCGCTCTTCGACATCGACCGTCGCCGGCGGTCCGCCGGGTTCGGCATCGCCGTCGGCGAGAAGTCCTTCTGGGGCCGCAGGCTGGGTACCGATACGACGCGAACGATCGTCGACTTCGGCTTCCGCGACCTCGAGCTGGAGCGGATCTGGCTCCACGTCCACGCCTACAACCCGCGCGGCCGGCGCGCCTACGAGAAGGTCGGCTTCGTGGTCGAGGCCACCGCCAGACGCGCCCTCTACCACCGGGGCGCCTGGCACGACGTCCTGGCGATGGCGATCCTCCGCAGCGAGTGGGAGGCGCTCCGGGCCTGGCCGGGTGACGGGTCCAGGGCGCCTAGCCGATGACGAACCAGGCGACGTCGGTCGCGAAGAGCACCAGGTTGTTGAGCCGGATCGTGAACTGGTCGGCCGCCGGGTCGGGGACCACCGAGCGGACCCAGACGCCCGGGCGGTCTTGCTGCAGGACGGCGAGGACCAGGCTGTCGCTGCCGAGGGGGACGCCCAACTTGGTGATACTGCTCCCCCCGGCCGGGATCGTCAGCCTCCCGCTCCGGCTGAACCTGGCGACGCCGCTCACCTCGAGGGCGGTCCCCGCCACGCCGGCGACGGCGTAGACGCCCCGCCCGGTCCTGGCGGAGAAGTAGCCAGCGGAGCCGCTGTCGGTGGAGCCGTAGACGCCGCGCCCGATCGTGCTCCGCCCCGAGACGCCGCGGGCGCTCGGAGACAGGTTGCAGCTGCCGTGGACGCCGGTCTCCGCAGGAGGCGTCGGCGCCAGCTCGGTGTGGCCGCTGAAGCCCTGCACCCCGGTGTTGTCCCAGACCGCGTTGCCGACGACGGCGGCCTTGCCGGTCGCCGGGGACGAGCCGTAGAAGGCCATCCCGTTCGTGCTCTGGCCGACGACGCCGGCCCACTCGCCATAGCCGGAGACGCCGATGTAGGCGCCGCTCTGGCCGTTCACGCCGATCCAGTTGGTGCTCTTCCCCTGGACGCCGATGGCGTCGGTGGCGAGGCCCTCGACGCCGGCGGCAGTGCCGCCCGCCGCGTTGGTCGTGCCGCGCAGCGCGGTCGCCGCGACGGTCGTCCCGGTGCTCAGGTTCTCGATCGTCGTCCGGGTCGCTTCCGAGTTGTAGGCGCCCAGGACGACGTAGCTCGCGGCGGCCCGGGAGGGCGCGGGCCGCCCGAGGGCCTGGGCGACGACCGCCGCGAACCCGCCGACGGCGGCGGCAAGGAGGGCTCGGCGGGAACGCGGGTTCGATGTCGCTTCCATGGGCGGAGCCTCCGAGTTCGACCGGCCAACCCACCCGGCCGGAGCGGGTGAGCAACACTGTCCGGGGATTCGGTGCCCGCGTCAAGCGCCTTCCGCTACCCTTGCCGCCGTGGCCGCATTCCCTCCGCCCGGCGCCCCGGAGCAGCTCACCGTCGCCCTGATCAGCGACGTCTTCTTCTCGGCCGACGGCGCGGAGCGCCTGGCGGCCCGCCTGCGCGAGGCGCGGACGGCCGGGGCCGAGCTGGCCGTCCTGCCGGAGATCCCGCTCAACGCCTGGGTCCCGGCCCACCGCGAACCGTCGGACGCCGACGCCGAGGAGCTCGGCGGGCTGCGGACGCGGGCGCAACAGGCGGCCGCCCGGGCCGCCGGAATCGGGCTGGTCGGCGGGGTGATCGCCCGCGACACGGCGACCGGCCGGCGTTTCAACACGGCGCTCGTCATCGCTCCGGACGGGAGGATCCTCGGCACCTACCGCAAGCTCCATCTGCCCGAGGAGCCGGGCTTCTGGGAGACGAGCCACTACGAGCCGGCCGACGACCCGCCACGCGTCATCGAGGGCTTCGCGCTGCCGCTCGGCGCCCAGATCTGCTCGGACGTCAACCGCCCGGAGATGAGCCACCTCCTCGGCGCGGCCGGCGCCGAGCTGATCGCCGCACCGCGGGCGACCGAGTCGGGCACCTTCGACCGCTGGCGGATCGTCCTCCGCGCCAACGCGCTGACCAGCGCCGCCTTCGTCGTGTCGGCCAACCGACCGGCGCCCGAGGAGGGGGTACCGCTGGGCGGCCCCTCGATCGCCGTCGGGCCCGACGGGCAGGTGCTGCTCGAGACGCTCGAGACCGTCGCCATCGTCAGCCTGGAGCGAGAAGCGATCCGGCGAGCGCGAGTAGACTATCCGGGGTATCTGCCCGTCCGGGCCCGGCTCTACGCCGCGGCATGGAGCGAACTCGCCCGCCGGGACGGGTAGGCTCACCTACCGCCATCGTCCTGCATCGGCGCCACGTGGCGGCGCCCAGTCCGTCCCGGGCCGCGACCTCGACCGGGAAGAGCGATCCGGACCCGGGGCCCTCGAACCGGAGCGACCATGACGATCGATCGACGGCTCCTGAACTGGGGCTTCTTCTTCGTCCTTCTCGGCGGGATCCCCCTGGCGGTCCAGCAGGGCTGGGTCGCGCTCGACCAGATCGGCAGCCCCTGGCGGCTCTGGCCGCTGATCCTGGTCGGCGTCGGCGCAGGGCTGCTGCTGCGCCGGACTGCCGCCGAGCCGCTGGGCGGGCTGATCGTGGCCGGCACCTTCGGCTTCATCTTCGGGGCCCTGCTCGCCGGTGGCTGGAGCTTCGGAGGCGCCTGCAGCGCCGGCAGCGGGCAGCCGGAGACGATCTACGGCGACTCGGGCGTCTTCGAGGGTCAGGGCGCCAGCGTGGAGATCACCTTCGACTGCGGCGATCTGCGGGTCGTCACGGCATCGGGGCGCGGCTGGTCGCTGCGGGCAGGTGACGCGTCCGACCACGCGCCGCGCGTCGAGCACGATGCCGGCTCACTGCGGATCCGCACCGATGACGACCACGACGTCCCCTTCATGTCGGGGATCCGCCGGGACTGGACGGTGACCCTGCCGACCGAGACGGCGCTGACGTTCCAGCTGACCGCCAACGGCGCGCGGGGCGAGATCGACCTCTCCGGCGCCCAGGTGAACCGGCTGCAGGCGACCTTCAGCGGCTGGGACGGCGACGTCGACCTGACCGCGGCGACCGTGGGCGGCCCGCAGTTCTCGTATCCCGCCCTTGAGCTGGCCTACAACGCCGGCTCGAGCACGATCCGGATGCCGGAGCGCTCGACCTTCCACGGCGTGATCCAGGCGAACGCCGGCTCGATCGATCTCTGCCTGCCCGACGGCGTCGGTCTCTCGGCGGCGGTCGAGGGGACGGCGATCAGCACCAACTTCGCCGGCAGCGGGTTCGTCGGCTCGGGCGGGAGCTACCAGAACCCCGCCTACGCCAACGCCACCTACCGGATCGACCTGGAGATCCACGGCAACGCGGCGAGCTTCACGCTCAACCCGGAAGGAGGCTGCCGATGAACCGCCGGCTCCACCGCGCGCGCGACGAGCGGATGATCGCGGGCGTCGCCGGGGGACTCGCCCGCTACCTGGAGATCGACCCCTCCATCGTGCGCGTCCTGTGGGCCGTCCTGGTCGTGCTGACCGGCGGCCTGATGCTGCTCCTCTACATCATCATGGCCATCGTCGTCCCCGAGGAACCATGGGGCGAGCAGCCAGGCGCCTGGGGGCCGACCGGCTGGGGACCGCCGCCGGGCTGGGGAGGACCGCCGGGCTGGGGGCCGCCGCCCGGGACGCCGCCGCCGACCGGCGGAACCGAGGCACCGGGCGCGCCGGGAGCCGTCCCGCCCGGGACGATGCCACCGCCGGCAGAGAGCGTCCCTCCGGCAGCGGCCGCGGGTGCCGCGTCGGGCTGGGGCTCGGCGTGGCGGGCGCCTGAAGGCTGGGACCCCGAGCAGGCGTGGAAGGCGGCACGGCCGGCCCACCGTGGTGACGGGACCGGCGCGCTCGTCTTCGGGCTGATCCTGATCCTCGCCGGTGGGTATGCGCTGATCCGGCTCGCCGCCCCGACCGTCGACGTCGACCGCTACTGGCCGGTCGCGGTGATCGCCGTCGGCGCGCTCCTCATGGTGGGGTCGTTCATCCGGCGCTGACCTCGGGCCCGGGGCGCCGATGGGCCGCCCACGGCCGCGGGAGTCGGCCGGGGAGTCGGCCGATGCGGGTCTCAGAGCCGCGAGAGGATCTCGGCGCGCTTGGCCTCGTATTCCTCGTCGCCAATCAGCCCGCCCCGGCGGATCTCCTCCAGCTCCGCGAGGACGTCGCGGACCGACCGCGGCGCCGACCCGTCCGCTGAGACGGCGACCGAGCTCGGCGGGGTGCCGGCGGGTGGCACGACGAGGGCGGCCGGCGGCTCCGCCTCCCGGGCGAGCGCGCGCCGTCGTTCGGCGTACATCCGCTCCTCGGCGGTCCGCATCGCACCGTCGAGATCGCCACCCGGAGCGGGGCTCGCCCAGCCGACGAAGAGGCGGATCGGCACGGCGCCGGTGGCGAGACGCCGTTCGCACTCGCCGCGCACGCGTTCGACGTAGTTGATCGCCTGGACCTCGTCGGTCTCCGGCAGCAGGACGGCGAACCGGCCCTGGGCGAGACGTGCCACGAGATCGGA
>Ga0154433_1058_pt2 | contig 20047 bp, 22 predicted proteins | sample RifGroC2_FD_115937 | JGI IMG/M metagenome (GOLD analysis project Ga0154433, IMG submission 115937) | Chloroflexi bacterium GWC2_73_18 | reverse complement strand
GCGGCCGGCTACCCGCTCGCCGATCCGCTCGCCGGCCTGCTCATCAGCGCGGTCATCCTCGTCGTCCTCTGGCAGGCGACCGGCCAGATGGTCGGCCGGCTCATGGACGCCGTCGACCCGGCCCTCGTCGGCCGCGTCGAGGCCGTCGCCGCGAGCGTGCCCGGCGTCCAGGCCGTCGAGCGCTCCCGGGTGCGCTGGCTCGGCCACGGGCTCGAGGCGTACCTCACCCTCATGGTCGACCGCGACCTTACGGTCGCCGGCGGGCACGACCTCGCCGAGGAGGTACGCCATCGGCTCCTCCACGAGGTGCCTCGCCTCGAGCTGGCGTTCATCCATGTCAACCCGTGCGGGCATGGCGGGACCGACGCCCACGCGCTGGCACGGCACCACCAGGCCCTCGAGCCCGGGCGACCGTCCGCGACACCCGGCGTGCCTGAGCCCGGTCTTCGTCGAGCCCCCCGATGAGCAAGGCCAGGCGCGGGCGACCGGATCGCGACCGGCAGAGGCGAGCCGTCCCTCGGTGGCTGCTGCCGGCGGCCATCCTCGTCGCCGTCGCCGCCGTCGGCCTCGTCCTCTTCGTCCGCCGGGGGGCGCCCGGCGGGCAGGTCTCGTGGGCGAGCCTCCGGACGCAGGACGTCCACTCGCTCGCGTTCGTCGGCGGCGATCCCGATCACGTGCTCTTCGGACACCACGGTGGACTGCTCGAATCGCGCGACGGGGGCCGCACCTGGTCGGCGTTGCCCATCCGTGACGACGCGATGAGCGTGACGCCGGCCACCGACGGCTCGATCGTCATCGCCGGCCACGAGGTCTTCGCCGCGAGCCGCGACGGCGGCGCCACCTGGTCGAGGATCCCGGCCGACCTGCCGAGCCTCGACATCCACGGCTTCACCCGCGACCCGGCCGACCCAGGCCGCATGTGGGCGTACGTCGCGACCGGCGGGCTGTGGGAGAGCACGGACTTCGGCGCTCACTGGGTGGAGGTCCGCGCCGACAACGTCCTCTTCCCGCTCGCCGTCCGCGACGGTTCCGCGACGAGGCTCCTCGGCGTCGACACGACCGGGCTCGTCACGAGCTCCGACGACGGTCGGACCTGGGCGACGCTCGGGGCGCCACCCACCTACCCGATGACGAGCCTCGCCGCGTCGGCCGACGGCCAGACGGTCTACGCGGGGGCCCCCGATGGGCTGTTCCGGAGCGACGACGGTGGTCGAACCTGGTCGCCGACCGGCTACCGCGGATCCGCCTTTGCGGTCGCGACCACCCCAGACGGCGGGACGGTGGCCGTCGTCAACCGGGAGACCGAGTTCCACCGGTCGGCCGATCGCGGGTCGACCTGGCCCGGCCCGTGAGGGCGGCGTGGCCATCGGCGCGCCGGAGTTGACCGCCGACCCCTTGACTCTGTAGCAGCTGCAGGGTCTAGGGTGTGCGCATGCGTATCGGCCGCGTCGCCCACCGTCTCCGCGTCAGCCCCGAGGCGATCCGGTTCTACGAACGGGAGGGGCTGTTGCCGCCGCCTCGTCGGGGCGAGAGCGGATATCGCGACTACGACGACGCCGATCTCGAGCGTCTCCGGCTGCTCCAGGGGCTGCGCCAGCTCGAACTCCGCCTGCCCGAGGCCGCACGGCTCGCGGTGATGTGCGAGGCCGGCCGGTGTGACGAGGTGTCGGACGAGCTGCGCGGGCTGATCCGCCAGCAGCGCGCCGAGATCGAGCGCCGCCTCGCCGAGCTGGCACACCTGGACCGCCGACTGGCGGAGCTCGATCGGCAGCTTGCCGAGGGACGGCTGCCCCAGGCGGTCATCGGCCGCTCGGAGGAGGAAGCCGATGGCTGACGCCGACCTGTTCATCGTCGGCTCGGGAGCGACCGCCTTCGCCGCCGCGATCCGCGCCGGTGACCTCGGGGCGAAGGTGGCGATAGCGGAGCGCAGGACGATCGGCGGGACCTGCGTCAACCGCGGCTGCCTGCCCTCCAAGAACCTCCTCGAAGCGGCACGGGCGGTCTGGGAGGCGCGCCATCCGCGCTTCCCCGGTATCGCGGCCGCGGACGTCGAGGTCGATCTCCCTGCCCTGCTGGCGCAGAAGGACGAGGTCGTCCGGAGCTACCGGCACAGGAAGTACGAGAAGGTGGCAGAGGAGATCGTCAACCTCGACCTGATCGATGGCGACGTCACCATCGCGGGGCCGCACGAGCTGCTCGCGGAGGGCCGGCGATACCCCGCCCGGTACCTGCTCATCGCCACGGGCAGTCGGCCGGACGTGCCGCCCATCCCGGGCCTCGACGCCGTGCCGTACCTGACCAGCGACCTGCTCGACGCGGACGAGCCCGGGCGTCTCACGCGGCTGCCGTCGTCGCTCCTCATCCTGGGCGGGGGCTATGTCGCGGTCGAGCTGGCCCAGCTCTTCAGCCGGCTGGGCTCACGGGTCACCGTGCTACAGCGTTCCCGCCGGCTTCTCTCTGACCACGAGCCCGAGGTCGGTCTGATCCTGCGCCAGGTCTTCGAGAACGAGGGGATCGAGCTCGTTACCGGCGCCCAGGTGCGCTCCGTCGACGGCGACGGCGACGTAGTCCGTGTCGCGGCCGAGGTGCGGGACGAAACCAGAACCGTGGAGGCCCAGCGTCTCCTGGTCGCCACGGGCCGGCGACCGAATTCCGATGGGCTGGGCCTCGAGGCGATCGGCGTCGAGCTCGACGATGGCGGCGCCGTCGTCGTCGATCCAGAGCTGCGCACCAGCCAGCCCTGGGTCTGGGCGGCGGGCGACGTCATCGGGTCCCAGGCCGGCTCGCAGATGGCGACGCCGGTCGGGGCGCGGCAGGGCACGATCGCCGCCGAGAACGCCCTCCTGGGGGCGGGTCGCACGTTCGACGCGCGCGTCCTCCCCCGGGCCGTCTTCACCGATCCCCCCGTCGCCAGCGTGGGGCTCACCGACGCGGACGCCAACGCGGCCGGCCACCGCTGTACCTGCGTCGCCACCCCGCTCGAGTTCGTGCCGCGCGCGGCCGCCACGCATCGGACGGTCGGAGTGGTCAAGTTCGTGGTCGAAGACGGCAGCGATCGCGTCCTCGGCGTGACGATGGTCGGCGACGGCGCTCCCGAGGTGATCCACGAGGCGGCGATGGCGCTGCGCTTCGGTGCGCGACTGCAGGACTTCGTCGACCTCGTCCATGTCTACCCCACGATGAGCGAGGCGCTCAAGATCGGAGCGCTCGCCTTCACCCGCGACGTCTCCCGGCTCTCCTGCTGCGCCGAGTAGCCGGGGAAAGGAGGTGAGTCCCGTGAACTGCGACTGCCCCTGCGGCCGGTGCTGCGGCTGTCCCGCCTGCGCCTGCGGCTGCGGTTGCGCGAGCCACTCCGGCGGCTGACGAGGGCGCGGCGGTGCGCCCCACTACAGCGATGTCGTACCATGCGTGCTCTCTGCCGTGCAGGAGAAGGTTGTGGTAGACGACATCAGGCGGGTAACGGCGACCCTCGACCGGCGCTTCTGGGTCGCCGCGGCCGCCGGCACGCTCCTGGCCGCCCTCGTGCTCGGCGTCCCGTCAGCGGTCATCCCGAACCCCTTCTTCATCCGGATGACGCCGACCGAACCCGTCAACGTCGTCGTCTGGCTCGCGTCGGCACCGCTCGCCGGGCTGCTCCTCGCCACCTACGTCTCCCGGCGCGGTGTGGCTGCCCGCGACATCCACGCAGGCGCCGGCGGCGGCCGGGCAACGCTCGGTGGCGCCGCCGCCTACCTGGCGATCGGCTGCCCGATCTGCAACAAGATCATCGTGGGCGTCCTCGGCGTCAGCGGCGCGCTGAACGTCTTCGCGCCGCTGCAGCCCGCGATCGGCGGCGCCTCGGTCGCATTGCTCGCCGCGACGCTGGCCTGGCGGCTCAGGATGCGCGCGCGCGGCTGTGCGCGATGCTCGACGGCGCCCACCGCGGGACCGCCCGTGGCGCTCGCCGCGCACGGTGAGGCGGAGTAGCGCCAGGCGGGTTCGCAGACCGAGGGGTCCTCGAGCCGCCCTCAGTGCGTCATCCCCGGCATCGGGGTCATGCCGGGCGTCTCGGTCATGCCCGGCGCCATGGTGTCGCCCGGAGTCGGGCTGGGGATCGTGGAGCCCTCCGCCGGTGACGGCGAAGGTGCCTCGCCCCGGGCCCGGACGTTCACGACCAGGATGAGCCCGCCGGGCTCCAGCCCCGCGTTCGAGGCATGGTGCAGGTCGTGGCAGTGGAGCACCCAGCGGCCCGGGTTGTCGGCCCGGAAGACGACGTCGTAGGTCTCGCCCTGCTGGATCGGCAGCGTGTTGAGCCGCTGTGCCTCGGGGAGCGGCTCGCCGTCCTTGGCGAAGACGGCCATGTCGGTCCCGTGAAGGTGCATCGGATGGGTCGTCTGGCTCGGGTTGATGAAGCGCAGGCGAACCAGCTCGCCCTCGTCGACGTCGATCGGCTCGGTCGCCGGGAACGCCTTCCCGTTGATGGTGAAGTAGTCGTAGTCCATGCTCATGGCGTCCATCCCGGCCATCCCATCCGTGCCGTCGCCGATCATCCAGCCCTGGAGCGCCAGGACGTACTCGCGGTCGGCGGCGATCGGATCGGCGCCGTGCGGGTCGATGATGAACGGCGCGTAGAGACCCCGGTCGATCTGCTCGCGGCTGCGGTCGCCATGGGCGTGGTACATGAAGGTGCCGGCGTGGGGCGCGACGAAGCGGTAGGTGAAGGTCTCGCCCGGACCGATGGGGTCCTGCGTCACGCCGGCGACGCCATCCTGGTCGTTGGGCACGTGCAGGCCGTGCCAGTGGATCGAGGTCGGTTCGGCGAGCCGGTTCGTCACGTCGATCTCCACGGTGTCGCCCTCGGTCACCCGGATCGTCGGGCCCGGGACGGTCCCGTTGAAGGTGATCGCTCCGGTGCGGACCCCGGGCAGCAACTCCCAGCCGGTCCCCTGCACCGCCAGCTCGAAGCGCCTGGTCTGGCCGGTCGGCCGCACTTCCGCCTCGGCCAGGACGCGTTCGAGCGACGCCCGGTCGGACGCCGGCGCGCCGCTCTCGCTCTCCGACCGGAGCGACGAGGCGAGAGCATACGCCCCGGCGGATGCCGCGACGCCGAGCGCGAGCCCGGCGAACAGGGCGACGGAGACGAACGAACGCTGGGCGCGTGGATTCATGGATCGACACCTCGGAGGGGGGTGAGTCTGGACGTACGGCAGGTTCGCGGGAGCCGTTGAGAGGAGGCTGAGCCGGGGCTGAGGCGACCCTGAGAGCTGGCGGCTCGACCCGGGCGCGGCCGGCCGTGCCGTCCTCTCCCCGGCCGACCGTTCTGCTAGCCTTCGCGACGATGCCAGATCAAGGTGGAACCCCGCCGGGGCCGCATGAGCCTGCGATCGAGGATGTCCTCGGCCCCCTTGGGGCGGCGGTGATGCGCGAGGTGTGGGCCCGTGGCGAAGCGAGCGTGTCGACGGTCGTCGAAGCGCTGAACGACGAACGACCGCGTCCGCTCGCCTACACCACGGTCATGACGATCATGGCGCGCCTCTTCGAGCGCGGCTTCCTGGAGCGGGAGCGGCGCGGTCGCCAGCACGTCTACCGCGCTGCCGGTGACGAGGCGTCGCTGATCGAGACCATGGGCGGCCAGGCGGTCGACCGGCTCCTTGCCCGGTATGGGGCGACCGCGCTGCGCCGGTTCGCCCACCGGCTCGCCGACGCGGATCCAGATCTGCGCGACCAGATCCTCGAGCTGGCATCCCGTCGAACGCGATGACCCTGGCCCGGTCCCACCCGCGGCTCGTCATGGTGGTCCTCGGCGGCGCGATCGCCGCCTACTGCGCGATCGCCGGCCAGCTCTCCCGCGGGGATCCGATGGTCGCCCTGGAGCTGGCGGGAGCGGCGATGCTGGCCGCCTGGGCCGTCCTCCTTGCACGGATTGTCTGGCGCGGCCGTCGCCTCGCCCGCGCACTGGGGGCGCGGTGTCGCGACCGCTCGTTGGCCGGCGTCGCCTGCCGGATCGTTCGGGGCGGCGGACGACATGCCTTCGTCCTCGGCCCGATCCGGCCCCGGATCTACGTCGGCGACGGGATGCTGGCGGCGCTCGACGCGGACGAGCTCCAGGCCGTCGTCCTGCACGAGGACCACCACCGGCGGACCTTCGCGCCCCTGCGGGCGGCGGCGCTCGAGGCGTGGCTCGCCCTGGTGGGTCGCTGGGGGCCGCTTCGCCGGCCTCTCGCCGATCGACTGATCGACCTCGAGGAAGAGGCGGACGCCCACGCGCTGCGGCGTGGGGTCGATCCGGCGACGCTCGCCAGCGCCCTCGTCAAGGCCGATGCGGCCCCGGCGCGTGCCGGGGCGGCTTTCGTTTCTGCGGCCGACCGGCGCCTGGAGTCGCTGCTTGCTGCGGCGGCGGGTGAGACCCGGATCGTCGCGCCGCGGCTCCCCTTCGAGTGGCTCCCGCCCGCTGCGGTCGCCACGCTGGCGCTCGCCTGCCACCTGAGCGGGCTGGCCGTGTAGGGATACTCAGCCTTTAGCGGCACCGAGGAGCGAACGGACCGCGTCGGCGATGACCACGTCCTCGCGCGCCTCGATGCGCAGGATCGCCGGTCTGGCGACCGGACTCGTCAGCACCGCGTCCGCGACGACGTCCGTCTCCGGGATCGCCGGGACTCCCAGGGTCACCAGGCGCCGCGCGATCCGGGAGCGGATCCGCCCCGAGTTCTCCCCGATCCCACCGGTGAAGATCAGCGCGTCCAGGACCGGAAGGCAGGTGGCCGCCGCGGCGATGCCGGCCGCGGCCCGGCGGACGAAGAGCTCGAGAGCGAGGGCGGCCGCCTCGTCGCCGGTCGCTTCGGCGACGAGCAGTTCGCGAACGTCGGCGGAGCGCCCGGAGACGCCGAGGAGGCCCGCCCCATGGTCGAGGATCTCCTCGATATCCGCCTCCGAAAGACGCCCGTGGCGGAGCAGGGCCAGCAGGATCCCCGGGTCGATCGAGCCGGCCCGCGTCCCCATCATCAGGCCCTCGAGCGGCGTCATCCCCATCGAGGTGTCGACCGCGCGCCCGGCGTCGACCGCGATCACCGAGCAGCCGCTCCCCAGATGGGCCACGAGGAGCTGCAGCGCACTCGCAGGTCTGGCGAGGAGTTCGGCCGCCCGCAGGACCGACCAGGCGACCGACAGGCCGTGGAATCCGAAGCGGCGGACGCCCCACTCGCGGAACCAGGATTCGGGCACCGGATAGCGATAGCCGGCCGGGGGCAGGCTGGCGTGGAACGCCGTGTCGAACGCCGCGACGTGGGGGATCCCGGGCAGGACCCGGCGGCCGGCCCGGATCGTCTCGGAAGCGACCGCGTTGTGGAGCGGGGCGAGCTCGGCGACCGCCTCGATCGCCCCGACCGTCGCATCGTCGATCAGGGTCGGCCCGGCGAAGCGCGCACCGCCGTGGACGACCCGGTATCCCACCGCACGGACCGACGCCGGTGCCACCCCGGCCGCCTCGATGGTCCGGAGGACGTCCGTGAGCGCCAGGGTCCGGTCGGGCGAGCGCGTCGCGTCGGCTCCCCAGTCGACCGTCGTGGCGGCGAGGGCGTCTCGACCGGGCGCGTCGATGGCCGAAGCCTTGAGCGTGCTCGAGCCCGGGTTCAGGACGAGGACGCGCAGCGTCCGCCGCCCGACCCGTCGCGCGGGAGCTGCGCGGGTCGTCAGTGCGGCCACGTCCAGTCCCTGATCTCGGGCGGATCCTCGCCGTGCTCGCGCGTGTAGGCGCGGACCTCGACCCGCCTGTCGGCCATCCGCTGGCGGACGAGGGCGGCCCGCGAGCCCAGGCCAGGGACCCGGTCGATGACGTCCATCACGAGGTGGAAGCGGTCGAGGTCGTTGAGCATCGCCATGTCGAACGGTGTGGTGACCGTCCCCTCCTCCTTGTAGCCGCGGACGTGCAGGTTCCTGTGGTTCGTCCGCCTGTACGTCAGCCGGTGGATGAGCCAGGGATAGCCGTGGTAGGCGAAGACGATCGGCCGGTCGGTGGTGAAGAGGGTGTCGAACTCGCCGTCGGAGAGCCCGTGGGGGTGCTCCGAGTCCGGTTGGAGCCGCATCAGGTCGACCACGTTCACGACCCGCATCTTGACCTTCGGGAGGTGGCGGCGGATCAGGTCGACGGCGGCGAGCGTCTCCAGCGTCGGGACGTCGCCGCAGCAGCCCAGAACGACGTCGGGGTCGCCGGCGTCGTTGCTGGCCCACTCCCAGACCCCGATCCCCCGGGTGCAGTGGAGGATCGCCTGGTCCATCGTCAGGTAGTTCAGGGCCGGCTGCTTGCCGGCGACGATGACGTTCACGTAGTGCCGGCTGCGCAGGCAGTGATCGGCGACCGAGAGGAGGGTGTTCGCATCGGGTGGCAGGTAGATGCGGATCACCTCCGCCTTCTTATTGGCGACGTGATCGATGAACCCGGGGTCCTGGTGGGAGAACCCGTTGTGGTCCTGGCGCCAGACGTGGCTGGTGAGGAGGTAGTTGAGCGAGGCGAGCGGTCGACGCCAGGGGATCTCGCGGGTCACCTTCAGCCACTTCGCGTGCTGGTTGAACATCGAGTCGACGATGTGGATGAACGCCTCGTAGCAGTCGAACAACCCGTGCCGGCCGGTGAGCAGGTAGCCCTCGAGCCAGCCCTGGCAGAGGTGCTCCGACAGGATCTCCATCACCCGGCCGTCCACCGAAAGGTGGTCGTCCGTGGGCAGCGTGTCGGCGACCCACCTCCGGTCAGTCGCTTCGAAGACGGCCGAGAGCCGGTTGGAGGCCGTCTCGTCCGGCCCGAAGATCCGGAACGTCCGCGGGTTCCGGCGGATGACGTCGCGCAGGAACTCGCCGAGCACCTTCGTGGCCTCGGCCCACGTCGTCCCGGGGTGGGGGACCTCGACGGCATGGTCCCGGAAGTCCGGGACCGACAGGTCACGGAGCAGCAGGCCGCCGTTCGAATGCGGGTTGGCGCTCATCCGCCGAGCGCCGCGGGGGCCCAGCTCGGCGATCTGCGGGCGCAGGCGTCCGGCGTCGTCGAACAGCTCGCCGGGCCGGTAGCTCCGCATCCACCGCTCCAGGAGCGCCAGGTGCGCCGGGTTCTCACGTACGTCGGCGATGGGGACCTGGTGCGACCGGAAGCTGCCCTCCACGGGCAGGCCCTCCACCTCGCTCGGGCCGGTCCAGCCCTTCGGAGAGCGCAGGATGATCATCGGCCAGCGCGGACGGCTCCGATCGCCCTCGAGGCGCGCCCCGCGCTGGATGGCGGCGATCGCGTCGAGAACGTCATCGAGCACCGCCGCCATCCGCCGGTGCATCGACGGCGGGTCGTCGCCCTCGACGAAGTACGGCCGGTAGCCGTAGCCCTCCATGAGGCACGCGAGCTCCTCGGGCGAGATCCGCGCCAGGACCGTGGGGCTGGCGATCTTGTAGCCGTTGAGGTGCAGGATCGGAAGGACGGCCCCGTCGGTGGCCGGGTCGAGGAACTTGTTCGAGTGCCAGCTCGCGGCCAGGGGACCCGTCTCGGCCTCGCCGTCACCGACGATGCAGAAGACGACGAGCTCGGGGTCGTCGAAGGCGGCCCCGAACGCGTGTGCCAGCGCATACCCCAGCTCGCCACCCTCGTGGATCGAGCCCGGGGTCTCGGGCGTCACGTGGCTGCCGACGCCGCCCGGGAAGGAGAACTGGCGGAACAACCGCCGGATCCCCTCTTCGTCGCGGCTGATGGTCGGGTAGACCTCCGTGTACGTACCCTCGAGGTAGGCGTTTGCCACCGTGGCCGGGCCACCGTGGCCGGGCCCGATGACGTAGATCGCATCCAGGTCACGCGCCCTGATGACCCGGTTCAGGTGCGTGTAGATGAAGTTGAGCCCCGGGGTCGTCCCCCAGTGGCCGAGCAGGCGTGGCTTCACGTGCTCCGGTCGGAGGGGTTCGCGCAGCAGCGGGTTGTCGAGCAGGTAGATCTGCCCGACGGAGAGATAGTTCGCGGCGCGCCAGTACGCGTCGATGCGGCGGAGCTCTTCGTCCGCCAGGGGACCGGACTCGGGGACCGGGGGTACCGCTCGCTTCCTCATGGTGCATCTCCCGGCGTGGGCGCCCAGCGTACCAGCGGCCGGCTCAGCGCTCCCCCCGTCCCCTCGGCCGGGCCAGGCTCAGTCGCACGTCCACTCGCTGGCCCGGGAAGGCGGAAGGCCGGCCTCGCCGCAACAGCCCGTCCCCTGGCCGGCGAGGAAGCGTTCCGGATCCGATCGGAAGCGGGTCAGGCAGCCCGGGCACCTGAACCGCAGCGTACGGCCTCGGTAGCGGGCCGTGACCCCCTCACCCGCGGGGAACTCATTGCCGCAGACGACGCAGCTGGCTGCCGGTTCGTTCCGCGAGTCGACGACGGCGATCTGTGCGGGCGCGCGCATCACGCCGCTGCCGCGGGGATATCGGGGGGTCATGCCAGCACCTCCTGCTGTCGGAAGCGGACGAGGGGGTGCACCGCCGGCTTCCTAGGTCCCCGCGCCGGACGACCGGAAGCCGAGCAGGCAGACCGCCAGTGACCCCACGAGTGCGAGGCCGGCTGCAGCCAGGGCGGCCGGCGGGTCGAGCACGAAGACCGCGGCGAGGGCGATCAACGGAAGAGTGCACAGCCACAGGGCGATCGCCAGCCACAGCGGGCCCTCGGTCCGCCCCAGCCGGGCGCGCAGGCGGCCCAGGAGCGAGAGCGAGCGGTCGTCGACGAGCGCGATCAGTCCGTGGTAGCGGCCCATGGCGCAGGTGAACCGCACCTCGCCGGGAGGCTGGGCCGGCAGCTCCACGGCGGTGGCCGCACCTTCGTCCAGGTGGCGGACCACGTGCGGCGACGAGAAGACGACGCGCTCGAGGCAGGCGTCCGGGTCCTCGCGATGGAAGACGACGCGGAGCGGCAGCCCCGCACGCGCGGCGATCCGCCTCGGCCGATAGCCTCTCGCGACGGTGACGTGGATCACCTGGTGGCCCGGCGCGTCGACCCGGGCCCAGGTCTGCTGCCCGATCATCGGCTCACACGAGGCGGGTGATCAGGATCAGCAGCAGCACGACCAGGGCAACCAGCACGAGCGGGTGGGAAACCGCCGCGGCCGCCATGGTCATCCCCGTCATCGTCATGGCACCACCGACGAACAGGAAGTCGGCCACGAGCAGGACCGCCACGACGAGCAGGAGCGTGATGACCAGGTCTTCAGGCACGCTCCCAGTGAAGAGCCCCTGGCTGAGGAGCGGCTGAGCCTCCCCTGATGAACTGGTGAGATCGGAGGAGCCTGGGGTCCGTGAGCCACGCCCCGCTCCGCCGGTGGTCCGGCCGTGGGGTGCTTCAGCGGTTCAGCGCGAGATCGATCCGGACGGCTGCCAGAGAGCGCTGACGGCGGCGGCGATCGCGACCAGCATGCCGGCCGCGAAGATCGGCCAGGGGAAGCTCGTCGGCACGCCGCCGCCCATGATCCGCCCGGTGTCGAGGGTGAAGCTGGCGATCACCAGCGCCCCGCCGGCGGCGCCGGCCGCCGCTCGCCGCGGGCCGATCGGGATCGTGCCGCCGGCGCGGTAGCGCCGTGCCGCCGCCAGCCCGAAGCCGATCAGCGCGACGCTGACGGTGAGCGGCGCCCAGACCGGCCCGACCCAGGGCACCGGGAAGAGGAAGAGGAGGTCCCACGTCTCGAGGCTCGACGGCCAGCCCGAGATGACCAGCAGCCAGCCGTAGTAGCCGACGTCCCAGGTCCCGAAGGCGACCGCGGCCCAGGCGAGCCGCTCGGGGGCGCTTCGGCCGGCGATCCAGCCGATCGCGGCGAGCATGACCAACGTGGCCAGCTCGCGTCCCACCTCGATCGTCGCGAGGTCCGCCACCGCGCGGGGGTCGCGCAGCGGGAAGAGCGCGTCGGGGGCGATCCCGAGGGCGCGGTGCAGGTAGACGACGACCGTCGACTCGAGATAGGCCATGGCGGCGGCGAAGACCACGACGACGATCGCGATGCTGCGGAAGCCCGACCGGACCATCGCGTCCCATTCTGCCAGCCGGCGGGGGTCCGTCGGAGCGCCGACCCAGCGCCGGCCCAGCGGCGGCTCACGGAACGGCCGGCGACCGACCGAACCGCCACGACCGATCGAAACGGCTCACGGCTGGTGGAGACGGCCCCGCGTTCTGCGGGGCAGAACAAGACCGTGGTGTCCGCGGGCTGCACGGTGGCGGGACGGCCAACCAGGAGGCCACGCGGCGCTCCGGGGACTCGGGTCGCCCCTGACCGTGGCGCGTCGGCTGCCTGCGGACCGCCCGGTGGGGTTGGGCGTGGGCCTCCCGGGCCCGACCGGCTGCGAGCCGTCGCCGTAGGGTCGCCCGAGCGCCCGATGGGTGGCGTTTGTCCTGCTGACCGGAACGTCGGCCAGACCCCAAGGGTGGCGGCATGCCTCCGCCGAGCCCTCTTAGCGACGGCTCAGTCGACGCTCATCCGGCTCTCAGGTGAGGCACGTACGTTCGGCCTGGCGCGCGGTCCCGGCCGGGTCGGTGCCTGCTGAGGCGAAAGGAGCGCTCGTGTCCCGTCGTCCGTACCGATCCCGCGAACCGGGGAAGCCGAGCCGCTTGCGGTACGCTGCCTTCGCCGCCGTCACCGTCGCCATCCTCGGCGTCGGCATCGCCCTCGCCGCCGGCGACCTGATGCCCCGCAGCTGGACGGAGGATCGCACCGCCGAGGCGCTGCCGGTGCGCATGAGTATGGCCGGCTACACGCCGACCGAGATTCGCGTGCGTGCCGGCCGCGAGGTCGCCATCCGGCTCTGGACGACCGACGCCGCGCCCCACCTCCAGGGTGGCGTCCACACCTTCATCAGCGACGAACTGGGGATCTACGAGAGCGTCCCGGCCGAGTCGAGCCGCGTCTTCACCCTGCGCGCCCCCACGAACCCCGGCACCTATGACTTCTACTGCGACACCTGCTGCGGCGGGAAGGCCTCCCCGACCATGCACGGCCGCCTGGTCGTGGAAGGCTGATGGGGGCGGTCCGGGCACCGGCGGACACCCGGGCGCCGGCGGACGCCGTTCGAGGGCCGATCGGCGCCCTCCGGGCGCTGCCGCGGCCGGCGCTCTTCCTCATCGGCGGGCTTTCCGCGGTCGCCCTCGCCTCGCTGGGCATCCTCGCGGCCCTCCCCTTCGAGGCGGCCCGGTTCGGCGGACTGACACTCCCCGTCGTCCTCGGGTCCGGTTTCGCCGACGGGCTCAACCCGTGTGCCTTCGCCCTCCTCGTCCTCTTCGCGACCTACACGCTGACGGTCCTCAACTCGGTGACCGCGGCCGGGGCCGCGACCGTGGAGGCGCGCCGGCGCCTGCTCGGCGCGGGGTCGATCTACGTCGGCGCCGTCTTCGTCACCTACTTCGTGATCGGGCTCGGCCTCCTGTCCGCCCTGGCCTGGCTGGGGCAGGATCACCTGGTGACGCGCGCGGCGGCGATCCTGGCGCTGGTCATGGCGCTCTGGATGCTCAAGGACGTCTTCCTGCCGAGCGTCGGCCCGTCGCTCGCCGCGCCGCACGCCACCCACGGCTGGATGCACCGCGCCATGGAGCGCGGCGGACTGGCCGGGATGCTGATCGCCGGCGTCCTGGTGGGGATCTGCACGGTGCCCTGCTCGGGCGCCATCTACCTGGCGATCGTGGCGGTGCTCCACGCCTCGGGCGGCGGGGCGACCGGCCTCGCCCTCCTCGCCCTCTACAACGTCGCCTACATCGTGCCCCTGGTGGCGCTCCTCCTCTTCGTGGCCGACCGGCGCGTACTGGGGCGGCTGGGGCGCTGGAACCGGGCCCACGGGGACCGGGTCAAGATCGGGCTCGCCGTCGCCGTGGTGGCGATGACGCTCGGCCTGCTGCTGACGCTCTGACCGGCCGCCCGCCGGGCGGGACCCGGCCCGACCGAGCCAGCTGCGGGAATGGGTCATTGGTCCCGAGAACGGGGGCCGCATGCCCATACCAACGGGCCCGGGGAACGGCCACCGTGCACCGATCATGGGGCGGGCCAGATCCTCCTCGATCGTCCATCTCGAGCTGAGCCGGTCCTTCCCGGTCGGGCTCGGGCGCGCTTGCGAGGTCCTATCCGGCGACGAGCTCGACTGGCTCGGGCTGCGCGTCGCCGGCGACGACCTGCCGACCGGCACGCGCCGGTACCAGACCGACCTCTCCCTGCCGATCCGCGGGCGCTCTCCGCAGATGGTGCTGCGCAAGGCCGCCTTCGTCGAGCTGGGCGCGGTCCGATCGACCGACGTCGGCTGTCAGCTGGAGATCAGCTGGCGCTCGGCGACGCTCGCCCCGCTCTTCCCGGTCTTCGTCGGGCACCTCTCGGTCGCTGCCGACGAGATCCGCCTGGAGGGCTACTACGCACCGCCCGGCGGCGACCTGGGCCTGGTCCTGGACCGCGCCCTCCTCGGCATCGCCGCTCGCGGCACCGCGCGGTGGTTCCTGGAGCGCGTGGCCCTGGCGCTGGGCGATGGCGTGCCGATGACCGAACGCGCGCCGGCGCTGGTCCGGACGGCGGGCGAGACGCCCGGCCGGCCGCCTCAGCCGCGTCTCAGCCGCGCTTCAGGGGACTCTCAGGACGACTGAGCATCCTGTCGGCTGGCGGTGGCCACCGACCGCCGCCGAAGGGAGGTGGCCGGATGCGCTGGGTCGTCGCGTTCGTCCTCGCCCCGTTCGCGATCGTCGCTTTCTTCACGGTCGTCCTCCTCCTCCAGCGGGGGCTGGGCGTCGTCCCGGCCGAGACGGTCGGGGGTGGGGAGATCGTCATGACAGAGATGCGCTTCGTGCCGAACCGGATCGAGGCGCAGGCGGGGCAGCCCTTCACCGTTACGTTTGTCAACCGGGGCGCCCAGCGGCATGACTTCGCCCTGGCGGCGATCCACATGCCCGGTCTCGAGCCAGTCGAGACGATGACCGAGCCGGGGCAGCGGATCACCGTCACGATGCGGATCGACACCCCGGGCCAGCACGTCTTCACCTGCACGGTGCCTGGCCACGCGGCCGCGGGGATGACCGGCGTCGTGGCGGTCAGCCCGTAGCTCGGCAGCGGCCCGGCTGAGCGCGCCGGGGCCGCCGCGCTCAGCCGAGCCCGAGGAAGGCGCGCAGGCGATCGGCGAGGCGCCGGTCGCTCGCCTGCACGGCGGCCGTCGCGCAAGCGGGGAGTCCGGCGAGGTCGAGTCCCGCCCCCGGCCACGACCGACGCCAGAGCCACGGCACGGCCGCCCAGAGCAACACGAGGTGGTCGATGCGCAGCGGTCGCGGGAAGGCGGAGGGCGCCAGCGTCATCGCCAGCTCGAGCTGCGTCAACAGGAACGGCCAGGTGGCCAGCGTCAGGAGCAGGACGACCGCGGCGGCGGCGAGGCCCCAGAGGCGTGCCCGCGGCGGCAGGAAGACCCACAAGATCGCCGGGAACCACTTGACCGCGCTTGCCAGGGCCCAGAGCGCCCCGCCGAGGCGTGGGCCGGTCCACTGGGCCGCCCAGACCGCCAGGGCCAGGAAGAGCGTCACGTTCCCCGTGTCGAAGGTCGCCGCCAGCGGTCCGGCGAGCGCCACGAAGACGAGCGCCGTGGCCAGCGGGCGGCGGCGGTAGGCCCAGGTGACGCTCCAGCCGAGGAGGAGCGCCATCGCCGCCCGCCAGGCGAACCAGGCGACCGGCCAGGGGAGGAGCGCCCACGGCACGATGGCCGGCAACAGCCATGGGGCGTAGACCCAGGCGAGGAAGAGGCCGGGGGGATGGTAGGGGTCGAGCCCGGCCAGCCAGGTCCGCGTCCCGCCCCAGTAGGCGAGGGCGTCGGCGCCGCCGGCGCTCCCCCGCGCGACGACGAAGGCGACGACGAGGCCGCCGCCCAGCCCGAGAAGGGCGGCGGCGGCGAGACGGCGCAGGGTCGGCGGCTGCATCGGTCGGGATCGTTCTCCGCGGGGATTGTCGCATCGCCCCGCCGCAGCGGGCCGCCGCCCGCTCGGCGAGAATCACGGGCGGTGTCGCTCCACCTCGTCCTCCGGCTGATCCACGTGCTGGCCGCCATCGTGGCCGTCGGGGCCAACCTGACGTATGCCTTCTGGCTGCGCCGTGCCGGCACCGATGGCGACCGGATCGCCTTCACCATCGCCGCGATCCAGCGGCTCGATCGCACCTTCGCCAACCCCGGTTACCTGGTCCTCCTCCTCAGCGGCCTGGCCATGACGGCGACCGGTGGGTTCGGGTTCGAGCGCGGCTGGATCATCGCCGGCCTCGCGCTCTACCTCCTCGCCGCGCTCCTCGGCTTCACCCTCTTCGCCCCGGCGATCCGCCGCCAGCTCGCGGAGGCGGAGCGCGACCCGACGAGTGCCGCCTACGCCGCCGCCGCCCGCCGCAGCCAGCTCCTCGCGGGGGTCACCACCGCCCTCGTCCTCGCGATCGTGGCGTTGATGGTCCTCAAGCCGTTCTAGCGGCGCACCCACGGTACTTCCGGGCCATGGAGCGGTGCTGGGTGGTCCGCTACGGTCCGTTCATGGCCACGGTCCCGAGGGGCGGCGTCCCGGTGCCGCTCCGCCGCCTCCTGCACGATCCCTACCTGCTCCTGGCGATCGCCCTCGTGGTGCCGCCGCTCGCCGTCCTCGTCATCGAGCCGAAGCGGGCCGTCGCCGCCGAGGTCCTCGCGGGGGCCGCCGTACTGGCCGTCATCCAGGCGGTCGCCGCGCGATTGCAGCGCGGCCTCCGCTCCGCGCGAGCGCTCACCGCCGCGTCGACGCTCCGGCTCCTCATCGCCCTCGCCTACGTTACCTACGTCCTGGCGGTGACCGGCGGTGACACGAGCCCGCTGGTCGGCCTCTACGTCCCGGTCGTGACCCTGGCGGCGGCGATCGGCCTGCGTCAGGCGCTGGTCATCGGCACCCTGGGCGTCCTCGCGTACCTCGTCCCGGAGCTGGCCGGCCCGGTCATGCACCCCGAACACGTGCAGCGCGGCGTCGTCCTCGCCACGGTCAGCGTCATCCTGGTGATCGGGGCGCGGCGCATGGTGGGTGCGCTGGAGCGGGCGCTCGACGAGCTTCGCTCCGCCCTGACCGCGGAGCGCCGCTCGGCCCGTCAGATCGCCGGCATCGAGGCGGTCGGGCGGATCCTGGCCAGCGCCGGACCAACGAGCGAGGCGCTCTCCCAGGTCATGTCCGTATTCGTCGAGCGGCTCGACTACCGGTACGTCGCCATCTACCTGTCGGAGGGCGGCCAGTTCCACTTGGGCGCACAGCAGGGGTACGCAGCCCCGATCCCGGAGCACGACAGCTCGAATGGTGTTATCGCCCGCGTGATCCGCACGCGCCGGCCGGCGTTCGTCCCCGACGTGACCGTCGATCCCGACTACACCAGTGCCGACCCGGCCGTGCGCAGCGAGATCTGCGTCCCCCTCCTCGCCCACGACGAACTGCTCGGCATCCTGAACATCGAGTCGACCGCTGCCACGCCGCTCGACGAGACGGACCTGACGCTCATGGTTTCGGTCGCCGACCGCCTGGCGGCCGCCCTCGCGCTCGGCCGCGAGCGCCAGACGCTCGCCGCGCGGGTCGCTCTCCTCGACCGGCTCCGCGAGCTCTCGGCGGTGATCGGCAGCACGCTCGAGCCGGATCGTGTTCTCCGCTCTCTCGTTGCCGCCACGCGTGCCGTCTTCGCCGTCGACGCCATAAGCCTCACGGTCCTCGAGCGGGCGAGCGGGCGCTACCTGGTGCGGGCCAGCGAGGGACCCGGGGCGCCCGAGGTCGGGACCGAGATCCGGCCGGGGGTCGGGACGTGCGGGCGGGCGATCCGCGACCGGACCGTCGTTCTCGATCGGCTGGCCGATGGCGACAGCGACCCCGATCCGCTGCCTGGCGTCCCGTCGATCGCCATTGCCGCCGGCGTCCCGATCGTCCGCGACGGCGCGGTGGTCGGCTCCATGACGATCGGACGGACCGACCCGTCGCGGCCGTTCACCGAGCTCGAGCAGGAAGCGATGACACTCCTCGCCGGGCAGGCCGCCCTCGCCATCGCCAACGCCTTCCTGCATGCGGAGGTCGCCGAGCTGGCGATCCGCGACCCACTGACCGGCCTCCACAATCGCCGCTTCTTCGAAGAGGTGGCGGAACGGATCCTCGCCACCCAGCGGCGCCGGCCGTCCGGAGAGCGTCCGCCGATCTCGGCGATCCTCTTCGACCTCGATCGCTTCGGCCGCCTCAACGAGCGCCACGGCCACCAGGCCGGCGATGCCGTGCTTCGCGCCTTCGGCGAGCTCCTCCGCCTGCGCTTCCGCGAAAGCGACCTCGTGGCGCGTGTCGGCGGCGAGGAGTTCGCGGCGATCCTCGAGGGAGCGAGCCTCGCGGACACGATGCGCGTCGCCGAGGAGGTGCGCGCCGCCTTCCGCGCGCTCGTCGTGCTGGGACCGGGGAGCCAGCCGATCAGCGCCACCGTCTCGGCCGGCTGCGCCACCCTCGACGCGGCGGACCCGACCCGCGAGGCGCTCATGCGCGCCGCCGACGTCGCCCTCTACATGGCCAAGCACGGCGGCCGCGACCGGGTCGCGGCGGCGTAGGCGGCGCGCCGCCGCCCCGGCCCAGACGCCACGAAGGCGTCAGATCGGCTCGACCCGATCTCCCACCCGCACCCGCCCCGGCTCCGCGACGCGGGCGTAGACCCCGAAGTCGATCTTCCGCTCGTCGCGCACGCCGCGGTAGGCGCGGATGGCGCGCAGGGTGTCGAAGTCGCGGACGCCGGTCTCGGGGTCGCGCGTCGTCACCACGCAGCGACCGTCGGGCCGGGTGACGCGGATGACCGCCTCGCCGACCCGGACGTCGTGTCCGATCCAGGTGTCCTCTTCGTGCGCCGTGCACCCGGCGACCCCGACCGTCATCCGGAACCGCCGACCGTCGAGTGGCTCGGTCCGCCCGCTGCGGCGCGCCAGCTCCTCGACCGAGGCGTCCGAGAGGACCGAGATCGGCTGGCTGTCCACCCCGTCGCCGGGGCGGTCGACCCGGGCGAGCCGGATCGGGCGTCCGGCGAACCGGGAGAGCGCCTCGGCGAAGGCGCCGCCGACGACGTGACCGGTGATCGGCCGGCCCCAGATGCCCGTCTCGATCGGCTCGCCCAGGAAGGCGGCATCGCCGCTCACGGCCTCCCCATCGGGGAAGTGGAGCGTGAGCCACTCCTGCCCCGGGTCGTACTCGGGCCGGATCGCCGTCAGCGGCCCGAAGAGCGAGCCGCTGAATAGCCGACCCGTCCGGTCGACCAGGTAGAAGAACCGGTCGGCGGCGATCCCGAAGGACTCGATCCGCACCTCGTCGGGGTGCTGGAGAGCGAGCGACTTGACCGGCGCGATGGAGATACGCGAGACGGTCCGCATCGCGGGTCACGCTACCAGAACCGGCCGGCCCGCCGTCGCGCCTCGCGTTCCTCGCCACCACGAAGGTCGAGGCGACCTGCGACTGAAGGGTCAGGCGAGGTCGATCCAGAGCGGGGCGTGGTCGGAGGGAAGCTTCCCCTTGCGCGCGTCGCGGTCGATCTCCGCGCCGGCGACGCGGGCCGCGAGGGGCGCGGTGACGTAGAGGTGGTCGATCCGCATCCCGAAGCCCTTGTGGAAGTGGCCGGCGCGATAGTCCCACCAGGTGAAGCGGCCGCCCTCCGGGTGGTGGAGCCGGTAGGCGTCGACGAGGCCCCAGGCGCGCAGCCGCGCCACGGCGGTGCGCTCCTCGGCGGTCACATGGGTCGAGCCCTCGAAGGCGGCCGGATCGTAGACGTCGAGGTCCTCCGGGGCGACGTTGAGGTCGCCGCCCAGGACGAGGGGCCCAGACGGGACGCAGGCGCGCTCAAGCCAGCCGGCGAGGCGGTCGAACCAGCCGAGCTTGGCGTGCCAGAACTCGCTCCCGACCGAGCGGCCGTTCGGCGCGTAGACGCTCACGGCGCGGATCCCTCCGCACGACGCGGCGATCATGCGGGCCTCCGGCTCGGCGGGGTCGCCGAAGCCGCGCACGACGTCGTCGAGGCCGACGCGCGAGGCGATGGCGACGCCGTTCCATCGTCCCTCGCCGTGGTGGGCGATCTCGTAGCCGGCGATC